>BNJU01005021.1_pt1 | contig 78167 bp, 83 predicted proteins | sample 8539281 | NCBI WGS metagenome assembly BNJU01 (sample SAMD00202456, study PRJDB9452) | human saliva metagenome | isolation source: human saliva | place: Japan
ACCAATTCATGAATCAAAAAGCAGTTGTTGTTCCTGCATCGATAAAGATGACATCTTGTTCCTTAATGAGAGGCTACTTTCTGAGCCAACAACTTCTTCTCTTGAAGGTTTTTTTGACCGATTTTTCTTGAATGGTTTCTTCTTCCTGCAAGGAGATGAGGGCAATTCTGCTCCACCATGCACGCGACGAAAGCTTGTTTTCCGCTTCAACTCATCCAAAGTCTCTTCGAACCGTTGATTCTGACGTTTCTAACAAACTAACTAATTTTTCTAGGAAACTACATGATGTTGATTTAACTCCTCTAAAATCAGTTGTTTCCGCTCTGTTTTTAACACTAGAATCACCTCCTGTTATCGTTTACACTATTCATTCTATCACACTTCTTTCAAAGTCAAGCATTTTTGTCATTTCTTTCAATATCTATCATTTTCTTATTTCCAGAATTTTTATTGCAAGATAAGAGCCTTTATGGTAGACTATTTGAGTAAGTATTGGAAGATTACTCAAGAGGCTTAAGAGGCCGTGTTGGAAACGCGGTAGGCGATGTAACTAGCGTGCGTGGGTTCGAATCCCATGTCTTCCGTTTATTTTAAAAAGATACCCAAGAAATCTTGGGTATCTCTATATCTTGTTTTATAACTCAGGTGAATTTCTTAGAAAATATCAAATAACAATTTTCACATTGAGAATTGTTAAGATAATGGAAACGATATAGCCAAGGATGGTATTCCATTTGGCATTGGTAAATTCTCCCATCAGTGATTTCTTAGAAGTTAGATAAATCAGTGGGAAGATTGAAAATGGAAGAGCAATCGAAAAGAAAGACTTGTGAATAAACCAATAACTGATCCAATGTTTTTCCTGATGACCAAACAGAACCGCTACAATCATGACAGGCAACAAGGCAAAGAGACGAGTTGCCAAACAGAATGAACCATTGAGGTAATCTCATATGCAAGAAACCTTCCATAACGATTTGTCCAGTCAAAGGTACCCGTAATCGTCGAATTTCTGACCACTGGCTAATAAAGCCAAGGCAAACAAGGTTGATAAGGTCGAGCTAGCTATAGCTCACTGCAATAGTAGAATCCTGCAAGGCATTATACATTTGAGAGAAGGCAGAAATCTCAGATGCATGGCCGAAAAAGAGAGCCGCCCCGAGAATTAATAGAAGGGAGTTAACCACAAAGGCCAAGGATAATTGGAGATTTGAATCCCAGGTCATAAAGCGCACGAGCTTTTTCGAACATCATTCTTGTCCTTGTGATTGATTTTTCCGAGTTTGAGACAAGGAAGAGATGCAAATAGAGGTTATGGGGCATCAACCGTTGCTCCCACGATCCCCTAGTGCCAGGTTAATTGACTTTCATGCCCTGGCAGAGGACTTTCAAATAAGGTTGCATTCGGTAGATAACCCTCAACGATTCCTTGGAAGCTTGGATGTGACAAAAGCTACCAGATAGGTAAAAATTGCTAGAATGGTTAAAATCAGTGTTGTCACAATAGCTTCAATTTTCTTAAAGCCAAATTTCATCAGAAGCAATAAGAGAAAAACATCCAACACGGTCAAGAGAATTGCTATCATAATCGGAATCTTAAAGGAAGATTGAGAGCAATCGCTGAACCTAGAACTTCTGCCAGATCTGTCGCCATCAAGGCTAATTCTAAAATCACCCATAGACTATAACGAAGCCATTTAGGTGAATGATGAGCCGTTGCTTGAGCCAGGTCCATCTGAGTTTACAATACCAGCTTTCCTGCCATCTGCTGCAAGTTGCATAGCAATGAGAGATGAAATCAAGATAACAAACAGAGAGACTATACTTATAGGAAGCACCACCGACTACGAGTAATCAGTTTCCTGGATCCATATAACCAACTGCGACAAAACACCCGGACCTAAAAAGGCTTTAAATTTTTGCCAGAAATGATTGTTATTTGGAGTATCGATAGATTGATTAATCTCAGAGTGACACTTTTTATGAGAAGACATAGATACTTACCTCTTTCTAAACCTACTTTTTCATTATTTTCTATTAGAGAAAATAAGATTGACTTTAAACTATTAAAACAATGAAAACTGTTGTTTTTTTGTTGTTTTTTTTGGTGTTTTTGTTATGAAAACATTGGTTTTCATTATTTTTTTCTTAGGCATTATTATATAAAATATGGTAAAACTTAAGAAAATTATTGAAATTTTAGGGAAGGTCAGAATAAGTCTCTCTTTGCGATGATGATATATTGTTAATGCTTTGACATTTTAATAGTTGAACTGTAACTATTATTTCTGCTCAGTTTCTCTATAAAGGGAAAACCAGCGTCTTTTGACGTGGATAACTTCATAGATCATTTAACAGAGCTAAATTGCTTCTGTAACGAAGCTGCGGCTTTCAGAAATGCCTTAAGCATAACATCATATATCTAAGAAATTTTGTAAAGAGTGGTACACCATCGATGCTGGACGGCGGTTGTTTCTCATCTTCATCAACCTTGGTTCGCTTGGTGCCAGCTGTGTTGATGATGACGGTTTTCAGCATACGAACGCGAAACTTGGGATATCATGTTCCTCATCGCAATCTGTGGTTGAGGCCAGCTGACCATGACTTTCAAAGCTGCTGTTCCTTGAGTCGCAAGGATACCATAACCGTATACCCGACGACGAGCCAAATCCGGCTTCTTCCTTGGCATCATCAGCGATGGTAAAGAACAACATTCCCAAAAAGATTGGCAAGGTGGGGATAAAAACTTCAAAAGGCAGCGCGGGGGCTTTCAGTCGTATCAGAACCCATAACTTCTATTGACTTCATTTCGGGACCGGGCAAGCTATATCTACTTTGTAAACGGTGAGAGAAGACTAGTTAACTGTATATGAACTCCAGTACTTTCTGGGTAAAGTCCATCATGGTAACCAAACTCTAAGACTCTTACCGAGAATCAACAATCGCTTTCACGCATAGGGATAATGGTTACTTGCAGAAGGAATGGATTGTAGCTGGCGGCGATTGACAATAACGTAAACTTTTTCTGTCATGGTAATAAAACTGAGATATTCATCTACCAAACCCGGTTGGTGATCGCAAGACGTTGATGTGATCTGCGATAGTTTTCTGAACCTTTAAGGATAAGGTTTGTGGAGGATAAACAGCCATGAGTCACAAGTGGACTAGCATTCGACATGTTCCATATTATGGAATAAGAACATTTTTTGCGTCTGATAACATCGACCACTTGACCGACAGCCGCAAATTAACCAGAACAGGATGGTCTGGGGCTGCGCCAACACCAGTACGCATGTAGAACAGTCATCTTCATTCTCAGCGATTTCCATGGCGTCCACGCAAGACGCCTGAAGGGTGAACAGAACGGGGAAACCAATCTTACAGGCTACCAAAGCACTGCTTCGCTGCATTGGTTGCGGTCTGTCGACGTTGTGGTATCCAGGTCTTTGAGGGCTTGTTCAAGAAGTCTCAGTCTTCCCACTGGTCAAATCGACTTACAGTACCGGAATCGTCACCCTACTTTTGCCAATGGCTCTGCAAGGTTGATGGCTGTTTGACCACCGAACTGATTAATAACACCCGCTTCAGCTACTCCAAATCAATGACATTCAGCACATCTTCGAAAGTCAATGGCTCAATGTAGTTTATCGATAGAAGTCGTTGAAACTGTCTCTGAGTTTGGGTCATAATGATGGCTACGTATCCAGCAACTTGGATAGCCTTAACAAGTGAACAGTTGCGTGGTCGACTCTTGCCAATAGCACGGATTGGACACAGACCTAGAACTAAGACAGTTCGCCTCAGACTGATAGATACTCTTCGTGCCAGATAATCAGCGCTAAACGGGTTCGGGCGATCAGCTAACGGTGTTCCCAAAGCTCCAGCAGATTTACGATCTGAAACCATTCAAGTTTGCTGTTTTGGGACCTCAAGATCTTGTGGATGTGACCCCAATTCTTGCTCAATTTCAAAGATGTACAGGGTTATCCAGATAGAAATATCAATTTTGGTAAGCTCAGCAATTTCTCTGGTGCTACTTGACGAATGGCAATAGAAGACGGTCATCTTGAGACCTTAACAACTTTTTCAATCAAGGCATCATCTGTAACATTTGCAAGTTCAGGCATTTTCATTATAGTGGACTAAAATTTCAAGTGAACGACAAGCACAAGTGACTCTGATGTTGACCGATAGTACTCCTTCAGTCATATCATCAGGTACCAAGACGGCGCTTCCACCTTTTCAAACTTGTCAAATGGAAGCGTGGAATCTTGGCAACAACGTAGTCAAAGGGCGGTTCAAACGCAGCGCCAGTTGAACCGCCAACAACAGGGTTAATGACCTCTGTCGAGTCAATCCAACCACCAATCTTGGCGTGAATTTGGCGATCAGGTAACCTGTTGCTTTGCGAAGCAAAGTGCTGACGAACGAATACGGTTACTTCGATGACATAGTGCCAAAGCTGTGTAGATTCCAGCCAACTAGACATTGGCACACTTCGTCTTAGGAGCGCGGATAATGCTCGACTGGCATGCAAGCATTTGAAGACTTCATAGTCTGACATGGTTTGTGCTGGGGAGCCGTCTGATGAATCCCTGTAGATCCGGCAAGATTAAAGTTTTATGTTGAAACAATAAACGTTGTCAGCTGGTCACGCATCGCCGTATTCGTTTCGCCAGAACCTGCAATAAGACATTCAATCAAACACTGGGTAACAGGTGATGAAAGCACAAACCATTTCAATTTCCGCAATTCTTCCTCATTGGCACACGCCACCACCAGTACCACCAGAATTAGCAAAGGCTGGACGGACGATGACTGGGTAGCCAATTGTCGCTAAAACAACTGATTCTTCGACAGGTGTGTAATTTTAGATTCTAGATAGGTTGTTCAATTCTTCATCAATTGTTTAAAAGGATACGGTCTTCAGCTTGGTCGATAGCCGGATAATTTAGTTCCCAAACTCAACACCAAGCTCATCAAGGATACATTTTGAACAATTCCGCCAAGTAATATTTAAAGCTATTTACCCACCAGAGTTGGAAGCAAGGCATCTGGACATTCTTTACAGGAGAATACGATTTACAAACTCGGTGTGATTGGCTCAATGTAAACCTTGTCGCAATTTCCTTATCCGTCGCATGATAGTTGCAGGGTTTGAGTTCACCAAAACCAACCTCATAACCTTCCTCTTTCAAAAACCAAAGCAAGCCTGAGTCCCAACGCGTCAAGCTCAGCAGCCTGACCAATAATAATCGGACCAGAACCAATCACCATAATTTTTGAATCAGTACGTTTAGGCATTTTATAAAGATATTAAGGGCGTCAAGCGGATAAGCTAAAATGGGAGTTGACGAAGAACTATCGGGTTCTGGGAATAACTATCTTTAACAGCATCCGTAACCCATTCAGTTCAGCAAATACGGATACCCTTCTCCCCTTTCTGTTCGGCAACTCTCAGGTTGCCGATCGTCGGTCTCCGACGATTTTAGCGAAACGATTTTTTTCGATAAAATCTAGTGCAAGGAGTTTTAGTTTAACCTATTAGCGACTAAAAGAAACGACCTGCTCTATCGTCAGCCTCCTGGGCGACATTAAATAGATACAAAGGACAGATAAAGCGATTAGATTTTTAGGAAACCAAGGAAGGATTGACAATCCGAGGTTGGGTTCTCTAAATTGACTTTCCGTCCGTGTTCAGTTACATAATTCTCCGACGATTCCTCGTTTTCGTTTGCTTGTTTAAGCTTCATCATCTCGATGAACTCGTCAAATAGATAACATCATGCCGGACCTGGTGCAACATCTGGGTGGGTGCACCAGAGAAACCTGGTTGGTATCTGTGACGTACACCTTCGCTGACTTATCATTGATTTCTTCGCGAGTAATCATCGTACTCTGGAAAATCTTGGAAACTCACTGCATATCCATGGTTTTATTCGTAAGATCCACGCGCCCTGTTGCAATTTCGCGGTACAGCGTGGTTAAAATCCACGGTAAATTTCATCTTATAGGTCTTGGCGCCATTGCCATTGCAAAGTTGACCATACAAATACCAAAGATTGGAATCTTGCCAAAGAATACCACGAATCATATCAAATGGCATTTTATCCTTCTGGATTTGGTCCATTGACAACATAACTCAGTCTGGATTAGTGAAGGATTTCCTCTACTGTTGTAGTATAAGGAGACGACCGTTTACATACAATCTCTTAGACAACTCTCTTAAGATTGGATAGCGACCAAAGTCTACAAATTACCACATAAACCTACTCCCTGGAGCTGGGTAACAGTTTTTGTAAAACCTGTTTGATATTATCAATTGGTAGAACAGTTGCTTGGAAGCTGATCTGTGATGTGATCGATACTATCTCAACATGTCAGAGTCGCTCTCATGGATTCCATGTTGCACGAATGATTTTGTCAAACACGTATCAATACCTGAAATACCAGGATTTTCTTAGACTAAAAATTCATCCAGTGTCATCTGGTTGCGCCAGTTGCCTGGCTCTGGCTTCTTAAATACTACCTTTGGGTTTGGACCACAGTAGACTCGTAGTCATCACGATTAATCCATAATTTCCAACCAAGGGATAGGTAAAGGGATTAGAGTTGCATTATAGACTGATCCGTAATGGTTCTTGATAATGATCATCCCGGTATTGAACAACAATTTCACCAGTTACATCGATGTCAGCTGAGCTTTTCCTTCAATTGTTCCATCTTACAAAACTAGAAGTCGTTTAATCGTAAATTCACACCTCGTGGATACTCTCAGGCATCTTTTAACGTTTGTGTATTTTGCGTTTCTGTAGAGATCAATACGGGTTAAAGTGCCATTCTGACAAAGACACCATTGGTCGTTGTTGAACAATGCGTGATTTTGGTGCTTCGACCAAGTGATCAGCAATTTCAACATCGCGCGATTTACAGGAGCGGGATGCATCAGAATAGCTTTATCTTCCAAGCGATCACCGCGTTCTTCAGGTCAAACCATGCAAGGCATGATAACCCTCTTTTGAAAAAGAAGACTGTTCCACTTTCGCGACGCTCCATGTTGAACACGGGCTGTCATCACATCAGCGGTCCGGTGATTTCATCGTGCTAAACTGTCCATAGTCTGCAAACTCGCCGGCTTCTCCATTCCTCAGGTCCGAGCAAAGTGAGTTCTGCTCCTAAGCGTTTTTAAAGATTTGCATATTGGTTAGCCACACAGATGGTCAAGGTCACCAGCAATAGCTACCGCAGGTCGCTTCAGAAGTGTCCGGTCTTCATCGTCGTCGACCGTCAAGCAAGCTTTGGCTTGGGTGTTGACAAACCATCCCACCGATGATAATCCGAAGTCGCTAATCATCGGACTATCGATCAACTCTCTGTAGTAATCTACCTCCTGATTGTCGGATGACCTGGTATCCCTCCCAGGCTGACAAGGTCAAAATTGTATCGTAGAGTCTTTCACCCGCGGTGACTTCAGACACTTTCACATCGAAGTCCAGTGGGTGAAAAGTACAGTTTAATCTCTACCGCTTCAAAAGATTTGTGGGTACAGTCGAAGACTCCTCAAGAAGGATTAGAGACGATGTGTTAGTCTTCATAAAATACTGCTCATTTTAATTCGATCCGCGTTAATCAATTTCTGACTTGTTCTACAAAGTAAGGTCTTCATTGAAGGACTACATTTGAATGGCTTGTTGATTTTTGTTGCCGCTAACTCAGCACGGATGTCAAACCTTCGGTAATAAGAACACGATCTTGTCCATCTAGTTCAGTGCATCTACGATGATTTCTTCTGAACGACGGTTGGGATATTTTTCTATGGTCTGGACGAATCGGTAATTCTCTATACTGCCCGCGATCGCTAGAACAGCTAAACTCACACAGGAAGGACGACCATGGCTTCAATGTGTCAATAGCTATCGGATGGTCCAGCCTGTGTAAAGCATCGTCCACCAGATGACCTCGTTCATCCATCAACAGAAATTAACAAGTATCTTCACGCTTTTGACGTCACGGAATGGTTTGGTATCTAACTCAACGACTGGCACTGAGATAGATTCAACTGTTCAATCGCTCTTATGGATACGGTGGGCAATGAAGATTTACCGCGTGTTTTATCCCAGCCAGTACCAATCGCAATTCAAATCTTTATTTCGCTCGACCATCTCGCAGGTAATTCGGTAATCGCTCGCTTGACAATCGGTCATTACAACTTCTTTGTCTTCTTGTGTACTCAAGAAAGTCTCGCCGTGAGACTTCAGAATATAGTTAAATAGCCCTACAAAACAGCAGAATCACCCTTCCTGCAGTTCAGCTCCTTGCCTGCCTCCACGGGACAGGATTAAAGGAATGTGATTGGTACTACTATAACACAAACCAGGAATCGATGCAGAAAAAACACAAAAATCAATTTTAACGAACTAAAATCGTACACCAGCCGGATGATCGCATTCTGGATTTTTCGGATGACAGATACTTTGACCAAAGTAAATCATAGCCCTGATGGGCTGCAAGCCACATTCTTCTGGTCGGCAAAACATCCGCGGCGTTTTTCGACCTCAAGGGGTTAGCAAACTGATTGCACCGCAATATCGTGGTGTTTAGATTCGCTCTACGTGAGTATCTGCGCAAAAGCTGAATACGAATCCGCTCAAAACACGTTGCTTTGTTTTCAATCGCTCTGCCAAACTCTCTAATTCTTCCCTGAGTCTGAGGGACCATGACCGTCAAATCATCAGTAGTTATGAGCACACTTCTTAAGGAACTTAACTGACTGGGTAAAGCCAAGGCGAAAATATACGAGGGCAATCTCCTCTCACTTGCATCTACCATGGTTTGTGAGGTTGGAAAAGCTGCAAAAGTAGGAATAGCTGTGACTGCCGCATCTGTCGTCTGGAGCAGACAACATAACAGCAACAGAGTTTCAAAATGATTACGAAAATCTAGACTTGGTTTCGCATCTGGAAAAAGAGCAATGATTTCCTCAATGACGCGGCAAGGCACGTTTCTTGGATAAAAACCAATCGTCTCCGTCAAACAGTCCTTGCAAACCTGCCGAGACTGCTTTTCTTCTTTCTTGACTGCTTATTGGGCTTGGTCTCTTCCTCAGACGCGGTTGCCAGTCATTTCCAGATACAAATCCCAGCCATAATAACTTCCTCAGCCTGTTAAAACCTTGATTGGAATATTACTGAGCAAGATATTATCTAGAAACACTTTCAGCGGGTCGATTTCTCCATTGTCGTAGGTTCAAGTCATCATCAAACTCGCCAGGTCCATTGATTCAGGTTACACCTTCCATAAGACTGTCACTGGATAAGACTCTTTCAATTCTACGGTTCATGCGCACGGCTGAAGGCTAAGGCAGTTAACCTCGGGCGGCAAATGGGAAAACGCAAGATCTTCATACTGGACTTTCCTATAACAATATCTTTACATCTATAATTTCTGATTACAGGAACATAGGTCAACTACTAAGTCTAAAGTTTGCTCAAGTCAAAACCTTCAGGCTGCCGAATTTGAATATTTAATTTCATGCTTCCTCCATAAAGTTTACTCCTTGATTATACCACATTACTAAGTAAGCCTTCCAAACTTTAGATTTAAAGTCAGAGTTTTTGTTCAGACTCATCCGGTGTTCTTCATAATAGAAACAAAATTGGTAGATAAGATTTAAAATGATTCGGAGAACTAGTAGGAATATAAACTTCTAACTCTACGCAGCGCCAACAATTGAATTCCGATATTCAAAGACTATAAAAAGACAAGATGATAAAGTAGAAAGGTATACTTGACTCAGCAGTAGAAGGATGGCGCGTCACCTTATACGGTATGTCTTATACCCCCTGGTTCTATCTAGCGAAAAGGATTGTGTAGCGAATAATAGTTTGATCGTGCTTCACTGTATTTCCTAATACTCATACCATTTCATTTGATTCAGCATCTGAAATAAAACGTTGCTGATTGACAATCAAAATTCAAATCCTTAAAATCTATTGCTTCCTAGGGTTTGGTTCTGTTGTGTTGACTGAAATCTTTTGTTTTATATTATTGATTTTGATATGTTTATTATTACAATTTTCTTTTGTACTATATAGACATCAATGCAGAGCAAAGAGACGCTCATATGTAGGAACGAAACTAATCTTAGAAGCTTATCAGCGTATTTCCGAGTTAATAAAGCTTACAAACTTTGAAATAGGGATTGCCTGATGATCACGCTTGCCAGCAAAATATGAACGAGCTACTCAATCAACTTAAAAGACAGAAAACTAAATAACTCTATCTTAAGGCAGTCTGATTTTACCAACATACTGATATCTTGATTGGACTTAACATAAACTCAATGAGAGCTCGCACCAGCTTGGCGAAACTATGATAAATTCACACCGGTAAATTGAAACACGTTTTGACTTTATGGACCTGTTTTTGGTTTTAAAATAGTGGTTTTCTAGCCGTAGCAACCGATATTCTCAAAAAGAGTGATGATTCCAACAATACTCAGGTAAGGAACATGAACAACAAAATTATCAAATAAAGAACCTTTGTTAGTAGATCTTGTTCTATCTCTTTGGTACCTCTTTTTCTGCTGCTTTTCAGCCCTTTTAAAGAGGTTACTGACATAGACGATTGATACTAGGTGAAAACAGAGCTTTTTAGTGTCTAATGTGAACGTTCTAGAAAGAACGTATATAGTAAATCAATCATCCGACCATCCACAACGAATTTGAGACCTTAACTGTTTAAACATTACCACCAAGACGGAGAAAAAGTCGCTATTAATAGAAAGGTAATGGAAAATGTACCACTTCGAACTTTAATGGGAGAAAAGATTAGCGAGAACTACTATCAGGGAGAAATCAATCTGACCTTCCAGTCCTAGTATGATAACATCTCCCGAAACTGAAGAAAAAAATCTTTTGAGACCCTTCTTTTGAAGTCTGCTGATTTGGACTTCAGTATTCTAATTTGTTTTGACAGCAGTCGGTTTACCTAGTGACCAAAGAAGTTGGTAAGCCACTCTCAAGATGACTTTGAAAATTCAGCTCATCCTTGAGTTAGCAAAACCATTGATTTTATTTTTAGATTGACCTTATGACTGGACCTTGAGAGACGGTTGATTGGCTAAAAGGTTCAGATTGAATTAGCAAACTGTTATTTTTTCATTTCCCTGATGAAGACTTTCTTTCAAACAGCGGACCTGTGTCCACTTGCGACTGGTCAGCACCGTAAAGGCTGAAACGCTGGTAGAGCATTTAGACTATGATTGCTATATTGAGCGAAGGCTGTTTTGCGAAAAAGTGAGAAAGTGTAACGACCAAGTTCCTGTGATAAATTGGGAAAAACGTAAGTCGAAGCAAAAAAGTAGAAACGCCTTGCAGAAACACTAAAGATGATGTTGCGGGTCGCTATTGGCTAAAGATGAAAAATGTTTCTCTCGAAAAACGTTTTGAAAAGGCTCAGTCCGCGGCAAAAAGGCGCCGAAGAGGAACAATCAGCTTTCTTTTCAGACATACAACCGTCGATTTCTAAGTCTTAGTCAACTGGAAAAGGAAAATTTATCCATTGGTGGGCGATGTTTGGCTCAGGGGTTATTAACTGTCCGTGGCGGAATAAAATCCGGTATCATCAGGCCGATAGCGTTGGCAAATCCACTCTTTAGCCAAGCTACTGCCTTCTTAATAATAAGAAATCTCGCTTGGATTTATACCACAAGATTACCAGAAACATTGAATTTGGATCTATCTCCAGTAGAATTTCTCAGCCAAACTGGACATAGAATTACAGAATTCAGTCTCACTTGGCCAATTTCAACTTCAGCTATCGAGATGCCACAATTCCTCTTTATCTGGTAGTACAAACAAGTCAACTCCTTCTCTTGAATTTAGTGCTAAAAGAAACCAAACTCTCCTTCTGGATGAACCCACGAAACTTTTCTCAACTTCTCAATGAGAAATCAAAACTCTTTAGTGTCAGTGGTCGGTTACTGTTTCACCGATCAGCGTTTTGCCAAAAGAAGTCTGTGGAGTATCTATCGTTTGACAAAAAATGGTTTAAAATAGTTGATTTACCAGTTTTATAAATGTAGCAAATCTCAAAAGAAGGCTGGGACAAAAGTCTGTTGTCTCAATTATCTTTGGATTGTCGAGCAAGACGCGGCGGTGGTTGGTGGGCTCTACGCTGATTTCATCGCTTTACAGCCTACTCAACTTCTGCGGAGGGACGACGAAAATCGAAATTCTAACGAATTACCGATTTCTGTCCCTCTCTCTATGTTGCAAACGTTCAATTCGTTCTGATATTGAGGGTTTAGTATAGAAGTTTTTTGAGACATAGAAGGTTCCTGTTACATACTCTTAAGACACCTCATGGCTAGCTATTACAGTTCTATAGAAAAAAGTACACCTATATTTATAAACTAAGGTATTCTAATTAGTGTATCTAAAAATACATAAACAAAATGTAGATTATTGAGGGCATGTGAAGAATGGAATTCAAAAAAGATTGTCGGAAGTCTTATATATACTAAATGCAAATCCCATACCAAAATAAATTGATAAACTAAGGTGTATAAGGGTATGTAGATAGCAAAAGAGAGAGAACCGATGTAGCCGTATTCTTCTGTATTCTTTAAATACGCTGTCCCTTATAACATTCTCTTGAAATTTCTTCCATGAAGCTGGTGCTGAGCCAGAGATCGAGGCGCAGGCAATGAAAGTGAAATAAACTTTAGATTGAGTTAGTGTGTCTGATTGGAGCAGGTCCTAAAAATTGACCAACATATAAAATAAGACAAGCAAGGCGTAGGAAAACCCTGCACTTCAACTATCTTTGGGCACGAGTTTCAGATATGAAACTGGGTCACCTATTCCTACATAAAAAAATATTGCAAGCTCAGCAAATTGTAAAATGATTGATAAGATGAATTTGTCACACACTGACTTTGTAGCTACTCAAGTGTATTGGTATGAAAATCAAAATCAAGAAAGATCATCCCAACAACATACATGATTTCACCTCGCTAGTATTTAGTGCATATATTATACTACTTTTTTTTGTGAGAGGACAATCACAAGTGGTGATTGATGCAAAAATCAGGAAAATCTGGATCTTTTACATGCTCACTAAACGCTCAATACGTTCCTGAGATTGGCGGATCGTTGCTAGAAGAGTTTTTGCAACCCTCGTTTTGAGGATCGTTGATGTAAGTGCACTGCGCATCATCCACGCCGCTCATGGGCTGACTATGGTCCAACACGAAAGGCGATGATCATCCCGCCAGATTACAGTCAACTCTACGCGAAGCATCGCAAAATTCTCGTTGACGAGATGGCCTGGTGTGGGTTGCTGCCGGGGCAAAACAGCGGTACGAGGAGAAACCATGCTTATATCATTCCAGAGTCCACCACTCTCGATCGCCAGCACCGACCGGTATGCACCTCCCACCACATCGCCGTCAGCGCGCCGGTAAAGTGTAATAGCACTTGCAAAGACATGCCAATCGTGAAATCAAATATCGCGTTGCGAATGCTGACCTTCATGATATATAACCATATCTAACTCTTCAAAGTTCCCTTAATCGCAAGGAGTCCACAACGTTGCTGCTACCGCTGCATTTTGGGAGATTTGAACCTGTGTTGCAAAGGCATTCGGCCTGCGCATCATCGATAATGAAGACACGTAGCGCGGGGTTGCCACCATAGCCATATCTTCCCACAACATGATGGGGGACGTTGGTGCGGTCTGCTCATTCACCTCCGCGCACCATTCCATACTCATGACTATCTCTGTTGATTGAAAAATCATGGACAGGGGGCATAGATAAAGCCGATAATCAAAGCGATAACACAAGCCACCAAGACCAGACCGCGCCAAGGGTAACCAACTGCATATCAGCAAAGCCAAAGTAAAAAGACCACTGGTGAAGCAAAGTCAAGTTCTTCAAAACAGCGTACTGCTTGATTTGGTCTTGTTATCCTAGTCACCGACACCAAAATCGACTTTAGGTGCCTTTTCTTCTTCAAGTCTGAAGGAAATCAGCCACTTTAAAACCAAAGGTCCAGCAACTAGGTTTACTTGGGAGGTTTGATTTGACATTATAATTGCTAACAACACTATTATAAAGTTGGCGAGTATGAGATTTTATTTTCAGTATTGAGTCAGCTCTTCTGCGGTGTGCAGTTGCCACTCCTTTAGGTCTGGATAATTTTCTTCCAACGGCAAAATTCCTGGCCACCTGGCGTGAAAAATACTAGCTCTATAGCTTCTGCGGTGCCGGCGGCTGCCGGTGCTGGCTCTGGCTCTTTCAGAGTGGGCAGACCATGCTTTGCGCCATCCACAGTCTCAATCAAGTTTGTGCTGAGGTGTTGGCGTTTCAATTGAACATCAATCTGACTCCATGCTTATCTTGTTTTGATGCGATTTTTAACCAATTCATTATAGTAAGAATCACAAAGATAACAATAGGCAAACTCCAGAAGTAATTCATCTTATATATCCTTTCTGTTTTTAGATTGGTACAGTATAAATTTATATCTTTTGTGGTAAAATAAGATGATACTAAAGAAGGAAACACTATGAAACCAAAACGTTTGCATAACTTCTTCAACTGAACACAAAGATTATTCTTGACCTTAGTTCAATTTGAGGTATTTTGAACTCTTGGTCGAGGTGGAACGAAAATCAACCTGACTGCTGTTACAGAAAAGAAGAAGTCTATCTAAAACGCTTCTGAAGTTCCATCGCTCTATTTTACAGGAATTGATTGGCTTCAGCCATTAAATAACGCAGATGATATCGGTACTGGAGCAGGATTTCCTAACCTTCCTATGAAAATCCTCTATCCTCATCTAGATGTAACCATTATTGACTCTCTCAGCCGACGAATCAACTTTCTGAATCTATTATTAAGAACTAGGTTTGAAAATGTTCACTTCTATCATGGACCGAAGACTTCGCCCAAATAAGAACTTCCGTGCTCAGTTTGATATTTGGCTAGATACTGTTGCCCATGTCTGAGTCTTGTCCGAGTTGACTATCCCCTATACAAAGTTGGTGGAACATTAACACTCAAGGCTAACAATACTGAGAGGTCTTCAAGCTAAAATACCCTCAATCTTCTCTTTAGTAAGGTTGAAGAAAACCTCAATTCCCCACTCTTCTATGAGCCTCCTTGTCTATTGTCGAGGAAGAAAAAAGAAACTCAAATAAATACCAAGAAAGGCTGGTGTATGCCTAACAAACGACCACTTTCAAACATTTTAAAGTTGTTTAAAAGAAATTTTTTCTATATACTACTCCACAAACAAAGTTTAATGTCATCCGTGAGGTGACGAGACGAAACTATGAAATTCTTTAATATTGGGATAACCATGTTTGAAGTCTTACTCTGAGGGCTATTGCTGTAAAATAATGGCTCTTTTGATGTAAAGGTAGGTTAATATGAACAGGAATCGACCTGTTGATTTGCTGTGGGACGTTGACCAGCGTCCTTCAGCTGAAAGGAATTCTTCTTAGCTTCCAGCACGTATTCGCCATGTTTGGTGCAACCATCTTGGTACCTTCTGTAGTCTTGGGAAATGCCTGTATCGTGTGCGCCCTTTTTGCATCATAGGTGTAGGAACTCTCATTTACATGATCTGCACCAAGCTGAAAGTTCCAGCTATCTGGGTTCTTCTTTGCCTTTATGCAACGTTTTCATGTCACTTGCCATGAAAGAAATGGGGTGGCAGTGCTCTCTGCGCTCAGACTAGGTTATCTTGACTGGTCTTTGTCTATGTCCTTGTTGCTGCAAGTGTTCGCTTTGCGGGTACAAAAGTGGATCGACGCAAACTCTTGCTCCAATCGTATCGGTCCTATGATCATCGTTATCGGTCTTGGACTTGCTAGTTCTGGCTGTGCCAACGCTGGTCTGTGGCGGACAGGTGGAAACCGGAAACGCTCTTGCAGCCGTTGTTTGTCTGCAGTTACTGCCTTTTATCAATAATCAAAAAGGAAAGGCTTCCTGCGAGATCATCCCATTCCTTTTTGCCATTATCGGTGGTTGCCTCTTTGCCCTGGCCCTTTGGCTTGGCTGACTTCACTCCTGTTCTTTGAGCTAACTGGTTTGAAATCCTGGTCACCCACCATTCAATACAGGTGTGGTGCCTTCCACGATACAACCTATCTATCGGGTCCTGAAACACTGCCACTCCTACCAATCGCAATCCATAACGATTTCTGAACATATCGGGAGATCACTGCATTTTAGGTCAGAGCTGTGGACGCCACTCTTGAAAGGAACCCAGGTCACTCTCGTACCCTTCTTGGTGACGTATCGCATAACTTCTGTTTGCCTGCCTTGGTGGACCAGCAATCCCACAACTTACGGTGAGAAGTACATGCTATCGGTATATGACTCCGTATCGCTCGGTCTCCAGTTATCCGTAACGCTGCCTTTATCGCAGTGCCGTCTAGCTTCCTTGGTAGATTTGCTCGCCTTGATTTCCAACAATTCAAACGCTGTACTTGGTGGCATGTCCTATCCTTTACGGGGTTATCGCAAAGTAGCAGTTTTGGAAAGTCTGATCAAAGAGCGATATTGACTTTCGGTCAGTACGTAACCTTATCATCGCTAGTGCTAGTTATGTTGGTGGCTGGACTTGGTGAGCAATCTCTTAAAGCGTTTGGTCCATACTCTTTCCAGGTACCTGCCCTATCAGCTCTGAGATCAGGTATCATCCCAAACTTGATCCTGCCATACGAAAACAGAGACTAATCCATATAGAATCAACGAGAGGTCGGGACCAAAGTCCGACCTCGTTTTCTATCGAACAAAGAAGCCTGCTGATATAAACTGTGGGTCTTTTATTTTGTCTAAATTCCTTTACAGTGCCGTTACCCTGCTACGTCGTAGAAAGGAGAAATTTACTGACGAAATCATCACTAAGAACAAATTAGAAAATATCAAAACCATAACTATCAGCTATGCTCGTGTCAGTTCGACAGATAATCGTCAAGAGTTGGGGTTATCTGTTCAAAAAGAAAGCCACTCAGCTTTTGCGGCCAGCTCTATAATCGAGAGGTTCAGGCGGAAATCAGGAGCGACTGCTTGGCTTGACAAAGCGTTCGGCTATTAGCCATATGCTAAACAAGGCGTTAAAACCAGATTTTGTCGTATATACTCGTTGGATGAGCTTTACCGAAAGATGCTTCACCCTCTCTGCTATTATTGAAGTTAACTAAACATGTGTTCATCTTCAATCGATTCATGAAAATGTGAAACAGATTCTTTAACTGGAAAGTTTCTTTTGTTTGATGTTGGGCTATGTGGCGGAATAGAGCTTCAGCGAGTTTCTGAACGCACTAAAGACCGGACTCCGTAAAGCGAAAGAAAAAGGTGTGAAACTTGGCAATAAAGGGTTGCCTAAAGATGTGCGAAAACAAATAATCGAGGCAATATCTACGAAAAGAGATTTTCTGTGCGAAGAGGTGCAGATCAGCTGAATATTTCCACAGCAACCATTTTATAATGTGCTAACAAAGCGCAATGGTATCCAAATAAAGTCGAAGAAATCTCTATAATTGATTGTTGACAAATCACTTAGAAATAAATCGTAAATTAAACCTATCAACGGTTTTTGGTAAACGGTCGTTTGTTCAAAACAATCAAAGTTATCAATATATATTTAAAATGCTGATTTAATAGGGTTTGGTTGCAGCTTGTTGAATTGGCATTTTGTTTTTCATTGTGGTTGACGACCGTCTACTAAAACAAGCTCAACCACTGTGCTTGGCAGGGATTTTGGTGAAAATAGGAGGTGTTCGTAGTAAAATAAATACGATTTTGCAATGTGCCTACAAATGTAGGGTTTTATTAAGGAAAATATGGGTTTAATTTTTATAATTGCAGTGTTGGCGGATTTTATGGTTTATTAGAAAATGTGAGCATTGATAAATACTGCTACAAGAGATTAGCGATGAAAATTCTTGAGAAATCGAAAAAGAGATTCGCTTAGAAGTAATGGCGCTGATATTCACGAGCTGGGTGGACGAATGGCTTCGGCGGACCGTGAACAATACATCAGTCTAACTCAAGAAGAGAATCCTTCAAGAAACTTTCAAGAGACAATTGAAATGCAGTATTCGAGCTCTGGGAGATCAATTTTGCAGTGGAGAGTTGATTCTTCAGGTGGAAGACTGAAAATCGATAAGGAGACTTTTCCCGAGACCTACGACGTTATTCTGGACTTACATTAGAAAATTAGCACAAAGATTGCGGTATTTTACTATAAAATATTGTAAATAGAAAAGGAGGTTTTATTATGGGAAACCCCTAATGAATGGTATTGTACTTCTTGTGAACGTAGCACTCAAGTGGTAATAAAATGCGATTGGTGTAAAGCTGTTACCACAATCTTTCTTACCATAAATTATGTGAATTATGGAACTTGTCAAAAGAAATCTGGATGGTAATCATTATGATTAAAAGTTATTCTTACAGCAACTATTGGATATGCCCAACTTGCGGGCAAAAACAAGCGACAAAGTCTGAACAGTGGCAGCCATTACGGTAGTCGGCTTATAGAGATTATAAATATGACTGAAAAATACTAAAGGCCCAAGAAGTTTTATGGTTTATGCGGAAGATAGGGCGCGTGGTAAAGTATTAAAAAGTTTGTAAAAATCTAATTGTACACAATGTATAATTTTCAAATTTCGCTGGTGAACGATAATTGAATATATAAGAAAAGACGGCTCATTTTTGAGCGTCTTTTAATTCACTCATAAGATGTGTGAACTCAGAATATTTTATAGTAGCACGAGTGTCAGCCAGTCTTCAGCTGTTTAATCCATTAAACGGGTGATGTTTCTTTTCAAGCATTAAATCCTTCAATGAAATGATAGTCTGACAATAGTAAAATCGTTGCCATGCCACCGCAAAATCTACAGGATAAAAGATATCATAATCATGAAGGCAAAAATGCTGCCGAGGATATGAAATAATCGAAGCCAAAAACTCCGACATGACTGGTCCTATCGCACTAGCTCCCTGAGGGAGGCTGTATATAGGCAAAGACCGTTTCCAAAATCAGAGATGAGTGCCGGCAAAAAGCTAGAAAGATGTCAAAAGATATGGAAATACTGGTTTCGATAGCCCGTAAAAGGTACTGCTGCAGAAAACCTGAGATGGTCATTCCAACACCAACAATAACCAATGTCTCCCCATTTTGAATCAATTTTATAGGTAAAATGATGTAGAGCATAGAGTTTAGGGCTGAGAACAGACCCCAAAATAGACCAGATGGAGTCATCGAGAGTTGGTCAATTGCCCACTGGGTTGCAATGAGAAAGGGTACCACCTATAGCTAGAAACACCAAGAGATGATTTCTGAAAAGCGTCAAGACCACCTTATCCTTGATGCAAAGTGTAAGCCAGAGAATTCCAGCGCTGGACAGATATGCTGGAGGACTTAACGTCGCTGTCCCAGCATTTGTCTCCCTGAATAGCCGATAGAATATAAGCCTAATTGATTCAGAAAAGACCATAGATAAAAGAAAATAGCAAAAGAAATCGAGGCTTGAGTTTATCCTTCAGAAAATGCACTAGGTATCCCTTCGAGTTTAGTATAGTGGGAAAGAACCAGAGTAGTCCAGCAATTATCAAACAGATATTGGTCAGAACGAAAACCGAAAATCCCATGAGCCATCAGTACTGAGCACTGGTGCCCAGCGAGCCCAAACAGCCTGCAATCACTGCAAAAGGATTCGCTAAAAACTTTGACGTCTTCTGTCTACCTCGCGAGTCAAGTCCATGACCTGATTACGATCCAAAAATCCATTGAGCACGCTCATCTTTTTCATCAGGTTCAGTTGAGATGAAAAATTGCCATGCCTCTTGCTTCTTGCAGTTTCCCGCGATAAGGTCCCAGTATAGCCTGCTGTCAAATGAGTCACCTTCAAGATTCCATGCCAGTGAGCGGTTCTTTATCCTCAGGTCGAAAATTCTGGCTCAAATCTGCAGCAAAATCATCCTATAAATAATGCTCAAGGAAGATCAGTCCTTGAACTGTGATACATAGCCTGCGCTTCAGCATGTGTTTCCCAAGCAAACGAGCCTTGGGATCGTGGACGCACCTCCTGCTCTGTCACGGACCGCTGGAACCGCTGATTCTTAACTGGACCAAACTGGTTTCCTTCATTCAAGGATCAAAACTTGCTCTTGTAAATCTGAGTCCAGAGTCCTTTTCAAGATATAGTTTTCCAAGGAAAACCTATATGCGAGAAAAGTGCATCCGAGTAGACATCTCTTCTCTCAGCTTGATTCAAATGATACAGCATTCCTCAACTGGTCTTCTGGCGAGTCCCTATTTGGGACCAAAAGGATCCAAATCGTCGCATGCGTTAGTAATTGTCGAATGGTGATGTCTGGGTAATCCACTTCTGGAAGATAGTCTCTTATGGAGTTATCAAAGCTCAATCTTACCTTCCTTCACACAGAAGGATTCTAAGACCGATTCCTACTCCAACTGCTTGCTGACACTAGGCCAAAATCATAGACCAACAGTCCTCCCAGTGTACTCACCAATTTCTGGATGCTTCTCCTACCGATACGAGTCGACCAAACGCCATCCTGATAATATGCAAAGAGGCACCAGGATAAATCCCATATGCCAATTTGTTGCTCTATGAATGATGTTTCATACTGTTTCATTCGCAATTCGAGTATTGTTGCTATCATAGTGAAAGGGCTTCTCTGATTTTTGAGATATAGTAGCAAACCTCTTCAAATCTCGACGCAATACAGCAAGATCAGTCTCTACTTAGAAATTTCAACATGGACAAGTCCCAAGTTACATTATTTTCAACCAGCAAATCACTTCACTGGGCTTTTTGAAAGCTAGTCGTTTTCGATTTCTTCTTTTCAAGCGACGATGTCTCATCTAGCAGTTGATTTCACAGATTTCGAAAAGGCTGTCAAATATCTCAGTTTCGCATCTTTTGAGTGACTTCTTCCTCCAACTTTATTCAAATCTTTGATATCATCTTCCATGGATACGACAATCTCCTTCGGAGAAAAAGAACCTCATAAAAGCATATCCCTTGTTTCCTGCGCAGCAGGGCGAGGTTGTTTTTCCATTCTAGCTAAGTAGGCTTCAATTTTCGGATGGCTTCTCTACCTTTACAGTAGTCTAGATAATTTTACTCCTTCAGCACCACGGTTTCTCATACTTGGTGATTCTTCTAACTACCTTTTCAATACCTGATTGGTCTCTAGGGATAGAAGGGCTGACTCTTCAAGCTCAAAGGGTTTCTACATCGAAAGAATCTCGATATAAAATGATTCATTTAAATTTCTATTATTGCTTTAGCGTCGGATCGCCGCTATTTGATTCCGTCAATCAAATTCCTCAACACTTTTTATTTTAAAGTTTTATCTACAAGTTATTCAATAGACTTTGTATATTAACTCCTTAAATAAATCAACCTTCTGCTAGTAGAAGGGGACTGTTGTTTTACTAAAATACATCTGAGTCTTTTCCAAGCTAATTCTGCTTGGAGACCATAATGGTCGCTCACCTGTGAGCTGTGCCATCAAAGACCACGTGAAGGTTTTCTACCTGCATATCCTTTGTCGTACAAAGGAATATAATCGATTCGAAGGGGTTCTGTATTCCTTCCAGCCATCAATTTCAGGCGGGACAGTGCTTCTTCACTTCTTTCTTTTGCACCTTCAAATGCATCTTGTAAGTTTAGTGGACTAGCTAAAATAGCTTAACGTAGCCCTCTTGGTAGCAGGATTATTAAATACCTGCTGGCACACGTAGAGTGATCCTCAACTCTTCAGAACCGCTTTCATAGCGCGCCATTCCTCTTGGAAGCCTTTATCCCACCCAGAGAGATGGACACTCCGCAACTGCAAGTTCTTTGCCTTCAACTACTGTTTCTGCTAAAAGCAACTCGACGAGTGTGATAGTCGTCGGATCATCGACATCTAGAAACCAAGAAATTTCCACATAGCCGCTCAATCGGTGTTTTAGAAAGATTGCTGCACACCCTCCTTGATAGCGATCATAACCGATATGGTTGTAAGTACGAAGTCCAATAATAGTTTGACGCTGCTCAGCCAACTTCTCTGCAAAAGTCGCACATAGTGTGGTCTTGATGAATCGCCTTCAGCAGATATGGTAATGGCTGATAAAGGTAGGTATATTTCTACTTGACTGAAGTGATTTCTTGGTTGATTTCCTGAAACAAAGTCAAATCATAACTGTTTTCAAGGCATATCTTGAGTAAAAGTGAAACTTTTGTTCGGGATCTTTTTCCATCCAACTATGGGTGTGAGTGTTAAAAACTTCATTCTTCTCCTATAAACAGAGGTTGGAAACAGCTTCCAACCTCTTAAATATTACAATTCTACTTTTGCAACTGCTGTTTTAGCATAAGAAGAACCTGTTTTTCTAAATTTAACCGATTTGTGCATCACCATTTTGTGAGAGACAACCACAGTTGTGGTTTCACGTCCTCTGCTGCACGGATAGCATCCAAGTCCCAGCTGTGACAACCGAAAGATCACCTGCCGCAACTTTTTGTCCTGTCAGCAACATGAACTGTAAATGGTTTTCCTTCAAAGACTTACTGTGTCCAAATACCAATGTGATCAAGCACTTCAGACCTGCTGCAGTCACAAGACCAAGAGCGTGTTTAGTTGGGAAGAGTGCTTGATGCAGTACCTGATACTGGAGATACAATGTTTCCGTTTGCTGGTTCCACCGCAAATCCATCACCCATCATTTTTGAGCAAATACTGGGTCTTTTACTTGCATTTCCAAGGCAACCACTTGACCGTCAGCAACTGAATAAACTTCTTCAGTTACGCCTTTATATACAACAGCATTTTGAAGATGGTGCCATTTGGCTTGGAAGAGTTTCCGGATATCCGCCACACTGGGTCAAGAAGGTCTTGAATGTCTGATTTCAAAACATCAACTGTTCGTAGATAAGCTTGAACCCTTGTCCTTTCATGACCGGACCCGCCAGCTCTTCCGCTTTCCATTGCTCTGCATTTCCTGCGCTGTCTGCATCTTTAACAGTTACGCGAAGACGAGGTCATACGGCCGTCGCGTCAACGATGTTAGCACGTCCACCAAGAAAGGTTGATGATGTTAGCTGGCTTGAAAGCTTCTGCAACGTCTGCTCACCGAAGCAGCAGATTCTGTGAACGCTTCAGCGGTTTCGTGGTTTCACGTTGCCCGTCCTGGAGTAGCATGGTTAGATTTGGTGAGATCATGAAGTTGGCGATAAAGAAGTACATGCAGTAACTGCAAATAAGTGCTGTTACGCAGATAGAGTGATGTATTATCCATGCAAAAGACCCGCGTGATCGCCAGTGGTGTACGAGGTCAAGAAATTCGATAGAGTTAGCGAATGAGTGCATGCAGTAGGTTAACCACGTCAGCCATAGCAAAACGGCACCTTGAACTACTGAATAAACAAGATACATAGTGTGCGGCAGACGCGGGCATGCCGCCTGTATTCAGGTGGCTCAGTAACTTGCAGTCAGAGAAGATTTGCAGAGCTGTCGCAATCATCATTCCTTTAGCATTGGTGCTTGCTTGTCTGCTTCAACATTTACGGTGATAGCAACAGCCACACCCATCAAAATACCGAATGAACCGCCAATCATTTGTCCAACTTTGAGCGAGGCTGGATGAACTGTAATGAGCGATGCTACGTGGCTAGCATCAGTACCTTTAAGGTCAATCAAATTGTTACCCATGCAAGGCCAAAGTGGGTCTCGGACCAAATACTTGAGTACCTAGCTGCAGCTAAAATGTCATAGAGTACCACCAAGAGCTGTGTAGTTCATTGGGATAGTCAACATATGGTGAAGACCAAATGGCAAGAGCAAAGCGTTCAAAGTACCATACAAGAATGATGCAAAAGATTGGAGCAGTTTCTTGTGAGTTGGCAATCAGATACCAAAGTTGTTGATACCTGTTCTGAATCTGGTCAGAAAGCTGCAAAGAAGAATTGCAGCGATTGCTGAGCTGAAGAATAACTACAAATGGTACAAAAACGTTTCCCGTTAAAGAATGAAAGTGCATCAGGAAGTTTACGTAGTTATAGTATTTGTTAAGGCAGTCGCTCCAACAAAACCTGAGATAATCCTGATACCCCCATGTTAAGCGCTGGTGTTTCAAGTACACTGATGAAGTCACAAACTGATAGATCCACAAAGATTGTTGAAACCATAGCGTTAGGGATCCTTCAACATATCTCTGATACACCGAAGATTGTACCAGTGATACGGTTAATAAGGATAAATGCAAGACCTGCCGCAGCACCACCAGCACGTTCTTGGCCCAGCTTCCTCCAATAGCAAGGCAAACAAAAATATGAAGGTTACCGATAACCCCCAACAATTTGCTCCTAGTACGCCACCAGTAGTAACTAGGGGGAGCAAGGTTTGGGTCAATCATTGCAGTGACTTACCGATTGAAATCATCAATCCAGCCGCCGGCATGGCAGCGATAACCACCATTAGATGCCTTACCGAATTTCTGCCAAAATTCGAAAGACGAACATTTTTGAATGTATCTTTCATCATTCAAATCTCCTTTATGTTATTTGGCAAACGTTTGCGAAAACGTTTGCGCATGTATTATGTTTTAATTTTACCACTTTTTATGTAAAGGCTTTTTATAGAAATTTGACTTTTTCTCTCGTTTCACTTTCTAGGCATGCTCTCTCTAACCTTTTTTTGAGTTTGCGGGTCTTTTCTGATATAATATTAGCTATGAAATCCTATAATACCTCAATGATTACTATCGAAATTTATTTGGAGAAAAGACTTTTAAAGTCCCTATTGATGCTGGCTTTGATTGTCCCAATCGCGGTATGGAACTGTAGCACATAGGGGCTGTACTTTTGTACAGTTTCTGGTTCTGGAGATGCAATCGTTGCACCTGATGCTCCTATCCGTGAGCAATTCTATAGGAAAATTGACTTCATGACCGTAAGTGGGCGCAAGTTAAAATATTGGTTTTATCGAAAATTTTACCAATACACATGAAAAGCTGGAATGATTCGCGAGCGTTATGAGCAAGCCATCAATGAACACGAGTTGTCGGTATACAATATCGGACTCGACAGATTGCCTTCCTGATGAGACAATTGAATACTTGGCAGAATTATCAGAGCGAATGCATGTTACCGTAGGGATTAGGCTTACAAACTACTTGTGAAGAAACTTCCGAATTGATTAACCGCGCCCTACTCCTTATGAACTCTACGTAGATACAGTCAAACGACTTCGGTATCCGAGATCAGTTACTGCCCATTTGATCAATGGTTTGCCAGGCGAAACTCATGAAATGATGGTGAAAACGTTCGGCGTTGTGTGGGTGGCTGACAGCCAAGGGATTAAACTTCACCTACTTCACCCGCATGCCATTACTCCGGATGCAACGCGACTATCATGCTGGCCGTTTGCAGGCCTGGGCGAGTCAGTGATGAATATGTCAGGTCATCTGTGACCAACTGTAAAAGTATTCCCAAGCATATCGTTATCCATCGGACTACAGGTGACGCGCCCAGAGATGCTGATTGGTCCTAATGTGGAGTCTCAAAAATGATGGGTGATGGTTCGCGGTGGAACCAGCAAACGGAAACATTGTATCTCCAGTATCAGGTACTGTGTCAAGCATCTTCCCAACTAAACACGCTCTTGGTCTTGTAACTGAAGCAGGCCTTGAAGTACTTGTTCACATTGGTTTGGACACAGTAAGTCTTGAAGGAAAACCATTTACAGTTCATGTTGCTGAAGGACAAAAAGTTGCGGCAGGTGATCTTCTTGTCACAGCTGACTTGGATGCTATCCGTGCAGCAGGACGTGAAACCACAACTGTGGTTGTCTTCACAAATGGTGATGCAATCAAATCAGTTAAATTAGAAAAAACAGGTTCTCTTGCTGCTAAAACAGCAGTTGCAAAAGTAGAATTGTAATATTTAAGAGGTTGGAAGCTGTTTCCAACCTCTTGTTTATAGGAGAAAAGAATGAAGTTTTTAACACTCAATACCCATAGTTGGATGGAAAAAGATCCTGAACAAAAGTTTCAATTTTTACTTCAAGATATACTTGAAAACAGTTATGATTTGATTTGTTTTCAGGAAATCAACCAGAAATCACTTCAGCTCAAGTAGAAACAGGCCCACTTTATCAGCCATTACCATCTGCTGAGCCGATTCATCAAGACCACTATGTGCGACTTTTGGTAGAGAAGTTGGCTGAGCAAGGTCAAAACTATTATTGGACTTGGGCCTACAACCATATCGGTTATGATCGCTATCATGAGGGTGTGGCAATTCTTTCTAAAACACCGATTGAGGCGCGTGAAATTTTGGTTTCAGATGTCGATGATCCGACAGACTATCACACTCGTCGAGTTGCTTTAGCAGAAACAGTAGTTGAAGGCAAAGAACTTGCAGTTGCAGTGTCCATCTCTTGGTGGGATAAAGGCTTCCAAGAGGAATGGGCGCGCTTTGAAGCAGTTCTGAAAGAGTTGAACAAGCCACTCTTGCTAGCAGGTGATTTTAATAATCCTGCAGGCCAAGAGGGCTACCAAGCTATTTTAGCTAGTCCACTAAACTTACAAGATGCATTTGAAGTTGCAAAAGAAAGAAGTGGTAGCTATACTGTTCCGCCTGAAATTGATGGCTGGAAGGGGAATACAGAACCTCTTCGAATCGATTATATCTTTACGACAAAGGATATGCAGGTAGAAAAACCTTCACGTGGTCTTTGATGGTAAAAACAGTCCCACAGGTGAGCGATCATTATGGTCTCCAAGCAGAATTAGCTTGGAAAGACTAAATAAGGTATTTTAGTAAAAACAAACCAGTCCCCTTCTACTAGCAGAAGGGGTTGATTTATTTAAGAGTTAATATAGTTAAAGTTTTTATTGAATAACTTGTAAAAAGATAAAATCCTTTAAAAATAAAAAGTGTTGGAGGAATTTATGATTGTAAATCAAATAAAAGCGTATGATCCCGACGCTAAAGGTAAATAATAGAAATTTAAATGAATCATTTTATATCGAGACTTTGGGGATGAAACCCTTGCTTGAAGAGTCAGCCTTCTTATCCCTAGGAGACCAATCAGGTATTGAAAAGTTAGTTTTAGAAGAATCACCAAGTATGAGAAACCGTAAGGTTGAAGGGAGTAAAAAATTATCTAGACTACTTGTAAAGGTAGAGAAGCCATCTGAAATTGAAGCCTTACTAGCTAGAATGGAAAAACATCCTCGCCTCTACAAAGGAAACAAGGGATATGCTTTTGAGGTTCTTTCTCCGGAAGGAGATTGTGTCCTTATCCATGCGGAAGATGATATCAAAGATTTGAATAAAGTTGAGGAAGAAGTCACTTTTTCAAAAGATGAGAAACTGAGATATTTGACAGCCTTTGAAATCTCGGTGGAAATCAACTTGCCAGATGAGACATCAAGCCTGCTTGAAAAAGAAGAAATCGAAAACCGACTAGCTTTCAAAAAAGCCCAAGGAAGTGATTTGCTGGTTGAAAATAATGTAACTTGGGACTTGTCCATGTTGAAATTTCAAGTAGAGAATCTGGATCTTGCTGTATTGCGTCAGAGATTTGAAGAAGTCGGTTACTTTATTCCAAAATCAGAGAAGTTTTTCCTCACTAAGGATACCAACAATATCGAATTGTGGTTTGAAACAGTATGAAACAAAAAATCATTCAAAAAATAGAGCAACAAATTGAGGCGGGGATTTATCCTGGTGCCTCTTTTGCATATTATCAGGATGGCGTTTGGTCTGACTGGTATCTAGGAGAAGCAAATCCAGAAATTGGTGAGCAGACTCGTGAGGACTTGGTCTATGATTTGGCCAGTGTCAGCAAGGTTGTTGGAGTAGGAACGGTCTTAACCTTCTTGTGGAAGGAAGGTAAGATTGAGCTTGATAACTCCATAAGAGACTATCTTCCAGAAGTGGATTACCCAGACATCACCATTCGACAATTACTAACGCATGCGACAGATTTGGATCCTTTTATCCCAAATAGGGATCAGCTTTCAGAAGACCAGTTGAGGAATGCCATGTATCATTTGAATCGCCGAGAGAAGAGAGCCTTCTCTACTCGGATGTGCACTTTCTCTTGCTAGGTTTTCTCTTGGAAAACTATCTTGAAAAGGACTTGGATCAGATTTTACAAGAGCAAGTTTTGGATCCTTGGGGAATGAAGGAAACTCAGTTTGGTCCAGTTAACTGTGCTGTTCCAACGGTCCGTGGACAGAAAGCAGGAGTGGTCCATGATCCCAAGGCTCGTTTGCTTGGGAAACATGCTGGAAGTGCAGGCTTGTTTTCAACAGTTCATGATTTAAAAATCTTCCTTGAGCATTATTTACAGGATGATTTTGCTGCAGATTTGAGCCAGAATTTTTCGGATCTGAGTGATAAAGAACGCTCATTAGCATGGAATCTTGAAGGTGACTGGCTTGACCATACAGGCTATACTGGGACCTTTATCATGTGGAATCGTAAGAAGCAAGAGGCGGCAATTTTTCTATCTAACCGAACCTATGAAAAAGATGAGCGTGCTCAATGGATTTTGGATCGTAATCAGGTCATGGACTTGATTCGAGAGGTAGACTAGGGGGAAGTATGTCAAAAGCTTTAAAAGGAACTCTTTTTACAGTGATTGCAGGTATTGCCTGGGGTTTGTCTGGCACCAGTGCTCAGTACTTGATGGCTCATGGGATTTCTGCTCTTGTTCTGACCAATATCCGTTTGATAATTGCTGGATTACTCTTGGTTCTTCTGGCCTATACTAAATCGAGGGATAAATTTGTGGCCTTTCTGAAGGATAAATCAAGTCTGATTTCTCTTTTGCTATTTTCTTTATTTGGTCTTTTTCTGAATCAATTAGCTTATCTATCGGCTATTCAGGAGACAAATGCTGGGACAGCGACAGTCCTCCAGTATGTCTGTCCAGTTGGAATTCTTGCTTACACTTGTATCAAGGATAAGGTGGCTCCGACGCTTTCAGAAATCATCTCTATGTTTTTAGCTATAGGTGGTACCTTTCTCATTGCAACCCATGGGCAATTGGATCAACTCTCGATGACTCCATCTGGTCTATTTTGGGGTTTGTTCTCAGCCCTAACCTATGCTCTTTATATCATTTTACCTATAAAATTGATTCAAAAATGGGGGAGCATATTGGTTATTGGTGTTGGAATGACCATCTCAGGTTTTCTAGCAGTACCTTTTACGGGGCTTATCGGGGCCAGTATTTCCATATCTTTTGATATCTTTCTAGCTTTTGCCGGCATCATTCTGATTGGAACGGTCTTTGCCTATACAGTCTTCCTCAAGGGAGCTAGTATGATAGGACCAGTCAAGTCGAGCCTTTTGGCTTCGATTGAGCCTATCTCGGCAGTATTTTTTGCCTTCATGATTATGGGGGATATCTTTTATCCTGTAGATTTTCTTGGTATGGCAATGATTTTACTAGCTGTGACTATCATTTCATTGAAGGATTTAATGCTTGAAAAGAAACATCACTCCGTTTAATGGATTAAAACAGTTTTTGAAGACTGGCTGACACTCAGCACTATAAAATATTCTGAGTTCACACATCTTATGAGTGAATTAAAAAGACGGTTCAAAATGAGCCGTCTTTTTTCATATATTCAATTATCGTTCACTAAAGGAAATTTGAAAATTATACATTGTACAATTAGGATTTTTACAAACTTTTATTACTTTACCACGCGCTCTATCTTCTGCATAAAACCATAAAACTTCTTGGCATTTTGTGCATTTTTCAGTCATATTTATACTCCTATAGTTTATTACCGCAATGGCTACACCGTTCTGGACGGTCGCTTGTTTTTTGCCCGCAAGTTGGGCATTCAATAGTTGCTGTAAGAATTTTTAACTTTTTTTAATCATAATGATTACCATCCAGATTTCTTTTGACAAGTTCCATAATCACACCTATGGTAAGAAAGATTGTGGTAAATAGCTTCTTTACACCAATCGCATTTATTACCACTTAAAGCACGTTCACAAGCACAATACCATTCATTAGGGTTTCCCATAATAAAAACCTCTTTCTATTTACAATATTTTATAGTAAAATACCGCAATCTTGTGCTAATTCTTCTAATGTAAGTCCAGAATAACGTCGTAGGTTCAAAAGTTCCTTATCGATTTCCAGTCTTCCACCTGAAGAATCAACTCTCCACTGCAAAATTGATTCCAGAGCTCGAATACTTGCTTCAATTGTCTCTAAAAGTTTCTTGAAGCGATTCTCTTTCTTGAGTTAGACTGATGTATTGTTCACGGTCTGCCGAAGCCATTCGTCCACCCAGCTCGTTAATATCAGCCATTACTTCTAAGCGAATTCTTTTTCGATTTCTCAAGAATTTTCATCGCTAATTCTTGTTTTTAGTGTATTTATCAATGTCAGATTTTCTAATAAACCATAAAATCCCGCCAATAATTGCAATTATAAAAATTAAACCCATATTTTCTCCTTAATAAAACCTCTAAGCATTTGTAGCATCATTAAAAATCGTATTTATTTTTAATACGAAATACCTCTTTTTATTTTTCACTCAAAAAAATCCCTGCTACAATAAGGGTTGAGCTTGTTTTAGTAGACGGTCGTCAACTAAAACAATGAAAAACAAAAAAATGCCAATTCAACAAGGTAACCAAAACCCTTATTAAATCAGCATTTTAAATATTTTTTATTGATAACTTTGATTGTTTTAACAAACGACCGTTTACTAAAACTGTTGATAGGTTTAATTTACTATTTTTTCTAAGGATTTGTCAATCAATTATAGGTGATTTCTTCTATTTATTTGGATACCATTGCGCTTTTAGCACATTATAAATGGTTGCTGTGGAAATATTCAGCTGATTTGCAATCTTTCGCACAGAAAATTCTTTTTCGTAGATATTGCTCGATTATTTGTTTTTCGCTATCTTTAGGCAACCCTTTATTGCCAAGTTTCACACCTTTTTCTTTCGCTTTACGGAGTCCGTCTTTAGTGCGTTCAGAAATCGCTTGAAGCTCCCATTCTGCCACATAGCCCAACATCAAACAAAAGAACTTTCCAGTTAAAGAATCTGTTTCAATATTTTCATGAATTGATTGAAGATGAATACCATGTTTAGTTAAATCTTCAATAATAGCAGAGAGGTGAAGCATCTTTCTTGTAAGCCTATCCAATTTATATACGACAAAATTTGTTTTAACGCCTTGTTTAGCATATTTTTTGGCTAATTTTAACGCTTTGTCAAGCTGTTGTCGCTCCTGATTTCCGCCTGAATCTTTTTCGATATAGAGCTTGTCGCAAAAGCCGAGTGCTTCTTTTTGAACAGATAACCCCAACTCTTGACGATTATCTGTCGAACTGACTACGAGCATAGCCGATAGTTATGGTTTTGATATTTTTCTAATTTGTTCTTGTGATGATTTTGTCAAAATTTCTCCTTTCTTTACTATTGTAGCAGGGTAATTATATTGTAAAAGGGAATTTAGACAAAATAAAAGACCTACAGTTTATATCAAAGGCTTCTTGTTCATAAAAACGAGGTCGGGATTTTGGTCCCGACCTCTTGTTGATTCTATATGGATTAGTCTTTGTTTTCGTATGGCAGGATCAAGTTTAGGATGATACCTGTCATAGCTGATAGGGCAGTACCTGAAAGGGTAACTGGACCAAGTTTAAGGATTGCTCCACCAAGTCCAAGCACCAACATAGCACTAGCGATGATAAGGTTACGCATTTGACCGAAGTCAACACGTTCTTTGATCAAGACTTTCAAACCGTTACTTGCGATAACCCCGTAAAGAAGGATAGACATACCACCAAGTACAGCGTTTGGAATTGTTGAAATCAAGGCAGTAAATTTCCCAAGGAAGCTAAGGGCAATTGCGATAAAGGCAGCGTTACGGATAACTGAGACAGAAGCGATACGAGTCATACCGATAACTCCTGTATTTTCACCGTAAGTTGTATTTGCTGGTCCACCAAGGAAGGCAGAAACAGAAGTTGCGATACCGTCACCAAGAAGGGTACGGTGAAGACCTGGTTCCTTCAAGAATTGGCGTCCACAGATTTGACCTAAAACGGTGTGGTCTCCGATATGTTCAGAAATCGTTACGATTGCGATTGGTAGGATGGCAATTGTTTCAGGACCGAAGTATAGGTTGTATTGTTTGAAGGCACCACCTGTATTGAATGGTAGGTAGAAACCAGGGATTTCAAACCAGTTAGCTTCAAGAACAGGAGTGAAGTCAACCAATCCAAGTGCTAGGGCAAAGAGGTAACCACCGATAATGGCAAAAAGGAATGGGATGATTCGTAGGAAGCCTTTTCCTTTTGTATTGATAAAGGCAGCAATCAAGAAAGTAACAACGGCTACAAGAGCGTTTTTCCAATTTCCGTCCGCTACAAGACCAGCGTTGGTAACAGCTGAACTAGCAAGTCCAAGACCGATAACGATGATCATAGGACCGATAATGATTGAGGCAAGAGTTTGTCGATCCACTTTTGTACCTGCAAAGCGAACACTTGCAGCAACAAGGACATAGACAAAACCTGTAAGAATAACCCCAGTTTGAGCGGCAGATACATCGCCACCCATTTCTTTCATAGCAAGTGACATGGCTGTGATAAAGGCAAAAGAAGAACCCAGATAAACTGGAACTTTAAAGCCAGTACAGATCATGTAAATGAGTGTTCCTACACCTGATGCAAAAAGGGCAACAGATACAGGCATTCCCAAGATCAAAAGGTACCAAGATAGTTGCACCAAACATGGCGAATACGTGCTGGAAGCTAGAAGAATTCCTTTTTCCAGCTGAAGGACGTTGGTCAACGTCTAATAACAAATCAACAGTTGATTCCTGTTTCATATTAACCTCACTTTTGGGCATCAAAAAAGAGCCCATTATTTTACAGCAATAGGCTCTCAGAGTAAGACTTCTTCAAAACATGGTTATCCCAATATTAAAGAATTTCATATATTTCTGCGTCTTCGTCACCTCACGGGATGACATTAAAAAAACCTTTGCTTGTGATAGTATAGCAGAAAAATTCTTTTTGTAAACAACTTTTTAAAAAAATGTTTTTAAAGTGGTCGTTTGTTAGGCATGCCAGCCTTACGTGGATATTTGTTTGGAGTTTCCTTTTTCTTCTCAACAATAGTAATGTAGCGAGGGTCTCCGTTAGGAAGAGTGTAACTGAGGTTTTCTTCAACCTTACTAAAGAGAAGATTGAGGGCATTTTTAGCTTCAGTTAATTCCTCAGGTGCATTGCTAGCCTTGAGTGCAAGCAATGTTCCACCAACTTTTAAGTAGGGGATAGTCAACTCGGACAAGACCTGCATACGGGCAACAGCACGAGCTGTAACAATATCAAACTGAGCACGGAAGTTCTTATCTTGGGCGAAGTCTTCGGCACGTCCATGATAGAAGTGAACATTTTCTAAACCTAGTTCTTTGGCTAATAGATTCAGAAAGTTGATTCGTTTATTGAGAGAGTCAATAATGGTTACATCTAGATGAGGATAGAGGATTTTCATAGGAAGGCTAGGAAATCCTGCTCCAGCACCGATATCTAAGAGTTTAATGGGCTGGTTTTCAATCAATTCCCTGTAAAATAGGAGCGATGGAATCATAGAAGTGTTTGAGATAGACTTCTTCTTTTTCTGTAATAGCAGTCAGGTTGATTTTTTCGTTCCACTCGACTAAGAGTTCAAAATAACTCTCAAATTGAACTTTTTGCTGGTCAGAAAGAATAATCTTGTGTTCAGCTAGCAAGTTATAAAATGTTTCTGGTTTCATAGTAGTTTCCTTCTTTAGTATCATCTTATTTTTACCACAAAAAGATAGAAATTTGATATACTGGTACTAATCTAAAAACAGAAAGGAGATATCAGATGAATTGGATTATTCTTGGAGTTCTTGCTCTTATTGGTATCTTTGTGATTCTTACCTATAATGGATTGGTTAAAAATCGCATGCAAACTAAAGAGGCATGGAGTCAGATTGATGTTCAGTTGAAACGTCGTAACGATCTCTTGCCAAACTTGATTGAGACTGTAAAGGGATATGCAAAGTATGAAGGTTCAACACTTGAAAGAGTTGCAGAGCTTCGCAATCAAGTAGCCGCTGCAACATCACCGGCAGAAGCTATGAGAGCTAGTGATGCCCTTTCACGCCAGGTGTCAGGAATTTTTGCCGTTGCAGAAAATTATCCAGACCTAAAAGCGAGTGGCAACTTTGCACAATTGCAAGAAGAGCTGACCAATACTGAAAATAAAATCTCATACTCTCGCCAACTTTATAATAGTGTTGTTAGCAATTATAATGTCAAATTGGAAACTTTCCCAAGTAACCTAGTTGCTGGACTCTTTGGTTTTAAAGTGGCTGATTTCCTTCAGACTCCTGAAGAAGAAAAGGCAGTACCTAAAGTCGATTTTAGTGGTTTAGGTGACTAGGATGTTGTATGATCAAATCGCTAGTAATAAGCGAAGAACTTGGATTTTTACTACTAGTATTCTTTTACTTTTTGGCTTTTGGTTGGATATGCAGTTGGTTACCTCTTTATGCGGTCTGGTCTTGGTGGCTTAGTTATCGCTTTGATTATCGGCTTTATCTATGCCTTGTCCATGATTTTTCAATCAACAGAGATAGTCATGAGTATGAATGGTGCGCGTGAGGTGAATGAGCAGACTGCACCAACCCTCTATCATGTTGTGGAAGATATGGCTATGGTGGCGCAAATCCCCATGCCACGTGTCTTCATTATCGATGATGCCAGCTTGAATGCCTTTGCAACAGGTTCAAATCCCCAAAATGCAGCGGTAGCAGCAACGTCAGGACTCCTTGCGATTATGAATCGTGAAGAGTTAGAGGCGGTTATAGGCTATGAAGTCAGTCACATTCGTAACTATGATATTCGGATTTCTACGATTGCGGTTGCCCTTGCAAGTGCTATTACACTTTTATCAAGTATGGCTGGACGCATGATGTGGTGGGGAGGTGCAGGTCGTGGTCGTAGAAGTGATGATCGAGATAGTGGTGGACTTGAAATTATTATGCTAGTTGTTTCTCTCCTTGCAATTGTTTTGGCTCCCCTAGCAGCAACCTTGGTACAACTAGCCATCTCTCGTCAACGAGAATTTTTAGCAGATGCTTCAAGTGTAGAGTTGACTCGTAATCCTCAAGGGATGATCAATGCCCTTCGTAAGCTGGACCATAGTCAGCCTATGAGTCGTCATGTGGATGATGCTAGCAGTGCACTTTACATCAACGATCCTCAAAAACGAGGTGGCTTGCAAAAACTCTTCTATACCCATCCGCCAATCTCAGAACGTATTGAGCGTTTGAAACATATGTAAAAACATCCAGAGATTTTCCTCTGGATTTTTGCATCAATCACCTCACTTGTGACTTGTCCTCTCACAAAAAAGTAGTATAATATATGTAATTAAATACTAGTGAGGTGAATCATGTATAAGCGTTGGATGACCTTTTTCTTGATTTTGATTTTCATACCAATACACTTGAGTATAGCTGATAAAGTCATGTGGACAAATTCATTAGCCCTATCAATCATTTTTACACTTGTTGAGCTTGCAATATTTTTTTATGTAGGAAGAAAGTATGACCTGTTTCACATTCGAAAACTCTGCCTAAAAAGATATGTTGAAGTGGTTTCTCCCTACGCCTTGCTTGTCTTATTTTATATGTTGGTCAATTTTTTAGGACCTACCCAATCAGACACTACTCAATCAATTCAAAGTTTATCACTTTCATTGCCTGTGCTCTTTCTAGATCTCTGTATTTTAGCACCAGTCACGGAAGAAATTTTTATGCGAGGAATGTTACAAGGGACAGTATTTAAGAATACATATATTGGCTTGGTTGCCACATCGGTTCTCTTTGCTTATCTACATGACCCCTATACAATTCCTAGTTTTATCACCTATTTTGGTATGGGATTTGCATTTGGTATAAGGTATAAGACTTCCGACAATCTTTGGAATTCCATTCTCTTACATGCCCTCAATAATCTAGTTGCATTTTGCTTTATGTATTTTAGATAAGGCCAAATTAGAATACCTTAGTTTATAAATATAGGTAAAATTTTTTCCCTATAGAACTGTAACAATAGCTAGCCATGAGGTGTCTTGTAGAGTATGTAACAGAACCTTCTATAGCAAGGCTCCTCAAAAACTCTTCTATACTAAACCCTTAATATCAGAACGAATTGAACGTTTGCAACATATAGAAAAGAGAGTGGGACAGAAATCGGTAATTCGTTAGAATTCGATTTCGTCGTCCCCCCTCCGCACAGTTGAGTAGGGCTGTAAAAGCTGATGAAATCAGCGTAGTAGAGCCCACTCAACCACTGCGTCTTGCTCGACAATCCAAAGACAATTGAGAGGCCAGGACTTTTGTCCCAGCCTCTTTTGAGATTTGCTACATTTATAAATCTTGTAAATCAACTATTTCTAAACCATTTTTTGTCAAACGATAGATACTCCTACAGACTTCTTTTAAGAAACGTCGATCATGCGAAACAGTAACCAGACCACCGGGATAATTGGCAAAGAGTTTTCTGATTTCGGGTTGAGAAGTTGGAGAAAAGTTTCGTGTGGGTTCATCCAGAAGGAGAAAGTTTGGTTTTCGCAGCACTAAATTCAAGAGAAGGAGTTTACCTTGTTGGCCACCAGATAAAGAGTGAATCTTGTGGTGCATCTCTGGATAGCTGAAGTTGAGACTGGCTAAGTGAGATTGAATTTTCTGTAATTCTTCTTTATGTCCAGTTTGGCTGAGAAATTCTACTGGAGATAGATCCAAATTCAATGTTTCTTGGTAATCTTGTGGCATAAATCCAAGCGAGATTTCTCTCTTATTATTAAGAAGTTGCTGTAGCTTGGCTAAAAGAGTGGATTTGCCAATGCCATTTGGTACCGATGATACCGATTTTTATCTTTGACCACGGACAGTTAGTTGTAACTCCTGAGCCAAAACACGCTCACCAATGGATAAATTTTCCTTTTCCAGTTGGACTAAGACTTTAGAAGACGGTAATGGTTGGATGTCTGAAAAGAAAAGTTGGATTTGTTCCTCTTCAAGTGGCTTTTGGGTCATGGACTGAGCTTCCTTTTCAAAGCGTTTTTCTTGAGAGAGAACATTTTTCATCTTTTTAGCCAGTAGGCGCCCGGCAACATCATTTTTAGTGTTTCGCAAGGCAGTTTCTACTTTTTGCTTGACTCTGCGATGCTTTTCCATGGTTTTTTCATAGGAACGTTGGTCGTTGGCAGCTTGCTGACTTTTTCTGGCAAAATCAGCCTTTCTCTGCTCGCTATAGCAATCATAGTCTAAATGCTCGACTAGGGTTTCAGCTTCCTTTCGATGCTTGACCAGTCGCAAGTGGACAATGGTGTCTGCCGTTTGAGAGAGGAAGTCTTCATCATGGGAAATGAAAATAACAGTTTGCCTGGTCTTTTGAATCTGACCTTTTAGCCAATCAACCGTCTCAAGGTCTAGGTCATTTGAAGGTTCATCTAAAAATAGAATCTCAAAAGGTTTTGCTAACTCATGGATGAGCTGAATTTTCAAAGCTTCGCCTCCTGAGAGGCTACCAATCTCTTGGTCACTAGTAAAACGACTGCTGTCAAAATGTAATTCCTCAGCCAAGCGATAGAGAATACTGAAGTCCAAATCAGCAGACTCTAAAAAGAAGTAGTCCTGTAAAGATTTTTTCTTCAGTTCTTCAGGGAGATGTTGGGGAATGTAGACTAGGGACTGAAGGTCAGATTGATGTCGTCCCCTGATAGTGAAATCTGCTAATCTTTTCTCCCATTAAAGTTTCGAAGTAAGGTTGATTTTTCCATTTACCTTCTTCTCCAATAATAGCGACCTTTTTCTCCGTCTTGTATGGTAATGTTTAAATTGGAAATAAGGTCTCGTAAATCTTTGTTTTGTGTGATGGTCAGATGATTGATTTTTATCATCATTATTGCCCTTTCTAGAATGTTCACATTGCATAACAAAAAGCTCTACTTTACCTAGTAGAGCCAATCGTCTATGTCAAAAAAATCCTCTTTTAAAAGGGCTGAAAAAGCAGCAGAAAAAGAGTACACAAAAGAGACAAGAAACAAGATCTACTAAATAAAGGTTCTTTATTTGATAGACTTAGTTGTTCATGTCTCCCTTACCTCCGAAAAAGTATATGTTGTATTATCATACTCTTTTTGAGAACACTTTGTCAAAGTTTAGCTAGAAAAATCACTATTTTCTAGAAAACCAAAAACAGGTCCATAGAGTGTCAAAACGTGTTTGACTTGATCGTAGTGGAATTTGTCATAGTTTCGCCAAGCTGTGCGAGCTTTCTTCATTGAGTTTAAAGGGTGCAAGTCCAATCAAGAGACTGGTATGTTGGTAAAATTTTCTCAAGATCAATTAAGATAGAGTTATCTAGTTTCTCTGTCTTTTTAAGTTGATTTGAGTAGCTCGTCAATATTTTGCTGCAAGCGTAGATCATCAGGCAATCCTTGTTTGCAAGTTTGGTAAGCTTTATTTAACTCGGAAATGAGTTGATAAGCTTCTAAGATTAGTTCTTTGTCTTACATATGAGCGTCCTCCTTTGCTCATGTATTGATGTCTATAGTATAGCACCATTGTCATAGTAAATATATCAAAAATCAATAATATGAAAACAAAAAAAGGATTTAGCTCTATCAATAACAGAACTAAACCCTTAGAAGCAATAGATTTTTAAGGATTTGAATTTCGATTGTCAATCAGCAATCAGTTTTTTATTTCCAGATGCTGAATCAAAAATGAAATGGTAAGGAGTATTAGGAAAATAAGGAAAGTGGTGCCATCGACCAAACTATTATTCATGCCACACAATCCTTTCGCTAGATAGGGAACTAGGGGATATAAGACACACTGTATAGTGACTGTTTTCTTTTTAATGACTGTTATCATACTGCAGAGCTGGCTACAGTATACTCCTTTCTACTTTATCATTCCTGTCTTTTTTATAGTCTTTTTGAATATCGGAATTCAATTATTTATAGCTAAAAAGTAGAGTTAGGAAGTTCATATTCCTACTAGTTCTCCGAATCATTTTTTTAAATTTTCTATCTGCCAATTTTGTTTCTATTATAGTAAGAACACCGACATTCGGAATGGAAAACTCTGACTTTTTAAATTCAAAGTTTGGAAGGCTTACTTCTAGCATTTTCATGGTATAATCAAGTGAGTAAATCTTTATGGAGGAAGTATGAAATTAAATATTCAAGAAATTCGTAAGTAGCCTGAAGGTTTGCACTTTGAGCAAACTTTAGACTTAGCAGTTGACTTGCGTTCCCGTAATCAAGAAATTATAGATGTAAAAGATATTGTCGCTATGGGAAAAGTCCAGTACGAAGACCTTATGTTTTTTCCTAGATTATCAGTTGTCTTATACAATCGTCTTAGCCTCTAGCCGTAGCATGGAACCGGTAGAATTGAAAGAGTCTTATCCAGTGACAGAAGTCTTTATGGAAGGTGCAACCAATCAACTGGACCAAGAAGTTCTAGATGATGACTTGGTCTTGCCTATTGAAAATGGAGAAATCGACCTGGCTGAAAGTGTTTCAGATAATATCTTGCTCAATATTCCAATCAAGGTCTTAACAGCTGAGGAAGAAGCAGGTCAGGGATTTGTATCTGGAAATGACTGGCAAATCATGTCTGAGGAAGAGTATCAAGCCCAACAAGCAGTCAAGAAAGAAGAAAATAGTCCTTTTGCAGGTTTGCAAGGACTGTTTGACGGAGACGAATAGATGGTTTTATCCAAGAAACGTGCCCGTCATGTCATTGAGGAAATCATTGCTCTTTTTCCAGATGCGAAACCAAGTCTAGATTTTCGTAATCATTTTGAACTTCTGGTTGCTGTTATGCTGTCTGCTCAGACGACAGATGCGGCAGTCAACAAGGCTACTCCTGGCCTTTTTGCAGCTTTTCCAACCCCACAAACCATGGCAGATGCAAGTGAGAGTGAGATTGCCTCGTATATTTCTCGCCTTGGCCTTTATCGAAATAAAGCTAAGTTCCTTAAGAAGTGTGCTCAGCAACTACTGGATGATTTTGACGGTCATGTCCCTCAGACTAGGGAAGAATTAGAGAGTTTGGCAGGAGTTGGCCGAAAAACAGCTAACGTAGTTTTGAGCGTGGGATTCGGTATTCCAGCTTTTGCAGTAGATACTCACGTAGAGCGAATCTGTAAACACCACGATATTGTTAAAAAATCAGCTACACCCCTTGAGGTCGAAAAACGTGTCATGGATGTTTTGCCACCAGAAGAATGGCTTGCAGCCCATCAGGCTATGATTTACTTTGGTCGTGCTATCTGTCATCCGAAAAATCCAGAATGCGATCACTATCCACAGTTGTACGATTTTAGTTCGTTATAAAATTGATTTCTTGTGTTTTTTCTTGCATCGATTCCTGGTTTGTGTTATAGTAGTACCAATCAAATATTCCTTTAATCCTGTCCCGTGAGGCAGGCAAGGAGCTGAATCAAGTAGAAGGGTGGAGTCTCTGCTGTTTTGGTAGGGCTGGCTTAACTATACATTCTGAAGTCTCCTTGTTTAAGGAGACTTTTCTTTTTGGAGGTTTGTCATGAAGACAAAAGAAGTTGTAGACGAATTGACCGTCAAGCGAGCGATTACTCGAATTACCTATGAGATTATCGAGCGAAATAAAGATTTGAACAAGATTGTACTGGCTGGGATAAAAACACGCGGTGTCTTCATTGCCCACCGTATCCAAGAGCGATTGGAACAGTTGGAATCTATCTCAGTGCCAGTCGTTGAGTTAGATACCAAACCATTCCGTGACGATGTCAAAAGCGGTGAAGATACTTCTATAATTTCTGTTGATGTGACAGAACGTGAGGTCATCTTGGTGGACGATGTGCTTTACACAGGTCGGACCATCCGAGCAGCTATTGACAACATTGTAAGCCATGGTCGTCCTTCTCGTGTGAGTTTAGCTGTTCTAGTTGACCGCGGGCATAGAGAATTACCGATTCGTCCAGACTATGTAGGGAAAAATATCCCAACCAGTCGTTCAGAAGAAATCATCGTAGAGATGACTGAACTAGATGGACAAGATCGTGTTCTTATTACCGAAGAAGCTTAGATATCCAAAGGAGTTAGCCATGTCAGAAAATCAACAAGCCATTCAACATGTAGTCTCAATGGAAGACCTTACTGTAGAACAAGTCATGAAATTGATTAAACGCGGGATCGAATTTAAAAATGGAGCAAAGGCTTCTTATGAAGACCAACACATCGTCTCTAATCTCTTCTTTGAGAGTTCGACTCGTACCCACAAATCTTTTGAAGTAGCAGAGATTAAACTGGGCCTTCACCTACTGGACTTCGATGTGAAAACAAGTTCAGTCAACAAGGGTGAAACACTCTACGATACAATTTTGACCTTGTCAGCCTTGGGAGTAGATGCCTGTGTCATCCGACACCCAGAGGTAGATTACTACAGAGAGTTGATCGATAGTCCGACGATTACGACTTCGATTATCAATGGTGGGGATGGTTCGGGTCAACATCCAAGCCAAAGCTTGCTTGATTTAATGACGATTTATGAAGAATTTGGACACTTCGAAGGACTCAAGGTAGCCATTGCTGGTGACCTTGACCATTCGCGTGTGGCTAAATCCAATATGCAAATCTTAAAACGCTTAGGAGCAGAACTCTACTTTGCTGGACCTGAGGAATGGAGAAGTCAAGAGTTTGCAGACTATGGACAGTTTGTAAGCATTGATGAAATCATTGACCAAGTTGATGTGATGATGTTTCTCCGTGTTCAACATGAGCGTCATGAAAGTGGAACAGTCTTTTCAAAAGAGGGTTATCATGCACAGCATGGTTTGACTCAAGAACGTTATGATCGCTTGAAAGATAAAGCTATTCTGATGCATCCTGCTCCTGTAAATCGCGATGTTGAAATTGCTGATCACTTGGTCGAAGCACCAAAATCACGTATTGTTCAACAAATGACCAATGGTGTCTTTGTCAGAATGGCAATTTTAGAATCTGTATTGACTTACAGAAACGCAAAATAAGACACAAAACGTTAAAAGATGCCTGAGAGCATCCACGAGAGGTGAATTTATGACTAAACGACTTCTAGTTTTAGAAGATGGAACAATTTTTGAAGGAAAAGCCTTTGGGGCTGACATCGATGTAACTGGTGAAATTGTCTTTAATACCGGGATGACTGGTTATCAAGAATCCATTACGGATCAGTCTTACAATGGGCAAATCCTAACCTTTACCTATCCCTTGGTTGGAAATTATGGGATTAACCGTGATGACTACGAGTCTATCAGTCCAACCTGTAAAGGTGTAGTAGTATTTGAAGAAGCTCGTAGAGCCAGCAACTGGCGCAACCAGATGACACTGGATGAATTTTTGAAGTCTAAGAAAATCCCTGGTATTTCAGGTATTGATACACGTGCTTTGACAAAAATCATTCGCAAACATGGAACTATGAGAGCGACTCTGACACATGTTGGAGATAGTATCGATCACATCACAGATCAGCTTCAAGCAACTGTTCTACCAATTGATAATATCAAACAGGTTTCTACAAAAACTGCTTACCCAGCTCCAGGAGTAGGTTTAAGTGTGGTACTTGTAGACTTTGGTCTCAAGCATTCAATCTTAAGAGAGTTGTCTAAGAGAGATTGTAATGTAACGGTCGTTCCTTATACTACAACAGCAGAGGAAATCCTTCACTTGAATCCAGACGGAGTTATGTTGTCAAATGGACCGGGAAATCCAGAAGATGTACCAGAAGCACTTGATATGATTCGTGGTATTCTTGGCAAGATTCCAATCTTTGGTATTTGTATGGGGCATCAACTCTTTGCAATGGCAAATGGTGCTAAGACCTACAAGATGAAATTTGGTCACCGTGGATTTAACCACGCTGTACGCGAAATTGCAACAGGGCGCGTGGACTTTACTAGTCAAAACCATGGATATGCAGTGAGTCGTGAAGATTTTCCAGAGCATTTGATGATTACTCATGAAGAAATCAATGACAAGTCAGTTGAAGGTGTACGTCACAGATACCAACCAGGTTTCTCTGTGCAATTCCACCCAGATGCTGCACCAGGTCCGCACGATGCAAGTTATCTATTTGACGAGTTCATCGAGATGATGGAAGCTTTTAAACAAGCAAACTAAAAACGAGTGTGAAATCGTCGGAGAATTTATGTAACTGAACACGGACGGAAAGCTCGGAATTTAGAGAACCCAACTCGGATTGTCAATCCTTCCTTGGTTTCCTAAAATTCAATCGCTTTCTATTCGTCCTTTGTATCTTATTTAATGTCGCCCTGTGAGGCGACGAATAGAAAGGCAGGTCGTTTCTTTTAGTCGCTATTAGGCGAACTAAAAACTCCCTGCACTAGATTTTTTATCGAAAAAAATCGTTTCGCTAAAAAATCGTCGGAGAATTTATTTAATGGCAACCTGAGAGTTGCCGAATAGAAAGGAGAAGGGTGGTCCGTATTTGCTGAACTGAATACGGGCTACGGACGTTGCTAAAAAGATAGTTATTCCTAGAACTGACAGTTCTTCGTCATAACTCCTATTTTAGCTTTGTCCGCTTGACGCCCTTAATATCTTATAAATGCCTAAACGTACTGATGTTCAAAAAATTATGGTGATTGGTTCTGGTCCGATTATTATTGGTCAGGCTGCTGAGTTTGACTATGCTGGGACTCAGGCTTGCTTGTCTTTGAAAGAGGAAGGTTATGAGGTTGTTTTGGTGAACTCAAACCCTGCAACTATCATGACGGATAAGGAAATTGCAGACAAGGTTTACATTGAGCCAATCACACTTGAGTTTGTAACTCGTATTCTCCGTAAAGAACGTCCAGATGCCTTGCTTCCAACTCTTGGTGGGCAAACAGGGCTTAACATGGCCATGGAATTGTCTAAAAATGGTATCCTTGATGAGCTTGGTGTTGAGCTTCTGGGAACTAAATTATCTGCTATCGACCAAGCTGAAGACCGTGATCTCTTTAAACAATTGATGGAAGAATTGGAACAACCCATTCCAGAATCTGAAATTGTTAACACTGTCGAAGAATCAGTTGCCTTTGCAGCGACAATTGGCTACCCAGTCATCGTCCGTCCAGCCTTTACACTTGGTGGTACTGGTGGTGGTATGTGTGCCAATGAGGAAGAATTGCGTGAAATTGCTGAAAATGGTTTGAAGCTATCACCTGTTACCCAGTGTTTGATTGAACGTTCTATTGCAGGTTTCAAGGAAATCGAATACGAAGTGATGCGTGACTCAGCTGACAATGCTTTGGTTGTTTGTAACATGGAAAACTTTGACCCAGTCGGGATTCATACAGGGGATTCCATCGTATTTGCCCCAGCACAAACCATGTCAGACTATGAAAACCAAATGCTTCGTGATGCTAGTTTGAGCATTATCCGCGCTCTCAAGATTGAAGGTGGCTGTAACGTTCAGTTGGCTTTGGACCCACACAGCTTTAAGTACTATGTCATCGAAGTAAATCCTCGTGTATCTCGTTCGTCAGCACTTGCTTCTAAAGCAACAGGTTACCCGATCGCCAAATTGGCTGCCAAGATTGCGGTTGGATTGACCTTGGATGAGGTCATTAACCCTGTTACAGGTTCAACTTATGCCATGTTTGAACCAGCCCTTGACTACGTTGTTGCCAAGATTCCACGCTTCCCATTTGACAAGTTTGAAAAAGGTGAGCGCCGTCTTGGTACTCAGATGAAGGCGACTGGAGAAGTTATGACCATCGGTCGTAACATCGAAGAGTCACTTCTTAAAGCTTGTCGTTCACTTGAAATTGGTGTCCACCACAATGAAATGCCTGAACTTGCAAATGTTACAGACGATGCCTTGATTGAAAAAGTTGTTAAGGCTCAAGATGACCGTCTCTTCTACGTATCAGAAGCCATTCGCCGTGGTTATACACCAGAGGAAATTGCTGAGCTTACCAAAATTGATATTTTCTATCTGGATAAACTCTTGCATATCTTTGAAATTGAGCAAGAATTGGGGTCACATCCACAAGATCTTGAGGTCCTAAAAACAGCAAAATTGAATGGTTTCTCAGATCGTAAAATTGCTGAGCTTGGAACACTACAGCTGATCAAGTTCGCCAACTTCGTTTAGAAAACAAGATTGTCCCAGTTTACAAGATGGTCGATACTTGTGCCGCAGAATTTGAATCAGAAACTCCATACTTCTACTCAACATATGGTTGGGAAAATGAATCTATCAAGTCTGATAAGGAATCCGTTCTAGTTCTAGGTTCAGGTCCAATCCGTATTGGTCAAGGGGTTGAGTTTGACTACGCAACCGTTCACTCTGTTAAGGCTATCCAAGCTGCTGGATACGAAGCCATCATTATGAATTCAAACCCAGAGACAGTTTCAACCGACTTCTCTGTATCAGATAAACTATACTTTGAGCCATTGACTTTCGAAGATGTAATGAATGTCATTGATTTGGAGCAGCCGAAGGGTGTTATTGTTCAGTTCGGTGGTCAAACAGCTATCAACCTTGCAGAGCCATTGGCAAAAGCAGGGGTGACTATCCTTGGTACTCAAGTTTCTGATTTGGACCGTGCGGAAGACCGAGACCTCTTTGAACAAGCCCTCAAAGACTTGGATATTCCACAACCGCCTGGACAGACTGCAACCAATGAAGAAGAAGCAGTGCTTGCAGCTCGTAAGATTGGTTTCCCAGTTCTAGTTCGCCCTTCATATGTCTTGGGTGGACGTGCCATGGAAATCGTTGAGAATGAAGATGATCTTCGTTCTTACATGCGTACTGCGGTTAAGGCAAGTCCAGACCATCCTGTTCTTGTTGACTCTTATATTGTCGGTCAAGAGTGTGAAGTCGATGCTATTTCAGACGGAAAAAATGTTCTTATTCCAGGTATCATGGAACATATCGAACGTGCTGGGGTCCACTCAGGTGACTCCATGGCTGTTTATCCTCCACAAACCTTGTCTCAAAAGGTTCAGGAAACTATCGCAGACTACACCAAACGTCTTGCGATCGGCCTCAACTGCCTTGGTATGATGAACATTCAGTTTGTCATCAAGGATGAAAAAGTTTACGTTATTGAAGTCAATCCACGTGCCAGCCGTACAGTTCCATTCCTTTCAAAAGTAACCAATATCCCTATGGCGCAAGTAGCGACTAAGTTGATTCTCGGTAAGAGTCTTGAAGAGCTTGGTTACCAAGATGGACTTTACCCAGAAAGTACTCGAGTTCATATTAAAGCACCAGTCTTCTCCTTTACCAAGCTAGCGAAAGTAGATAGCTTGCTCGGTCCTGAAATGAAGTCAACAGGGGAAGTTATGGGTTCTGATACGACTCTTGAAAAAGCCCTCTACAAGGCCTTTGAAGCTTCTTATCTTCACCTGCCAATCTTTGGGAATGTTGTCTTTACTATCGCTGATGATGCCAAGGAAGAAGCTTTGGATTTGGCTCGTCGTTTCCAAAATATTGGTTATGGTATCCTTGCGACTCAAGGAACAGCAGCTTTCTTTGAAAGTCATGGCTTGAAGGCTCAACTCGTTGGTAAGATTGGTGATGATGAACATGATATCCCAAGCTATGTTCGTAAAGGGAAAATCCAAGCTATCATCAACACAGTTGGTACCAAGCGAACTGCTGATGAAGATGGTGAACAAATCCGCCGTTCAGCTATCGAACATGGTGTACCACTCTTTACAGCCCTAGATACAGCGGATGCTATGCTTAAGGTACTTGAAAGCCGTAGCTTCGTTACAGAAGCAATTTAGTTTCTTGTTAAATGATCTAAGTAGCTTTTTATCCAGCGTCAAAAGACGCTGGTTTTTCCTCTTTTATAGAGAAATCGAGTTAGAAAAAATAGTTACAGTTCGCTATTAAATGTCAAAGTTTATCAATAGATTTATCATTATCGTTAATGAGTAGACTTATTCTGACTTTTCCCTAAAAATTTTTGTTGAATTTTTCTTAAGTTTTTATCATATTTTTTTATAATTAAGGTGCCTTTAAGAAAAAAATAATGAAAAAAACTAAATGTTTTTCATATAGTTTTCATTTTTTTGTGTTATAATTAAGGTGCCTTAAGAAAATATTAAGGTGCCTTTAAGAAAAATAATGAAAAACTAAATGTTTTTTTCATATAGTTTTCATTGTTTTAATAGTTTAAAGTCAATCTTATTTTTTTCTCTAATAGAAAATAATGAAAAAGTAGGTTTAGAAAGAGGTAAGTATCTATGTCTTCTCATAAAAAAAGTGTCACTCTCTGAGATTAATCAATCTATCGATACTCCAAATAACAATCATTTCTGGCAAAAATTTAAAAAGGCCTTTTTTTAGGTCCGGGTGCTCTTGTCGCAGTTGGTTATATGGATCCAGGAAACTGGATTACCAGTGTAGTCGGTGGTGCTTCCTATAAGTATAGTCTCTTGTTTGTTATCTTGATTTCATCTCTCATTGCCATGCAACTTCAGCAGATGGCAGGAAAGCTTTGGTATTGTAACCCAGATGGACCTGGCTCAAGCAACGGCTCATCATTCACCTAAATGGCTTCGTTATAGTCTATGGGTGATTTTAGAATTAGCCTTGATGGCGACAGATCTGGCAGAAGTTCTAGGTTCAGCGATTGCTCTCAATCTTCTCTTTAAGATTCCGATTATGATAGCCATCCTCTTGACCGTGTCTGGATGTCTTTTCTCTTATTGCTTTTGATGAAATTTGGCTTTAAGAAGATTGAAGCTATTGTGACAACACTGATTTTAACCATTTCTAGCAATCTTTTACCTATCTGGTAGCTTTGTCACATCCAAGCTTCCAAGGAATCGTTGAGGGTTATCTACCGAATGCAACCTTATTTGAAAGTCCTCTGCCAGGGCATGAAAGTCAATTAACCTTGGCACTAGGGGATCGTGGGAGCAACAGTTATGCCCTCATAACCTCTATTTGCATTCTTCCTTGTCACAGACTCGGAAAAATCAATCACAAGGACAAGAATGATGTTCGAAAAGCCGTGCGCTTTATGACCTGGGATTCTAATCTCGAGTTATCCTTGGCCTTTGTGGTTAACTCCCTTCTTTTGATCTTAGGAGCGGCTCTCTTCTTCGGCCATGCATCTGAGATTTCTGCCTTTCTCTCAAATGTATAATGCCTTGCAGGATTCTACTATTGCAGGAGCTATAGCTAGCTCGACCTTATCAACCTTGTTTGCCTTGGCTTTATTAGCCAGTGGTCAGAATTCGACAATTACGGGTACCTTGACTGGACAAATCGTTATGGAAGGTTTCTTGCATATGAGATTGCCTCAATGGTTCATTCGTTTGGCGACTCGCCTCTTTGCCTTGCTACCTGTCATGATAGTTGCAGTTCTGTTTGGTCATCAGGAAAAAACCTTGGATCAGTTATTGGTCTATTCACAGGTCTTTCTTTCAATCGCTCTTCCGTTTTCAATCTTCCCTTTGATTTATTTAACTTCTAAGAAATCACTGATGGGCGAATTTACCAATGCTAAATGGAATACCATCCTTGGTTATATTGTTTCCATTATCTTAACAATTCTCAATGTGAAATTGTTATTTGATATTTTCTAAGAAATTCACCCGAGTTATAAAACAAGCATATAAGAAAAAAGATACCCAAGATTGGGTATCTTTTTAAAATAAACGGAAGACATGGGATTCGAACCCACGCACGCTGTTACACGCCTACCGCGTTTCCAACACGGCCTCTTAAGCCTCTTGAGTAATCTTCCAATACTTACTCAAATAGTCTACCATAAAGGCTCTTATCTTGCAATAAAAAAATTTCTGGAAATAAGAAAAATGATAGAATTTGAAAGAAAATGACAAAAAAATGCTTGACTTTGAAAAGAAAGTATGATAGAATGAATAGTGTAAACGATAACAGGAGGTGATTCAGTGTTAAAAACAGAGCGGAAACAACTGATTTTAGAGGAGTTAAATCAACACCATGTAGTTTCTCTAGAGAAATTAGTTAGTTTGTTAGAAACGTCAGAATCAACGGTTCGAAGAGACTTGGATGAGTTGGAAGCGGAAAACAAGCTTCGTCGCGTGCATGGTGGAGCAGAATTGCCCCACTCCTTGCAGGAAGAAGAAACCATTCAAGAAAAATCTGTCAAAAACCTTCAAGAGAAGAAGTTGTTAGCTCAGAAAGCAGCCTCTCTCATCAAGGAACAAGATGTCATCTTTATCGATGCTGGAACAACAACTGCTTTTTGATTCATGAATTGGTCAATAAGAATGTTACAGTCGTGACCAACTCGATTCACCATGCAGCTCAGTTGGTTGAAAAGCAGATTCCAACTGTCATGGTTGGAGGAAGCGTCAAGATGGCGACAGATGCTAGCATCGGGGGCGTTGCTCTTAACCAGATTAACCAATTGCACTTTGACCGTGCCTTTATCGGGATGAATGGTGTGGACGATGGCTATTATACGACTCCTGATATGGAAGAGGGAGCTGTTGAAGCGTGCTATTTTGGAAAATGCCAAACAGACCTATGTCTTGGTGGATTCGTCAAAAATTGGACAAACTTGCTTTGCTAAGGTAGCACCACTCAAACGAGCTATTGTTATCACAAGTCAAGGGCATGAGCTCTTGCAGGCTATTAAGGAGAAAACGGAGGTAATAGAAGTATGATTTATACAGTCACACTCAATCCATCCATTGACTATATCGTGCGCTTGGACCAAGTCCAAGTCGGTAGTGTCAATCGTATGGACAGTGATGATAAGTTTGCTGGTGGGAAAGGAATCAATGTCAGTCGTGTCTTGAAACGCTTGGATATTCCCAAATACAGCGACTGGATTTATCGGAGGTTTTACTGGTAAATTTATCACAGATACTCTGGCAGAGGAAGAAATCGAGACACGTTTTGTCCAAGTAGCAGAAGATACTCGTATCAATGTCAAGATTAAAGCAGACCAAGAAACAGAAATCAACGGAACGGGTCCAACTGTTGAACCAGCCCAGCTAGAAGAGTTGAAAGCTATTTTGTCTAGTCTGACTGCAGAAGATACAGTTGTCGTTTGCTGGGTTCAAGTGCTAAAAATCTAGGGAATGTTATCTATAAGGATTTGATTGCCTTGACGCGCCAGACGGGTGCGCAAGTGGTTTGTGACTTTGAAGGACAGACCTTGATTGATAGTTTGGAATACCAACCGCTCTTGGTCAAGCCAAATAATCATGAACTTGGAGCGATTTTTGGGGTTAAACTCGAAAGTTTAGATGAAATTGAGAAATACGCTCGTGAGTTACTGGCTAAAGGTGCTCAAAACGTCATTATCTCTATGGCTGGTGACGGTGCCCTTCTTGTCACATCTGAGGGAGCATACTTTGCTAAACCAATCAAGGGAACAGTCAAAAATTCAGTTGGTGCTGGTGACTCTATGGTTGCTGGATTTACAGGTGAATTTGTCAAATCAAAAGACGCAGTAGAAGCCTTCAAATGGGGAGTGGCTTGTGGAACAGCAACTACCTTCTCAGATGACTTGGCAACAGCAGAATTTATTAAAGAAACATATGAAAAAGTTGAGGTAGAAAAACGATGAAAATTCAAGACCTATTGAGAAAAGATGTCATGTTGCTGGATTTGCAGGCAACTGAAAAAACAGCTGTCATTGAAGAGATGATTAAAAAGCTTGACAGACCACGGTTATGTGACAGATTTTGAAACCTTTAAAGAAGGCATTTTGGCGCGTGAAGCTCTGACTTCTACTGGTTTGGGTGATGGTATCGCAATGCCTCACAGCAAAAACGCTGCTGTAAAAGAAGCGACAGTTCTCTTTGCCAAGTCAAACAAGGGTGTTGACTATGAGAGTTTGGATGGACAAGCAACTGACCTCTTCTTTCATGATTGCAGCTCCAGAAGGTGCTAATGACACTCACTTGGCAGCCTTGGCAGAATTGTCTCAATACTTGATGAAAGACGGTTTTGCTGACAAACTTCGTCAAGTAACATCAGCTGATCAAGTCATTGAACTTTTGACCAAGCTTCAGAAAAAGCTGAAGAACCTGTTCAAGCACCTGCAAATGAATCTGGTGACTTTATCGTAGCTGTTACAGCTTGTACAACAGGGATTGCCCACACTTACATGGCTCAAGAAGCCCTTCAAAAAGTGGCTGCTGAAATGGGTGTTGGTATCAAGGTTGAAACCAACGGTGCTAGCGGTGTTGGCAACAAATTAACAGCAGAAGATATCCGCAAGGCTAAAGCTGTTATCATCGCTGCAGATAAAGCAGTTGAAATGGATCGTTTTGATGGCAAACCATTGGTCAATCGTCCAGTTGCAGACGGTATCCGTAAGACAGAAGAGTTGATCAACTTGGCTCTTTCTGGGGATGCTGAAGTTTATCGTGCTGCTAATGGAGCAAAAGCTGCAACAGCCTCTAACGAAAAACAAAGCCTTGGTGGTGCCTTCTACAAACACTTGATGAGTGGTGTATCTCAAATGTTGCCATTCGTTATCGGTGGTGGTATCATGATTGCCCTTGCCTTCTTGATTGACGGTGCTTTGGGTGTGTCCAAATGAGAGTCTTGGAAATCTTGGTTCTTACCATGAGCTAGCTTCTATGTTCATGAAAATCGGTGGATCAGCCTTTGGTTTGATGCTTCCAGTGTTTGCTGGATATGTTGCTTACTCTATCGCTGAAAAACCAGGTTTGGTAGCAGGTTTCGTAGCTGGAGCTATCGCTAAAGAAGGTTTATGCCTTTTGGTAAAATCCCTTACGCAGCAGGTGGTGAAGCAACTTCAGCTCTTGCAGGAGTATCATCAGGTTTCCTTGGTGCTCTTGTTGGTGGATTCATCGCTGGTGCTTTGGTGCTCTTAGTTAAGAAATACGTGAAGGTTCCTCGCTCACTTGAAGGTGCTAAATCAATCCTTCTCTTGCCACTTTTTGGAACAATCTTGACAGGATTCGTCATGTTAGCTGTTAACATTCCAATGGCAGCAATCAATACTGCTATGAATGACTTCCTTGCGGGTCTTAGTGGAGGCTCTGCTATTCTTCTTGGTCTTGTTCTTGGAGGAATGATGGCTGTTGACATGGGTGGACCAGTTAACAAAGCGGCCTATGTCTTTGGTACAGGTACGCTTGCAGCGACTGTTTCTTCAGGTGGTTCTGTAGCCATGGCAGCAGTTATGGCTGGAGGAATGGTGCCACCACTTGCAATCTTCGTTGCAACTCTTCTTTTTAAAGATAAATTTACTAAAGAAGAACGCAACTCTGGTTTGACAAACATCGTTATGGGCTTGTCATTCATCACTGAAGGAGCGATTCCATTTGGTGCGGCTGACCCAGCTCGTGCTATCCCAAGCTTTATTCTTGGTTCAGCAGTAGCAGGTGGACTCGTTGGTCTTACTGGAATCAAACTCATGGCTCCACACGGAGGAATCTTCGTTATCGCCCTTACTTCAAATGCTCTTCTTTACCTTGTCTCTGTCTTGATTGGAGCACTTGTTAGTGGTGTAGTTTATGGTTACCTTCGTAAACCTTTAGAAAAATAATTACAAATACATTCAAATGACTGAACACGAAAGTGGGCAGTCATTTTTTTGATTTCTCTAGATGTTTCTGAAATATGGTATAATAGAAGAATGGCAAACAAGAATACAAATAAAACAAGACGGAGACCGTCAAAAGCTGAATTAGAAAGAAAGCAAGCTATCCAAAGGATGTTAATTTCCTTAGTCATAGCTTTTTGCTTAATGTTCGCTGCTCTGAAATTAGGAGCAGTGGGACTCACGCTTTATAACCTTATTCGATTACTAGTAGGAAGTCTGGCCTATCTGGTCATCTTTGTCGTTCTAGTCTATCTTTTTTTCTTCAAATGGATTCGGAAGCAAGAAGGTCTAATCTCAGGTTTTCTTTGCATTTTTTCAGGCTTATTGTTGATTTTTGAAGCTTATCTTGTACGGAAATATGGCTTAGAGCAGTCTGTCTTTAAGGGGACTTTAGCCCAAGTTTTGACAGATTTGACAGGCTTTCGTGTGACTAGCTTTGCTGGAGGAGGACTTCTAGGTGTTGCCCTTTATATTCCAGTCGCCTTTCTCTTTTCAAATATCGGTACTTACTTTATCGGAGCCCTCTTAATCTTGATCGGTGCTCTTCTAGTTAGTCCCTGGTCTGCCTATGATGTCGCTGATTTTCTTGGAGCACGTTTTGCACTTTGGATGGAGCGACGTGAGCAGAAGAAACAGGAACGTTTTATCAAACGAGAAGAAGAAAAAGCTCGTAAGGAAGCAGAGGAACAGGAAAGACTTGAGAAAGAACAGGCAGAGCAAGCCTTGTTGGACATACCTCCTGTTGATATGGAAACTGGCGAGATTTTAGAAGCTCCCCCTGTTCACTTTGATGATTTACCACCTCTTCCAGAGGAAGAATGGGTAGAACCTGAAATTATTCTCCCTCAAGCAGACTATGAAGTTCCTAGCGAAGTTGACATTCCAGAAGAGGATGAGTTCTTAGAGGATGAGGATGTTGAGGTCGATTTTTCTGCAAAAAAAGCTTTAGAGTACAAACTTCCAAGCTTGCAACTCTTTGCACCCGATAAGCCAAAAGACCAGTCCAAGGAAAAGAAAATCGTTCGCGAAAATATCAAGATTTTGGAAGAAACCTTTGCAAGTTTCGGTATTAAGGTAACGGTTGAACGTGCTGAGATTGGTCCATCCGTTACCAAGTACGAAGTCAAGCCAGCCGTTGGTGTGCGGGTCAATCGCATTTCTAATCTAGCAGATGACTTGGCTCTGGCCTTGGCTGCGAAAGATGTCCGTATCGAAGCTCCAATTCCAGGGAAATCCTTAGTCGGGATTGAAGTGCCTAACTCAGAGATTGCGACAGTCTCCTTCCGAGAGCTCTGGGAACAATCGCAAACTAAACCTGAAAATCTGCTAGAAATTCCCCTTGGGAAAGCTGTCAATGGTACAGCTCGTAGTTTCGACCTTGCTAAAATGCCTCACTTGCTAGTGGCTGGTTCGACAGGTTCTGGTAAATCTGTTGCAGTCAATGGTATCATTGCAAGTATTCTCATGAAGGCGCGTCCAGACCAAGTCAAGTTTATGATGGTGGATCCGAAGATGGTTGAGTTGTCAGTCTATAATGATATTCCTCACCTCTTGATTCCAGTTGTGACGAATCCTCGTAAGGCCAGCAAGGCCCTTCAAAAAGTCGTGGATGAGATGGAAAATCGCTATGAACTCTTTGCCAAAATTGGCGTTCGTAATATTGCTGGTTTCAATGCTAAGGTGGAGGAATTCAACGCTCAATCTGAGTATAAACAAGTACCTCTTCCTTTGATTGTCGTGATTGTCGATGAGTTAGCTGACCTCATGATGGTAGCCAGCAAGGAAGTAGAAGATGCTATTATCCGTCTTGGACAGAAGGCGCGTGCAGCTGGTATTCATATGATTCTTGCGACGCAGCGTCCTTCAGTGGATGTTATCTCTGGTCTGATTAAGGCCAATGTGCCGTCTCGTGTAGCTTTTGCTGTATCTTCTGGAACGGATTCTCGAACTATCTTAGATGAAAATGGTGCTGAGAAATTGCTTGGTCGAGGGGACATGCTCTTTAAGCCAATCGATGAAAACCATCCTGTTCGTCTGCAAGGTTCCTTTATCTCGGATGATGATGTTGAGCGTATTGTTAGCTTTATAAAGGCTCAAGCAGATGCTGACTATGATGAAAGCTTTGATCCTGGAGAGGTTTCTGAGACAGAAGGTGAGTCTGTCTCAGGAGATGAAGGTGGAGATCCGCTATTTGAAGAAGCTAAGGCTCTGGTCATTGAAACTCAAAAAGCGAGCGCATCCATGATTCAACGTAGATTATCAGTTGGTTTTAACCGAGCAACTCGCTTGATGGAAGAATTAGAGATGGCTGGAGTTATCGGACCTGCAGAAGGAACGAAGCCGCGAAAGGTTTTACAACAATAAAAAAACGTAAAAAAATAGTATAAAAATGCATGGAAACTTTATTAAAAAGTTAGTCAAAATTGGTCTAACTTTTCGATGAAGTTTCCTTTTTTTATAGCGATTTCTTTAGAAATAAAAGCCATCTGAAAATCGTTTCAGAATTGCCCAATAAATGGATTTTACTTTTACTAGCTTTTACCTATTAAAGTATTGATTTTTTTAAACTGTTTTTGATATATTAAGTTAGTATAGAAAAATTATATGTTTATCTAGAAGTGTTTAAAAAAATTGAGGAGGATATTTTTTTAAAACAAAATGCAAACGCTTACTTGGTAAACTGAAAGGAACAAAAATCGATGGATAAAGGATTATTTGAAAAACGTTGCAAAATATAGTATTCGGAAATTTTTCATTAGGGGTTGCTTCTGTCATGATTGGTGCAGCTTTCTTTGGAACTAGCACTGTCCTCGCAGATTCTGCACAATCAGGTTCAACAGCGAATATGCCAGCTGATTTGGCGGCAGCTCTTGCAAATGCTAAAGAGGATGATGGGCATGACTTTGAAGCACCAAAACCTGGTGAAGACCAAGGTTCTCCTGAAGTAACTGAAGGACCAAAGACTGAAGAAGAATTGCTGGCAAAAGAAACTGCAACTGCAACAAGCTCAGCAGCTTCAGATACTCTTCCTGAAGAACTACGTGGAAAACTTGATAAGGCTGAAGAAAATGGCCGCACTGCTCTCAAAAGAAGAACTAGAAAAAGAAGATAAAAGCTTAGTCCCAGAAGAAGTAGCTAAAACAAAAAATGGAGAATTAAACTACGGTGCGACTGTCGAAATTAAAAGCTCTGCTGGGCTCGGTAGTGGTATCGTTATCGGGGAAAATCTCGTTTTGTCTGTTTCTCATAACTTTATCAAAGATGTTCCAGATGGTAATAATCGTAAGGTAGCTGATAATGTTGAAAGTGATGACGATGTTTATACAATTTCTTACCAAGGCGCTCCAGACGTCAAATTCAGTAAAAATGATGTAAAACACTGGGATCGTGAAGGATTCCTCAAAGGATATAAAAATGACTTGGCAATCGTTAAGCTTCGTACACCTCTTGCAAATGCACCTGTAGAAGTGACTGACAAGCCTGCAACAACTAAGGTAGGAGATAAGGTCCATGTATTTGGCTATCCAAAAGGCGAACTTGATCCGATTTTGAATACAACTGTTGAGGATATTAACAATCACGGAGAAGGTGTTCGTGGAATTAGCTATCAAGGAAGTGAACCAGGTGCCAGTGGTGGCGGCATTTTCGATGAAAATGGGAAACTGATTGGTATTCACCAAAATGGTGTATCTGGTAAACGTAGTGGTGGTATTCTCTTCTCACCTGCTCAGCTAGAGTGGATTCAAAACTACATCAAGGGTATTGAAACAACGAAACCAGCTGGTCTAGATGCTCTCGATAAACAAGTTGAGGACAAGGAAGAAAAACCAAAAGAGGATAAACCTAAGGAAGATAAGCCAAAAGAAGAAACACCAGCAGAAAATAAACCAGCAGAAAACAAGCCAGCAGAAAACAAGCCAGCTGAGAATAAACCAGCTGAGAATAAACCAGCTGAATCAAAAGAAGTTACTCCAGAATGGAAAACAGTTGAAAATAAAGACCAACAGGGAACAGTAACAATCCGTGAAGAAAATGGAGTTCGTTACAATCAACTAGCTTCAACTGCTCAAAATGACAATGGTAAGAAACCAGCCTTGTTTGAAAAAGATGGTTTGACAGTCGATGCTAATGGAAATGCCACAGTTGATTTGACCTTTAAAGAAGAATCTGAAACAGGTAAATCTCGCTTCGGTGTCTTCATGAAATTCAAAGACACTGATAACAACGTGTTTTTGTAGGTTACGACCAAGGTGGATGGTTCTGGGAATACAAGTCAAATGGAAGTGGACTTTGGTACCAAGGCAATCGTGTTGCAGCTCCTGTTAATGGCTCAACCAACCACTTGACCATCAGTCTTAAATCAGATGGACAGCTCAATGCAACTAACAATGATGTCAAACTTTTTGATACCCTTACCTTGCCATCTGCAGTAAATGACAAACTCAAAGATGAGAAGAAAATCGTTCTTAAAGCTGGAAGCTATAGCAGTGAGAGAACCATTGTAAATGTTAAAACAGATGACCAAGAAGGCGTGAAAAACGACCAAGAGGCTGCTGAAAAAGAAAAGGGCGACACAGTAGATGACAGCAATGTCAAGTATGACACTATCGAATCTACAGTATTGAAAGCAGTCATCGACCAAGCCTTCCCACGTATTAAGAGTACGTCCTCAATGGCAACAAGCTTCCAGGTCAAGTGCAACCGATTAATCAAGTTGTGATTAACAAGCACGCTGTGACTCCTGAAGTGACCTATAAGAAGGTCAACGCAACAACTGCCGAGTATGAAATGAAACTCCGTGATGAGGAAAATCTCATCAATGCAGATATGACAGTTCGTTTGCAAGTGGTGGACAACCAACTTCACTTTGATGTGACTAAGATTGTCAACCATAACCAAGTTACACCAGGACAAAAGATTGATGACGAACGTAAATTACTTTCGTCAATCAGCTTCCTAGGAGATGCCTTGGTATCTGTTTCAAGCGATCAAGCAGGAGCTAAGTTTGATGGGGCAACCATGTCAAACAATACTCACGTCAGTGGTGATGACCATATCGAAGTAACAAATCCAATGAAAGAATTAGCCAAAGGCTATATGTACGGATTTGTTTCAACAGATAAACTTGCTGCTGGTGTATGGAGCAACTCACAAAATAGCTATGGTGGTGGTTCTTATGACTGGACACGTTTGACAGCTTATAAGAATACCATTGGCAATGCTAACTATGTGGAAATTCATAGCTCTGAATGGCAATGGGAAAAAGCCCACAATGGAGTTGTCTTCCCAGCATACACTCAAGAACTTCCAAGTGCAAAAGTTGTCATCACTGAAGATGCCAATGCTGACCATAAGGTTGACTGGCAAGATGGTGCGATTGCTTACCGTAGAATCATGAACAACCCTCAAGGTTGGGAAAAAGTTAAAAGACATTACTGCTTACCGTATCGCTATGAACTTTGGTTCACAAGCTCAAAACCCATTCCTCATGACCTTGGATGGTATCAAGAAGATCAACCTCCATACCGATGGTCTTGGCCAAGGTGTACTGCTTAAGGGATACGGAAGTGAAGGACATGACTCTGGACACTTGAACTATGCGGACATCGGTAAACGTATCGGTGGTGTTGAAGATTTTAAGACTCTTATTGAGAAAGCTAAGAAATATGGTGCCCACCTCGGTATCCACGTTAATGCTTCAGAAACCTATCCGGAGTCTAAATACTTTAATGAAGATATTCTACGTAAAAATGCGGATGGTAGCTACTAGCTATGGTTGGAACTGGCTTGACCAAGGTATCAATATTGATGCTGGTTATGACCTCGCTCATGGGCGTCTAGCTCGTTGGGAAGAGTTGAAGAAAGAGTTGGGTGAAGGTCTAGACTTCATCTACGTCGACGTTTGGGGTAACGGTCAATCAGGTGACAACGGTGCCTGGGCAACTCACGTTATTGCTAAAGAAATTAACAAACAAGGTTGGCGATTTGCTATTGAGTGGGAGCCATGGTGGTGAATATGATTCTACCTTCCAACACTGGGCAGCTGACTTGACCTACGGTGGCTATACAAATAAAAGGTATTAACAGTGCCATTACTCGCTTTATCCGTAACCACCAAAAAGATTCTTGGGTTGGGGACTACAGGAGTTATGGTGGTGCAGCTGACTCACCCACTTCTAGGCGGTTATAGCATGAAGGACTTCGAAGGATGGCAAGGACGTAGTGATTATAACGGTTATGTAACAAACTTGTTTGCTCATGACGTTATGACTAAGTACTTCCAACACTTCACAGTCAGCAAATGGGAAGATGGCAAACCAGTAACCATGACTGACAATGGTAGTACCTATAAATGGACTCCAGAAATGAAAGTCGAGTTGGTCGATGCTGCAAATAACAAGGTTGTGGTGACTCGTAAATCCAATGATGTCAACAGTCCACAATACCGTGAACGTACAGTAACGCTCAACGGACGTGTTATCCAAGATGGTTCAGCCTATTTGACACCTTGGAACTGGGATGCAAATGGTAACAAGCTTGAGAGTGACAAGGAAAAAATGTACTACTTCAATACTGAAGCAGGTGCAACAACTTGGACACTTCCTAGCGACTGGGCAAATGGTAAGGTTTACCTTTATAAACTAACTGACCAAGGTAAGACTGAGGAAAAAGAAGTTGCCGTGAAAGACGGTAAGATTACCCTTGATCTTACTGCAAATCAGCCATATGTTCTCTATCGTTCTAAACAAACAAATCCTGAAATGTCATGGAGTGAAGGAATGCACATCTATGACCAAGGATTTAACAGTGAATCTTTGGACCATTGGAAGATTACAGGTGATGCATCTAAGGCTGAAATCGTGAAGTCTCAAGGTGCCAACCAAATGCTCCGCATTCAAGGCAATAAAGAAAAAGTTAGTCTCACTCAAAAATTGACTGGCTTGAAACCAAATACTAAATACGCAGTGTATGTCGGTGTCGACAACCGTAGTGATGCTAAAGCAAGTATTACTGTTAATACTGGTGAAAAAGAAGTAACCAACTACACCAACAAGTCACTAGCACTTAACTATGTAAAAGCCTATGCTCACAATACTCGTCGAAGCAATGCAACAGTTGATAACACAAGTTACTTCCAAAACATGTATGCTTTCTTCACAACAGGTTCAGATGTATCAAACGTAACCTTGACCTTGAGTCGTGAAGCAGGCGATGAAGCAACTTACTTCGATGAAATTCGTACCTTTGAAAATGAATCAAATATGTACGGTGACGGTCACGATACTGCAACAGGCGTCTTCAAACAAGACTTTGAAAATGTTGGTCAAGGTATCTTCCCATTTGTTATCGGTGGTATCGAGGGTGTTGAAGATAACCGTACTCACTTGTCTGAAAAACATGGACCATACACACAACGTGATTGGAATGGCAAGAAAGTTGATGACGTTATCGAAGGAAATTGGTCACTCAAGACAAATGGTCTCGTAAGTCGTCGTAACTTGGTTTACCAAACAATTCCACAAAACTTCCGCTTTGAAGCAGGCAAGACCTACCGTATTACATTTGACTATGAAGCTGGATCTGACAATACTTACGCCTTTGTAGTCGGTAAGGGGAGAATTCCAATCTGGACAAGCAAGTAATTTGGAAATGCATGAATTGGCAAATACTTGGACAGATTCTAAGAAAGCGAAACGTGCAACCTTCCTCGTAACAGGTGCAGAAACTGGCGATACCTGGGTAGGTATCTACTCTACAGGCAATGCAAGCAACACTCGCGGAGACTCAGGTGGTAATGCTAACTTCCGTGGCTACAATGACTTCATTATGGATAGACTTCAAATCGAAGAAATTGTCTTGACTGGTAAGATGATGACAGAAAATGCTGTCAAGAACTATCTTCCAACTGTTGCTATGACCAACTATACCAAAAGAAACAATGGATGCTTTGAAAGAAGCAGTCTTCAACCTCAGTCAAGCAGACGATGATATCAGTGTAGAAGAAGCTAAGTCTGAAATTGCTAAGGTCAATGCTCTTAAAGACGCTTTAGTGATGAAGAAAACAGCTCTTGTAGCAGATGACTTTGCAAGTCTTACAGCTCCTGCTCAGGCTAAAGAAGGTCTTGAAAATGCCTTTGATGGCAACGTGTCAAGTCTATGGCATACATCATGGAGCGGAGGAGATGTTGGCAAACCAGCAACCATGGTATTGAAGGAACCAACTGAAATCACAGGCTTCCGTTACGTTCCACGTGGTTCAGGTTCAAATGGTAACTTGAGAGATGTGACTCTTGTAGTAACGGATGAAACAGGTAAGGAACATACCTTCAATGCAACCAATTGGGCTGATAACAATAAGCCAAAAGATATTGACTTTGGTAAGACTATCAAGGCTAAAAAGATTGTTCTAACTGGAACGAGAACCTACGGTGATACTGAAAACCAATATCAATCAGCTGCGGAATTGATCTTCGCTCGTCCACAGATTGCTGAAACTGGTCTTGATACTACAGCCTATGAAGCAGCCTTGGCTAAAAGCTCAAAAATTGACTGATAAGAGTAATCAAGAGGAAGTAGCAAGTGTTGTTGCCAGCATGAAATTTGCAACAGATAATCATCTTTTGACAAATAGAATGCTTGAATACTTTGCAGATTATCTCGACCAATTGAAAGACCAAACACCTACTCCAACTCCAGATCCAGAACCTAAACCTGAAACTCCAACTTCAAGCAAGGGAGATGAATCAGCCCCAGTTGTAGAGGTTCCAGAATACACAGGTGGTGTAAATGGTGTTGAAGCCGCAATCCATGAAGTTCCAGAGTACACAGAATCAATCGGTACAGCAGGCGATGAATCAGCCCCAGTTGTAGAGGTTCCAGAATACACTGGCGTTCTTGGCACAGCAGGCGATGAATCAGCCCCAGTTGTAGAACTTCCAGAGTATACAGAGTAGTTGGCACAACAGGCGATGAACCAGCACCGGTTGTAGAGGTTCCAGAATACACAGGAGTTCTTGGCACAGCAGGTGATGAACCAGCACCGGTTGTAGAGCTTCCAGAATACACAGGGGTTCTAGGTACAGCAGGTGATGAGCCAGCCCCAGTTGTAGAGGTTCCAGAATACACTGAAGTTTTTGGCACAGCAAGCGATGAACCAGCGCCAGTTGTAGAGGTTCCGGAATACACTGGAGTTCTAGGTACAGCAGGCGATGAACCAGCCCCAGTTGTAGAGGTTCCAGAATACACTGGAGTTCTAGGTACAGCAGGCGATGAGCCAGCACCAGTTGTAGAACTTCCAGAGTATACAGGACTAGTTGGAACGGCAGGAGAAGAAGTAGCTGTAAACGAAGTTCCAGAATTCAAGGGTGGAGTTAACGCAGCAGAAGCAGCTGTGAGTCAAGCACCAGAATTCACAGGTGGTGTAAATGGTGCCGAATCCGCAATTCATGAAGTAACAGAGTTTACCGGCGGTGTGAATGGAAGTGATGGCGCAATCCATGAAATTCCAGAATACAAAGGCCAAATTGGTACAGTAGGTAACCAACCTGCCCCTGTAGTGGAAAAACCAGAGTATCGAGAAGATTTAGTAGAGAATAAAGATACATCTAAAGAGTCACATTCAAATGTTCTTCCAAATACGGGTGAATATAATTCTGAAACAGCTCTCTTCATCGCTAGTGTCAGCATGGCAGTTTCAGCAGCACTCTTAGCTGTCAAAAGAAAAGAAGATTAAAATACAAAAAAGTTTTCAATAAAAGAGAGCTTAGACTCCACAATCATTGTCGTGGAGAAAAAGAAAACCCAGAGAGGACCCTCTAGGTCCTCTCTTTTTCTAAAGAGGAATGAGAACGCTTACCACTTGTGAGCGTATGAAAGGAAACAGGAAAAAATGGGAAAACATTTTTTTGAGAAACGGTGTCATTACAGTATACGTAAATTTACAATCGGCGCAGCTTCTGTTATGATTGGTGCTAGTATCTTTGGAGCTAGTGTGGTTCAGGCTGCTGAAACAGAAGGACCTGCAGAGACAGAAGGTACGGTAACACAGGCTCAGCCTCTGGATAAACTGCCAGCAGATATAGCAGCAGCTATTGAAAAAGCAGAAGCGAGTGCTGGAACTGTAGATGATCAACCTGCAGCGTCAGAAACTGGAGCAACTGCAGCTGAAAACAACTACTCCAAAACCAACTGAAACTCCTGCTCCTAAGGAAGAAGTGGCTTCAAAACCAGCTACAAATCCTAAAGAGGAAGCAGCTTCGAGATGAAAACCAGCTGCAACTCCTGCGACTAAAGATGTAGTAGATACACCAGATGTCAATCATCTAGAAAAGGCTACTGCAACAGCTTCAAACCATGAAGCCAACACACCATTTACAGCAGAAAAGGCAATCGACGGAAAACCTGATACTCGTTGGGCAACTGACCAAAACGTTGAGAAACCAACAATCGAATTTACACTTGAGAAGACAACAGTGATTAAGCATGTGGAGATTGATTGGGATCGCCGTCTTCGTGGTCAACAAAACGATCCAAATATCAAATCTTGGAATCTCTACTATGCTGGTCAAGATGATGTAAATGGTTCAGGTAACAAAGAATGGAAGTTGGCTTATCAAAGAACAGGGAATCCTCTTCTTGATGAAAAAATTGACTTGAAAGAAGCTATCCAAGCTAAATACCTCAAACTTGAAATTACAGACTATCAAGCTGGTACAATGAATTGGAAAAATGTTGGGATTCAAGAAATTCGTGCCTACTCAAACATTCCAGACGCTAGCAAACCAACAGATATTCGCCAAGTTACAGAATTAGCTGTTGCTGAAGATGGGAAATCACTTGTTTTACCTAAATTACCAGGTGAAGTAAGCTTAATTGGTAGCAACAAACAGGGAGTTGTTGATCTTAATAACAAGATCTACAAACCTTTAACAGATCAAACTGTCAAGGTAATGGTCCAACAAGTCAAGGATACTCATACCTTCACAAAAGAATTTGAAGTCCTTATTAAAGGATTACATGCAGACGAAGGCGTTGGTACTAAGCCAGCAGTTGCACCAGCAGTTCAACAATGGTATGGAACTGAAGGCAAAACTTCTATTACAGCTGATACCGTGATTTCAGTTGGCGATTCTGGATTTGGTCAAGAAGCTAAATTCTATCAGACTGACCTTGAAAGTCGTGGGCTAGAAATCGCTACAGGTGATCAAACAGCTCAAAAACGGATCGAATTTAAGAAAGTTGTAGATAAAGGCTATGGCAAAGAAGGCTATGGTATCACCATTAAAGATGGAGTTATCACTGTAGAAGCAGCGACCAACGCAGGAGCCTTTACGCAACTCGTACTCTCCTTCAGATGGGAGAAAATGATTTGCAAAACGGAGAAATCCGTGACTTCCCAAGTTTCAGTCACCGTGGCTTTATGCTAGATACAGGTCGTAAGTTTATTCCTTATGATACGCTTGTAGACATCATGCTCAACATGGCCTACTACAAGATGAACGATCTTCAGTTGCATTTGAATGACAACTATATCTTCCTAAAAGACCACTTGGCTGGTAAGAATCTTTCTCAAGATGAAGAACTGGATTATGTTCTTAAAAATGCCAAGACAGGCTTCCGTGTAGAGACTGATGTTGTTGGTGAAAATGGTGAAAAATTAACATCTGACGAGCATTACACTAAGGAAGAAATGCAAGAAATTATCAAGTTAGCAAAAGCTTTGCATATCAACCTTGTTCCTGAAATTGACACACCAGGTCACGCTCTTTCATTTGTTAAGGTTAGACCTGATCTTATGTATAAAGGCAGTCTTAGTGACTATAGAGGTAAACACAATGTAGAACGTGTGGCTATGTTGGACTTGGACAACAAGTACGAAGAAACACTTGCTTTCGTCAAATCAGTTTATGATAAATTGCTAGATGGTGAAAATGCACCACTTCATGGTGTTTCAACAGTTCATATCGGTACAGATGAGTACTACGGTAGTCGCGAAAGCTATCGTCGCTATGTCAATGATATGATTCAGTACATCAAAGGCAAAGGCTATACACCACGTATTTGGGGTTCACTTAGTGCTAAACCTGGTACAACGCCAGTTGATTGGAAAGATGTAGAAGTTGATATCTGGAGTATCGGATGGCAACGTCCAGCTGATGCTATTGCTCAAGGCGCTAAGATTATCAATATCACAGATATTCCAACCTATAGTGTCCCAAGCGGAAGTAACAGTCAAGGTAGTTATGGCGATTATGCCAACTATGAAACTCAATACAATCGTTGGACACCAAATGACTTCTCAACAGGTGGAGGACCACGTCTAGAAGCTTCTAATCCAAATATCCTTGGTGGTGGTCATGCAGTATGGAATGATAATATTGACCTCCATGAAACTGGACTCACTTCTTACGATATCTTTAAACGCTTCTTCAAGAGTATGCAATCAACTGCAGAACGCACTTGGGGTTCAGACCGTGCAGCCAAGACCTATGCAGAACGTGTTCAACCAGCAAGTGTCTATGCACCACAATCTAACCCAGATAAGACCGTAGCTGAAGAAGACTTGTTCAAGATCAATCCTGAGACTGTCAAAGATTATCTTGCTAAGAAAGTACAGAAGACTGAAGAAGGTTTGAATTTCGAAAAAGATAGCACTATCGAAGGCCTAGTTGGTGATGCTGGACCAAGTCATGTCTTGAAATTGGATGTTACTGTAACTGGTGACGGTGAACAGACCTTCTCAACAAGTGGCAACAATCAACTCTATCTTGCGGACAAAGATGGCTACCTTGCCTATAAATTTGAACAATTCCATATTCAATTTAACAAGAAACTTGAAAAGAACAAACGTTATCAAATTTCTGTTGTAACCAAACCTCAAGTAACAGAAGTTTATGTAGATGGTGAAAAGGTTGAGCGTATCGCAAATCCAGCGTACCCTCGCTTTGCTCATAATAGTTTGGTTCTACCTCTTGAAACAATCGGTGGCTTCAAAGGAATCTTGCATAGTGCTGAGTTGTCAAATGAACCATTCGTAAATCCACGTTTGATTCCAAATGATCATTTTACAGTTTCTGCAACAAGTCAGGAATTGCCAGGAACCAATGCAGAAGGTCCAGTCGAAAAAGCCTTTGACAATGATCCAAATACCTTCTGGCATTCAAAATGGTCTGGACATCAAGCCCCATTCACAGTTGCAATGAACTTGAAAGCAGCAGAAAAAGTAAATGGTCTGACCTACCTTCCACGTCCAGGTGGAGGTAATGGTGTCGTGACATCTTATGAAGTTTATGCTCAAAAAGATGGTCAGATGGTTAAAGTTGCCTCAGGAACTTGGGAAAATAATGCCAAAGAAAAAACAGTAAACTTTGAGGCTATTGAAACAGATAAGATAGAATTTAAAGTTCTAGCTGGTGCTGCAGGATTTGGTAGTGCTGCAGAAATTCAACTTCTTAAACCAGTTTCTACTAACAAGGTGGAAGAGCCAGTTAGTCCAGAGAAACCTGTGACACCAGAGAAACCCTGTGACTCCAGAAAAACCTAAAGTTGAGGAAATGGGCGATGGTACAACTGAACTTGCTGATAGCTTTGTAGCTACAAAACCAGCTAGTGACGACGTAGTTGCTGCAGCAGCACAAAGTCAAGATTATCTTAAGAAAGAGTATAAGGTCTTCCCAACACCACAAAAAGTAACTTATGGTGAAGGCGTTACGAAACTCCATAAACAAGTAAATCTTGTTATGGGCGATCAGTTAGATATCTATACTCGTAACCGCTTGAAGAGTGTTCTACAAGATCATCAAATTTCATACACAAGCAGTCAAACACCTGTAGCAGGTGCTACCAACATCTACCTTGGCGTTCATGGACAAAATTCACAAGCTGAAAAAGAAATGCCAAGTCTATCTCAAGGACTCTTTGATAAGATTGATGCCTATGCCTTGTCAATCAAGAACAATACAATCTCTATCGTCGGTAAGGATACAGATGCTGTCTTCTACGGTTTGACAACTCTCAAACACATGCTGAATGAAAGTGAAGCTCCAGTCTTGCGTAATGTAACAGTTGAGGACTTCGCTGAAATTAAGAACCGTGGCTTTATCGAGGGTTACTATGGAAATCCATGGAGCAATGCTGATCGTGCTGAATTGATGCGCTATGGTGGTGACTTGAAGTTGACTCAATACTTCTTTGCACCAAAAGATGATCCATACCACAACAAGAAATGGCGTGAACTTTATCCAGAAGAAAAATTAGCTGAAATTCGTGAATTGGCGCGTGTCGGAAACCAAAACAAGACTCGTTATGTGTGGACCATCCACCCATTCATGAACAACCGTATCCGTTTTGGCAACGATGCTGATTACCAACAAGATTTGGAAACCATTAAAGCTAAGTTCACTCAATTGATGGATGTCGGTGTTCGTGAGTTCGGTATTCTAGCTGATGATGCTCCAAGTCCAGTTGGTGGCTACAATAGCTACAACCGCTTGATGAAGGACATGACAGACTGGTTGACTGAAAAACAAGCAACTTATGTTGGTACTTCGTAAGGAAAATGATTTTTGTCCCTGGTCAGTATTGGGGTAATGGACGTGAAGATGAGTTGAAAGCACTCAACGAAAACCTTCCAACTTCAACTTCTATGACCCTTACTGGTGGTAAGATTTGGGGTGAAGTATCCGAAAGCTTCCTCTCTAACCTTAAGAACAACCTGACTGCAGGTGGTAAGACCTATCGTCCAGTTTCTCTATGGGTCAATTGGCCTGTTACAGATAACTCTAAACAACACTTAATCTTGGGTGGTGGTGAGAAATTCCTTCATCCAAATGTTGATCCTAGTCTCCTTTCAGGTATCATGTTGAACCCAATGCAACAATCTGAGCCTTCTAAGATTGCCCTCTTCTCTGCAGCGCAATATGCATGGAAACAATGGAAATCAGAAGAAGAAGCTAAGAAAGTGAATGATATTGCCTTCAACTTTGTTGAAAACGGTAAGTTTACAGATAGCGAAGCATCAGTTGCCTTCCGTGAACTTGGTAAACACATGATTAACCAAAACATGGATGGTCGTGTTGTTAAGTTGGAAGAGTCTGTTGAGCTTGCACCGAAATTGGCAACCTTCATGTCTAAGTTGAAAGCTGGTCAAGATGTCAGCGCAGAGCGTCAAGAATTGCGTGCAGAATTTGCTAAACTAAAAGCTGCAGCACAACTTTATAAAGCATCTGGTGATGAAAAGATGCGTGCTCAAATCCACTATTGGTTGGACAATACCATTGACCAAATGGATGCCTTGAGTGCTCTTCTTGATGGTACAGAAGCTATCGAAACCAATGATTCTGCAAAACTTTGGGATAGCTACTACAAGGGCTTGAAACTATATGAACAGTCTCAAACTTATACCTTCCATTATGTAGACCATGATGAAAAAGCGGAGTTGGGTGTTCAACATATCCGTCCATTCTTGCTTGGACTGCGTGAAATTCTTGCAACAGAAGTTCAAAAAGCCTTGCATCCTGATCAAGTGATTAGTACCTTTATCACGAACCGTACAGGTGTTGAAGGTGGACTTGCTGAGGTAACTGATGGAGATTTGGGAACTCATGCATTAATCAAATCACCAAACAGTATCAAGACCGGTGATTACATTGGCTTGAAATTTAACAAGGCTGTTCCAGTTCAAAACTTGACCTTTGCAATGGGAACTCAAGCAAATCCTCGTGATACCTTTAATAGTGCTAAGGTTGAGTATCTCAATGAAAATGATGAGTGGGTAACACTTTCAGAACCAAGCTATACTGGTAATGAGCCTCTTCTTAAATTTGAAAATCTTACTATCAATGCAAAAGCAGTTCGCATGATTGCGACTTCAGATCGTGATAATACTTGGTTTGCTGTCAGAGAAATTGCTGTTAATCGCCCTGTAGAAGTTACTCGTGCTAAACAGTTAGCTACTTTGACTATCAGTCCAAATCTTATGTACAAGTACAACACAACAGTGGGTCAAATTACAGACGGACGTGATAATACGGAAGCTATGCTTGCAAATGCTGATAGAACAGACACAACTCCAGTCAATGGTTGGGTACAACTTGACTTGGGTGAAGTGAAACCTGTGACTAAAGTTCGTCTTGTTCAAGGATCAGGAGATAAATTGGCAGAAGGTGTTCTTGAATATTCTGCAGATGGTAGCTCATGGCAAGAGTTGGATCGCTTGACTGGTGAACAAACAAAAGAAATCGAAACTCCAATTTCAGCTCGCTACGTTCGTGTTCGCAATACTAAGAACATCAACCTATGGTGGCGTATCGCTGACTTCTCAGTTGAAACACGTGCAGGCAATAGCGAATTGACTGATACAAATGTTGAAAGCTTGAAGTCAACTCCAGTTTATGACAGCCTAGGTCGTTATGACCTGCAAATTCCAAGCGGAACTAAGCTTCCAGCTAATAGCTACTTGGGTATGAAACTTGATCGTCTGCACCAAGCTGAAAGCATTCAAGCACTTGGTACAGAAAATCCATCCCTTTAACTTGGAATACTCTCCAAATGCCCAAGAATGGTATCCAGCTGATCAAGTGACAGATAAGTCCTTGGTACGTTATGTTCGTCTAGTTAATAAGACTGATCAAGAACAAGCAGTGACAGCAACATCTCTACTTGTTAAGACAAAAGAAGTTCAACCAACAACACTTGATTCTACATCAATGGGAATCCACCCAACATACGGTCGAAATGACGTTCGTAAGATCAAGAACTTGGATCAGTTGTTTGACGGTGTCTACAATAACTTTGTAGAGTTCTCAGACTATGCTCGTAAAGACGGTCATATTACCTTGAAACTTGGTAGCGAACGTGATATTAAGAAGATTAGAGCTTACATCCAAGACGGCACTCAAAACTATCTCCGTGATGGTAAGATTCAAGTCAGTCAAGATGGCAAGACTTGGACGGATGTTGTGACAGTTGGTGACGGCCTTGCTAATGAAACACGTGATGACTCCTTGACAGATGGCTGGACACATGATTCTAAGATGCCAGGAAATCGCTATATTGAGGGTGAACTTTCAAGCCCAGTTAAAGCCAACTATCTCCGTGTTCTATTTACAGCAGACTATGATGCTCGTTTTGTAGGTTTCACTGAGTTGGTGATCAATGATGGTGAATTCGTGAAACCAATCAATGACCCAACTGTTGAAGGAAACAGCGGTGAAAGCCAAGGAAACCTATACACAAACCTTGTGGATGGCAAAGTATTGACAAGCTACAAGGCTGAGAAAGAACAAGGTGAGCTTGTCTACCACTTGTCAGAACCGACAGATTCTAACCATATCCGACTTGTTTCAAGTCTTCCTCAAGGAGTGAAAGCTCGTGTGCTTGCTCGTACTCTGAAAGAGGATAAAGCAGATGCTTGGTCAGAACTAGGTGAGATTACCTCAAGCTTCCAAACATTTGCTGTTAGAGATAAGTCTCCATTATTGGATGTCAAACTTGTTTGGGAAGGTGGCAAACCAGAGTTCTACGAAATGACGACCTTCCACCAAGAACTGCCAGAAGAACCAGAGAAACCAGCTCCAACTACAAGTAAGGGTGATGAGCCAGCACCAGTAGTAGAAGTCCCAGAATTTACTGGTGGCGTAAATGGTGTTGAAGCAGCTGTTCAAGAAGTTCCAGAATACACTGAAGCTATTGGCACAGCAGGTGATGAGGCAGCACCGGTAGCAGAAGTCCCAGAATTTACTGGTGGCGTAAATGGTGTTGAAGCAGCTGTTCAAGAAGTTCCAGAATACACTGAAGCTATTGGCACAGCAGGCGATGAAGTAGCACCAGTAGTAGAAGTCCCAGAATTCACAGGCGGCGTTAACGCAGTCGAAGCAGCTGTTCAAGAAGTTCCAGAATACACTGAAGCTATTGGCACAGCAGGCGATGAAGTAGCACCAGGAGTAGAAGTCCCAGAATACACAGGTGGCGTTAACGCAGTCGAAGCAGCTGTTCAAGAAGTTCCAGAGTTTACTGGCGGAGTGAATGGTGTCGAAGCAGCTGTTCAGGAAGTAAGTCCAGAATTCACAGGCAGTGTCAATGGAGCAGAAGCCGCTATTCATGAAGTTCCAGAGTACATTGAAGAAAATGAAGCAGCTGTTCATGAAGTTCCAGAGTACACTGAAGCTATTGGCACAGCAGGTGAAGAAGCAACACCAGTAGTAGAAGTACCAGAATTCAAGGGTGGCGTTAACGCAGTCGAAGCAGCTGTTCATGAAGTTCCAGAGTACACTGAAGCTATTGGTACAGCAGGTGACGAAGCAGCACCAGTAGTAGAAGTCCCAGAATTCAAGGGTGGCGTTAACGCAGTCGAAGCAGCTGTTCATGAAGTTCCAGAATACACAGGAGCAATTGGTACAGCAGGTGAAACAGCTATTCATGAAGTTCCAGAGTTTACTGGCGGAGTGAATGGTGTCGAAGCAGCTGTTCAGGAAGTAAGTCCAGAATTCACAGGCAGTGTCAATGGAGCAGAAGTCGCTATTCATGAAGTTCCAGAGTTTACAGGTGGAGTGAATGGTGACGCAGCAGCTGTTCAGGAAGTAAGCCCAGAATTCACAGGTGGTGTCAATGGGGCAGAAGGAGCTGTCCATGAGATTCCAGAATACAAAGATGAGCAGTCTCTTGTAGCTCTTACTATGTCACAAGATAAGACTTATCAAGCACCTGCAAGTCATCCATACAAACTCCCAGAGACAGGCACTAAAGAAAATGCTGGCCTTGCAGCCGTAGGTCTTGTAGGAGCACTTCTTGGTATGTTTGCTATGGGAAAGAAAAAAGACGACGAATAAGATGATGTAAAAGCATCTAAGGCATAGAGATTGGATCAAGAGACTAATCTCGATTATAAAAAGCGGACAAAACTAGTTTTCTGATAAACAGAATCTGGTCTTGTTCGCTTTTTCTTAAAGTGAGGAAGCTGATGGTCATTGAAGTTCTTTGAATAAAACATTCCTAACTCCTGACGAAGTCCTTATACTCAATGAAAATCAAAGAGCAAACTAGGAAACTAGCCGCAGGCTGTACTTGAGTACGGCAAGGCGACGTTGACGCGGTTTGAATTTGATTTTCGAAGAGTATTAGATTGGGTTAAGTCGCAAGCCAATTTCTACCATTTAGGATGTTTTAATGACAATTTAAGAAAGAGCAATCTTTTCCTAGAAATAAATGCTAAACTATAATTGTTCCTAAACATGATTTAGTAGATCGGTGGTCTGGTTCAACCCTAAAAAGAATAGAGCTGATCTTACAAGTTAATCAGAAGAGTATTATTAGATTGGTTTTAGAGCTAGCTAGTAGAAAAAGTAAATCTGAAATTTGATGTTCTCTTGTGAGCAAGACTAGAAGTTATTCTATTCATTCATTTATTGGTAGAAAGCTTTGGGGAGTATCTATGAAATTTAATAAATATGCTCTATCCCTTAGCGCAAGCCTGCTTGGGTTTGTATTTATTCGCTAATGGAGGTAGTTTGATCAATTTAGATATTGGGGTTATCCTTATCTTATTGTCCCTGATCAAGGGAGTAGAAATCTATAAAGAAGAAAGAAAACATAGGTGAGCATCGTTAGTAAGTGGAGATGCTGGAGTTCAGGAAAGAAGAGGTAGTGGTTTGCAAAAGTTGAAGAATATTTTAAAATTTGTAGGAATGATCTTACTGATTATAAATGTAAATACATTTCCCATGAGAATGCTGGCTCTCGAAGACTCTAGTTCTCTGTCCTTAAAGTGGACGACTAGTATTGGGTATTTGGTACTGGCTACTTTCTTGCTAGTTGCTGTTTGGCGACAGTATAAAAAGAAAATTCCGAATCAGCAGAAGGCTTTCAAGTTTACATGGAAGGATTTTGGAATAGCCCTTTTATTTTATGTTGCTACTCGACTAGTAGCGATTGTAGGTACCCTCCTGATCCAAGTGGTTACTGGAAATCCAACATCCGCTAACGATGCTACCTTGCTGGCTACAAGCGAGCAGGTCACTCGTGTTTTTCCTCTGTTTTTCATTGCCTTTCATTTTGCAATTGGTATATTTGCTCCAATCATGGAAGAATTAGTATTTAGAGGATTCTTCAGCCACTATTTTTTTAAAGAAGATCAAAAGTGGTTGAAATTGCTAATAAGTTCTGCGATTTTTGGCTATCTGCATATGTTTTATCCGATAGAGTTTGTAACTTATTTTTTACTGGGAGTGATATTTTACTTAGCCTATGCTCGTAGAGGAATATCCTGATTCCATAGCTGTTCATTTGCTAAATAATGGAGTGCTGGTACTGGTATCTATTCTAAATTATCTATTTTTAGTTTTTAGCTAATACTCTTCGAAAATCTCTTCAAACCACGTCAGCGTCGCCTTGCCGTATATTTGTTACTGACTTCGTCAGTTCTATCCACAACCCTCAAAACAGTGTTTTGAGCAACCTGCGGCTAGCTTCCTAGTTTGCTCTTTGATTTTCATTGAGTATAAAATATATTCAAAAAATGATTGGTTTAAAGGCTGATCATTTTTCTGTTGAAAGATCAACTTTTGCTGATAAATGCTGGAGACAGCAATAAAAACCAGCGATTCAATCACTGGCTGTTAGATCGTTCTTTTTAGGAAGCTCCATTAGTAGTAGACGTTTTTGTATCTGTTGTTTGAGTGCTAGAAGAAGGAACAGTCGGTTGTTCTTGTTTACTGCTAGTATCTTCTTTCTTACTTTCTGCACTGCTACTAGATTGAGTTGTTGTTTCTTCTTGTGTGTTTTCTTTTGTAGAAGTATTGTCCTTGTTTGGAGTAGTGTTCTCTTGAGGGATTCCTTTTGAATCTCTTTTATGACTGTTGTCTGGGTTGTCGTAGTTTCTTTTTAGAGTTATTGTTGTTATTATTATTCATAGCATTCATGATGGTGATACTTGCAGTAATCAGCCCCAGAATACTACCGATAGTAGCAATTGTTTTTTTGAAAAACAGTAAATCCTTTTTGATGTGTTCCGTTTTAGGTTTTGATGTTCTACGATAATTAGACATAATATCTCCTTTACTAAAATTCATTATACCGAAAATCTTTACTTAAATGAACCTGAATTGCCTTTTCTTGTCGCCTGAACTGTTTCGTGATACAATAGAAGGAGTGATTTTAGAAAGCGTGAGAAACCATGATTTACTTTGATAATTCGGCAACGACTAAGCCTTATCCAGAAGCACTTGAAACCTATATGCAAGTGTCTGCAAAAATTATTGGAAATCCTTCGAGTCTCCATCGTTTGGGAGACCAGTCTACCAGAATTTTAGAAGCTTCTCGACAGCAGATTGCAGATTTGATTGGCAAGAAAAGCGAAGAAATCTTCTTTACCTCTGGTGGGACTGAAGGGGATAATTGGGTTATCAAAGGGGTTGCTTTTGAAAAAGCGCAGTTTGGTAAACACATTATTGTGTCTGACATTGAGCACCCAGCAGTTAAGGAGTCGGCTCTCTGGCTCAAGACTCAAGGTTTTGAAGTGGATTTTGCACCTGTAAATGAAAAAGGATTTGTAGATGTAGCTGCTTTAGAAAACCTACTCCGTCCTGATACAACGCTAGTCTCCGTTATGGCGGTTAACAATGAAATCGGCTCAATCCAGCCTATTGAAGCTATATCAGAACTATTAGCTGATAAGCCAACGATTTCCTTCCACGTTGATGCCGTTCAAGCCTTGGCTAAAATACCAACAGAAAAGTATTTGACTGACCGAGTGGATTTTGCGACCTTCTCTAGTCATAAATTCCACGGAGTTCGTGGTGTTGGATTTGTCTATATCAAGTCTGGTAAGAAAATTACACCGCTTTTAACTGGTGGTGGCTAAGAGCGTGACTATCGCTCAACAACTGAGAATGTAGCAGGAATTGCAGCAACAGCCAAGGCCCTACGATTGGCTATGGAAAAACTAGACTTGTTTACGGCTAAGACAGCCCAACTGAAGGCAGTCATTCATCAAGCCCTTCTTGCTTATCCAGATATTTTTGTTTTTCTCAGGTGAGGAAGACTTTGCTCCTCATATTCTGACCTTCGGAATTAAGGGAGTTCGTGGGGAAGTCATCGTTCATGCTTTTGAAGACTATGATATTTTCATTTCTACAACGTCAGCTTGCTCGTCCAAGGCTGGGAAACCTGCTGGGACCCTGATAGCCATGGGGATTGAAAAGGATAAGGCTCAGTCAGCAGTACGTCTTAGCCTAGATCTAGAAAATGACATGAGTCAAGTTGAGCAATTTTTGACCAAACTAAAATTAATTTACAATCAAACTAGAAAAGTAAGATAGGAGCATTCATGCAGTATTCAGAAATTATGATTCGCTACGGAGAGCTTTCAACCAAGGGTAAAAACCGGATGCGTTTCATCAATAAACTACGTAATAATATCTCAGACGTTTTGTCCATTTATCCTCAAGTCAAAGTGACAGCAGACCGCGATCGCGCCCATGCTTATCTAAATGGTGCCGACTATACAGCAGTTGCCGAGTCACTCAAGCAAGTTTTCGGAATTCAAAACTTTTCGCCAGTATACAAGGTTGAAAAATCTGTAGAAGTTCTGAAATCTGCTGTCCAAGAGATTATGAAGGACATCTATAAGGAAGGCATGACCTTTAAGATCTCTAGCAAACGTAGTGATCACAACTTTGAACTGGATAGTCGTGAACTCAACCAAACTCTTGGTGGTGCAGTATTTGAAGCCATTCCCAATGTACAAGCACAAATGAAAAATCCTGATATCAATCTGCAAGTGGAGATTCGTGAAGAGGCGGCCTACCTTTCTTATGAAACCATTCGAGGAGCTGGTGGTTTACCGGTTGGAACTTCAGGGAAAGGCATGCTCATGTTGTCAGGGGGGATTGACTCACCTGTAGCAGGTTATCTTGCTTTGAAACGTGGCGTAGATATCGAGGCTGTTCACTTCGCTAGTCCACCGTATACTAGTCCAGGTGCCCTCAAGAAAGCTCAGGATTTGACCCGTAAATTGACTAAGTTCGGTGGGAATATCCAGTTTATCGAAGTGCCTTTCACTGAAATCCAAGAAGAGATTAAGGCTAAGGCCCCAGAAGCTTACCTTATGACTCTGACTCGCCGCTTTATGATGCGGATTACAGACCGTATCCGTGAAGTGCGAAATGGTTTGGTCATTATCAATGGTGAAAGTCTTGGTCAGGTGGCCAGCCAAACTCTTGAAAGTATGCAGGCTATCAATGCTGTCACAAATATGCCAATCATTCGTCCAGTTGTAACTATGGACAAGCTAGAAATCATTGATATTGCTCAGGAAATTGATACCTTTGAAATTTCCATCCAGCCTTTTGAAGACTGTTGTACTATTTTTGCACCCGATCGTCCGAAGACAAATCCTAAGATTAAGAATGCAGAGCAGTATGAAGCTCGAATGGATGTTGAAGGATTGGTTGAACGTGCAGTAGCAGGAATCATGATTACTGAAATTACACCTCAGGCTGAGAAGGATGCGGTCGATGAGTTGATCGATGATCTCCTTTAATCAGAAAAACCAGAGAAAATATAAAATTAAGGAAAAAGTTAGTTTATTGTCCTAAATTTGGACGGAAACTGACTTTTTTTCTATTTTCTATGATATAATTAGGTAAAATTTTGAATATAGAGAGTTTTCTGACAATGAATCAATCCTACTTTTTATCTGAAAAATGCGAGAACATAAACTCAAGGTTCCATACACAGGCAAGGAGCGCGTGCGTGTTCTCCTCCCGAAAAACTACGAGAAAGACACGGATCGAACTTATCCAGTTGTCTATTTCCATGATGGTCAAAATGTCTTTTACAGTAAAGAATCCTATGTCGGTCATTCATGGAAGATCATTCCGACCATTAAACGGAATCCAGATATCAGCCGTATGATTGTAGTGGCTATTGACAATGATGGACTTGGACGGATGAATGAGTATGCGGCATGGAAATTCCAAGAGTCCAACATTCCTGGCTAACAATTTGGTGGTAAGGGAGTCGAGTACGCTGAGTTTGTCATGGAAGTGGTCAAACCCTTTATTGATGAAAACTATCGTACAAAATCAGACCGCAAGCATACTGCTATGGTTGGTTCTTCTCTAGGCGGCAACATTACCCAGTTTATTGGCTTGGAGTATCAAGACCAGATTGGCTGCTTGGGTGTCTTTTCATCAGCCAACTGGCTTCACCAAGAGGCCTTTGATCGCTATATGGAGCGTAAGAAACTATTACCTGACCAACGAGTCTTCATCTATGTTGGAACGGAAGAGGCGGATGACACAGACAAGACCCTCATGGCTGGCAATATTAAGCAGGCCTATATCGACTCTTCCCTTCGCTATTATCATGATTTGATAGCGGGAGGAGTGCAGTTGGAAAATCTCTTGCTCAAGGTTCAGGCTGGAGCCATTCACCATGAAGTGCCATGGTCAGAAAATCTCCCAGCTTGCCTACGCTTTTTTGCAGAAAATTGGTAACTAGTATAAAGGAGACAGGATATGAATATTGAACATCTTAGCCACTGGAGTGGTCATCTTAACCGTGAAATGTATGTTAATCGTTACGGACACGCAGGTATCCCAGTGGTTGTCTTTGCTTCCTCAGGTGGTAGCCACAATGAATACTATGATTTTGGCATGATTGATGCATGTGCATCCTTTATCGAGGAAGGTCGAGTGCAATTCTTTACCCTTTCAAGTGTCGATAGTGAGAGTTGGCTAGCAACATGGAAAAATGGTCATGACCAAGCTGAAATGCACCGTGCTTATGAGCGATACGTTATTGAAGAAGCCATTCCTTTTATCAAGCACAAAACAGGCTGGTTCGACGGCATGATGACGACAGGCTGTTCTATGGGAGCCTATCATGCACTTAACTTTTTCCTTCAGCATCCAGATGTCTTTACCAAGGTAATCGCCCTCAGTGGTGTCTATGATGCGCGTTTCTTTGTAGGTGACTACTACAATGATGATGCTATCTATCAAAATTCACCAGTAGACTATATCTGGAATCAAAATGATGGTTGGTTTATTGACCGTTACCGTCAGGCTGAGATTGTGATTTGTACTGGCTTAGGTGCTTGGGAGCATGATGGACTGCCTTCTTACTACAAGTTAAAAGAAGCTTTTTGACCAAAAACAAATTCCTGCCTGGTTTTGCAGAATGGGGGCATGATGTTGCCCATGATTGGGATTAGTGGCGCAAACAAATGCCATATTTCCTCGGTCACATGAGTCTATAAAAGGAGTAGCATATGAATTATCTTGTAATTTCACCCCTATTACCCACAAAAATTTCCAACAGTTTAGTATTGAACTAGCCAATAAAGGAATCACCGTTCTAGGGATTGGGCAAGAACCCTATGAACAACTAGATGAGCCATTGCGCAATAGCTTGACTGAGTATTTCCGTGTTGATAAT
>BNJU01000414.1_pt1 | contig 78149 bp, 93 predicted proteins | sample 8539281 | NCBI WGS metagenome assembly BNJU01 (sample SAMD00202456, study PRJDB9452) | human saliva metagenome | isolation source: human saliva | place: Japan
AATTCCTTCTCCTTCCCTCTTTTTCATAATTCTTTGACTTCTTTCACTACTAATCGCTTTATAAAAAAATAAGTATACCACAATATCCATTAACAGACAAGAAAAATATATTTGAATAATTATTTCCTTAACTTTTTTTGGTTCACGATTAACTTCATACTTAATCTCTTTAATACCAGATTATTTTTAATAAATAAAAAAAACGGAAATTAATTATAGTTTTCAAAACAAATTCCGTTTTTTTACTTTCTAAATCAGACTTTTTTTAAAATTCACTTATTCTAAAAAGAATCTAAATTTATTTTATTTTTTTATAATTTCCTGAACATCAGATACTTTCACATCTTCATTAATTCCAGTTTCACCTTTCACTTCACCAAATCCCCATTTACAGTAAACAATATCAACTCCAGCATTTTTAGCAGTATTTACATCCACAAGCATATCCCCGACAAATAATATTCTATCTTTTGGAACATCCAAATTTTGTGCCATTCTGTCAACATTATAAGGATTCGGCTTATTCGGATACTCCTTTTTCATTCGATCCAAATATCCCATCAAATCTCCATTTCGACAATTTTTTTTCAACAGCAGACAAAGCCGTTTCATGATCCTTATTCGTCACAATCCCTTTTTTTATATTATTTTCTGTCAAAAAATCCAGCAATTCAGGTATTCCTTCATAAGGCTCAACACCATAGTCAAAGTAAATATCATAATATTTTCTTATAACTTTTTCCATTTCCTCATTCGTTACATCCGTATACTTCTCTTTTTCCCAAAAATATTCCGAGCCAACCCCTGAAACTCCACCACCAACAAATTTCACACACTCATCAATAGAATACTGCTTTTTTTCCAAGTTCTTCCATCGCTGAATTTACAGTCTTTGTAATAGATTTTTGACGTATCCAGAAGCGTTCCATCTAAATCAAATATAACTAAATCATATTTCATAAATTTTTTTATTCACTCCTTCCCCAATTTGCTTTTATTTTTTTACGCTTCAGGCTCAATAACATTCCCATCATCATCAATCGGGATTTCCATTATCATCCACTCTAACAATCTTAATACTATCCAAATGCCCTCTCACACTTTCCTTAAATTTTTCAATATACATTTTTCTATATTTTTTCACGCTCTTTCTTCTCTTCCTCCGTCAACTCTCTCTCACGTGCTAATTTTTGAAAAATTCATTTATTTTTTTATAATGTCTTCCATTTTTAAATCTTTCCTTTCTAAAAATATTACTTTATATTTCTAATTTCCACCTTAATTTTTATCTAAAATATGACATAATAGATATGTTCGATAACCTAAGTTTTTTTATCTATACAAGGGGTCAAGACCCCTTGCTTCAAGATATTTATTTTATTAAATTCTAAGTTTGTATAGTTATCGAACAGGTCTAATATATTAAAGTAAAAATTCTATTGTGTTTAAGCCCTTAATGTTGGGCTTATTTTTTTATCTTTTTCTATTGCAAAAATTTTCATAATCCAAAAAGTATATAACAATATTATTATACTGCATTACTTGTAATTTATCAACACTTTTTACTAAAAAGCATTTCTTTAAAAAAATTTATACATTTTTACAAATATCTATAGCAAAAAAATCACAGTTAATCTTAATAACCGTGATTTTTTTCATTTGAAAGAAAATCTTTTTATTTATTATTCTATTTCATTATCTATTATTTTTTTAAAATGCCGAAACAGCATATCCTATAAATGCAATATATGATATAAAAATATTTGCAATATCCAGTAAAGATAGTGTTAAATATCCACAATCTCGTAATTTATCTCTATCTTTTCTTAAAATTACAATTATAAAAATATACACAATTACTGTAATGAACGTAATAAGATATAATTCTAGCATATTTAAAAAGAAATAAAACAATTATTATATCAATCGTTATTATTGAAAATAAAATATAATTATGAATTTTTTTGTTTCTTTTATTTATCAAAAAAATATTAAAATAGCAACATAGTAAAAAAACTGAATGAAATATTTGACTAGGTACTAAAAATAATTGCATTTCTCATCAAATCTATCCATCCTAAAAAAATAAATTATTTCAGAAATTAAATCAATTTTTCAAAAACTTTTTTTACTTTTTTTCTTTAAAAATTATTCTTATAATATTAAAAAAATAATCTTAAACAGATTATAAAATACTACTAATCCCATAATTATTAAAAAAACTCGCCCATTTATTCTCCATTCTTTGTATTATTTTTTTAATTACTTCATAAAAAAATTCATAAATTTTTAACTAAAATATTTTTTTATTTTTCTTTATTTCACACTTCCAAATAAATCATTCAAAGCCTCGCTCATTGTCGGATGAGTAAATATCATATCTTTTAGGAATGTATATTTTTGTTCAGCTTTCATAGCCGCTGCAACAATGTTTATCATTTCGTGGGAAGTGTTACATAGTAAAGTACATCCCAATATTTTATCTGTTTTTGCATCTACAACTGCTTTAAGAAGTCCATCTGTTACACCTTCTATTTTTGCTTTTGGAATTGCCATTGCTTCAAGTCTTCCTGTTTTTACTTCATATCCTTTGGCAATTGCTTCACTTTCAGTCATTCCAACTCTTGATAATGGTGGATTTACAAATACGCTGTATGGAATTACATTTCTATCGTTTACTGTTCTATTTCCTCCATTATAAAGATTATCCCTTATTATTCTAAAGTCATCAAGAGAAATATATGTAAATTGAAGTCCGCCTTTCACATCTCCCATTGCCCAAATGTTATCAGCTGTTGTTTTCAATGTTTCATCAACTACAACTGCACCTTTTTCATCAGTTTTTACTCCTGCCGCTTCTAAATTTAGCCCTTCTGTATTAGGTTTTCTTCCAATTGCCACAAGAATTGCGTCTGATTCAATTTCGCTCTTGTCTGCTCCTTGTGAAATTTGCACATATCCTTTTCCATTTTTATCAATGATTTCCTCAATTTTTGATTCCAGTAAAAATTTAATCCCTTTTGCCTCAAATATAGCCTTTGCCCTATCAGCAATTTCTTCATCTTCTCTAGGCATAAGTCTTTGTGCCAAATCAATAACCGTAACTTCTGACCCAAAATCAGCATACATCGAAGCAAATTCCAATCCAATATACCCTGCTCCCAAAATAGTCAATTTTTTAGGAAGTTCCTTTAGTTCCATAATTGAAGTGCTTGTATATACATGATTACTTTCTTTAAGTCCCTTTTATACCAGGAATTATTGTAGTCGAACCTGTATTTATAAATATCTTTTTCTCCTTCAATCTGAACATTTTCCCCATTACTTTCAATATTAACTACATTTTTTGAAGCAAAACTTCCAAATCCATCATAAATATCAATATTTTTCCTTTGTAGCCAGCATTTCATAATTTTTTTCCACGCAATGCACCAATCAATTTATTTTTTTATTATTTATACTTTCTGTATAAAAATCTCTCCTTTTCCTCAATACCGCTTAACCCTTTATTTTTTTAAGAACTTTTGTACTATCAACAAGTTTTTTTCGTAGGAATACATCCAATATTTATACAAGTCCTCCATACATCTTGTCCGATTTCTCAATCAAAGCCACATTCTGACCTTTCCCAGCCAAAAATCCTGCCAAAGTTTTTTTCCACCTTTTTCCAAATCCAATTATTATTGCATCATATTTTTTTCATCTTTTTTTCATCCTTTCCATTTTATACAACTATAATTACATAATTGTATTAATTATAAAATTAATTTTTTTATATTATAAAGAGTACCACATTTTTTTGTAAAAAAACAAGAGTATTTGTGTTTACAAATTTTATTATTTTTTTAATTTCTATTCCATTAATATTTTTTTGCTTTTTCTTTTGCTTTTTCTATCTATACTATATTTTTATTTAATTATATTTATTATAAATATCCACATCCGATAATTTTTTTGATTAACATATTTAAATTATTATTTCATAATGAAGGACATTCTTTAATTATACATATAAAAAAAGACTGAAGAAAATCCAGTCCTTACTTAAATACTTACTATATTAATTTCTCTCTTATTTTTACTATTAAGAAATTCTATAACCTTATTTCTTCCATTAAGTACAAATTTATGCTTAAATCCATCTTTTGTTACAATACTTATACCATTTGGTGCTATAAGTAATGTATTTCTTTTTGTATTTCAAACTATGTCAGAATATTTTATTTCCGTTTCGCCTCTTTGAATATTAAATACATGTGACTTAAAAATCAATTTATCTCCATAAAAATGAATTTTTCCTCCTACAGACTTTCTATTCCTCTAAAATAATTAGCCATTATACTTTGTCCTGTAAAATCTTTCATTCTATCATCTCCTTAAATTTTCTATCATTTTACATTTAATCTCTCTATAAGTTATTATAACTTGCAGAAACTGCTATATAATGATACCTTTATTAATTAATAACTATTTTTTTATTATCTATTTAATTATAGAACATTAACACAATACTTTAGGATATATTAAAAAAATTAATTATTATTGTATAATTATAATACATTCATTAAATTAAAATAAAATGAAAAACTTCTTCTTTTTCTTTTTAACAGTTCATTATAATATTTCTTATTTGACATAATATAAAGATTTTTCCATCAAATTGTTATATTCCTCTTCACTCATCAATACTACATTTTTTGTCGTTTTTTTCTTGTTATGATGACTGTTTCATAATCATCAGTTGCCTTATCACAATATTTTTTTAAATTATTTCTCACATTTGAATAATTTGTAGTATCATACTAATCACCTCTACTTATTGTACAATATTTTTTTGACAAAAAAATCTACATGTTTTTATATCATTTTTTTATTTCTAAAGTCAGTTTATACTACAATAAATTCTTTTTATTCTAAAAATTCACTATAATATTCTGTTTTGCACTAAATAAAAAAATTTGAAAACCTTTACCAAATGTAGTAAAAATACTCATAAGATATTATTTTTTTACCATACTAATATGATGGCTTAAAAACTGGGATTTTTTTCTCAGTTTTCTTGTTACAAAAAAATATTTTTTTCTCTTTTTATCAGAGATAATTTTATCATATTTAAAAAAATTTTTGGAAAGGAAGGAAAAAAATGGGAAAAAAACGAAAGCAATAAATGAACGAAAAAAACTAAATTTGGTACAGAACCTGTTGGAAAATTGCTGATTTCACTTGCGGTTCCTGCTATCATTGCTAACTTGGTTAATGCTCTTTACAATGTTGTGGATCAGATTTTTTTATTGGACAAAAAAATCGGGTTTCTTGGGAATGCGGCTACGAATGTGGCTTTTTCCGCTTACGACAATTTGTCTTGCGATTGGACTTATGACTGGAGTTGGAGCTGCGACTAACTTTAATTTGGAATTGGGAAGAAAGCGTCCGAAAAGGGCAAAAAGCGTGGCTGGAACTGCGGCTACAATGCTACTTTTTAAGTGGTATCATTTTGTGCATATTAATTAATATTTTTTTAAGACCAATGTTGACGGCCTTTGGGGCTACTAATCAAATTTTTTTGATTATGCGATTGAATATACTCAAATTACATCTCTTGGAATACCGTTTTTATTATTCTCGATAGGAGCAAATCCTATGGTTAGAGCTGATGGAAATTCTTTTTTTATTCAATGCTTGCGATAGTTATTGGAGCTATTACAAATACGATTCTTGATCCGCTGTTTATGTTTGGATTTGATATGGGAATGGACGGTGCCGCTTGGGCGACTGTAATTGGGCAATTTATCTCAGCAGTTATGTTAGGATTATATTTTTTTAGATTTAAAAAGTGTAAAGTTTGAATTGAAGGATTTTTAAGATAAAAAAATTCGAGAAATTTGGATTTTTGTTTATGTTGGGAACATCGCCTTTGATTTTTCCAATGTTCTGCACTAATTGTTCAAATTGTGACAAATAATTTATTGAAAATTTATGGTGCGAAATCTATTTATGGAAGTGAAATTCCTATTGCCGTTGCTGGAATTGTTATGAAAATAAATGTAATATTTATAGCGATTTTATTGGGATTGACGCAAGGAGCACAGCCTATTGCTGGATTTAATTATGGAGCAAAAAAATTTGCAAGAGTTCGAGAAATTTTAAAATTATCTCTAAAAAGTGGCTTTTATTATTTCTTTAATAGCATTTGCAATCGCTGAACTTTTTCCCTGTTCAAATAATTTCTGTCTTCGGTAACGGAAGTAAACTCTACTTTCAATACGGAACAAAATATATGCGAGTATTTTTTTATTCTTCATATTCTAAATGGTATTCAAGGTGCTATTACAATGTTTTTTTAACATCAATTGGAAGGGCCTCAAAAGGAGCATTTTTTGTCACTTGTAAGACAAATTATATCACTTTTGCCATTACTAATAATTTTACCTCATTTTATGGGTATTGATGGAATTATGTTCGCATTTCCTATAGCAGATTTCATAGCTTTTTGTTGTGTCTGTGATTGTTTTTGAAAAAGGAAATGAAGAGTATTCGAAAGTGAATCAAGATGTATAAAAAAATTTAGAGAATTGTAAGATTTAGAATTTTTAAAAATGAATTTCATTAAATTAAAAAGCTGTCTCATAAGGGTTATTTTTATGAAACAGCTTTTTTTCATTTTTCAATCAGTATTTACTAAATATAAACTTTATAAAAAAATTAAAGACCTAATGGATCATAAAATATAACTCTCTTATCATAATCTATTGCTATATCAATCCCTTTATTCATAGATAAAGTCGAATTTTTATAATATCCAAGTATTGTTACTCCTATATTCCTATATCTTAATCCATTAATTCTGCATAATTTAAAAATTCATAACAGTTCTCGGACCTCCTCCTCCATGTACCTCTTCTCCCATTGTATACCTCCTTATAACCTTTCCTCCTTCACAATATCCCTTTTTCAACTGTAATTTTAGGATAACCAAGTCCAAATGAAAAAGCTTTAAACTTCCTAGAGTAACAATAAAAGAACTACAATTTTTTTCATAAAAAAATCAGCACCTTTCTTAATATACTTTTTAATATTATTTTACACTGATATCCTTTTTTTACTAGAATATCATTTGATTAATAAAAATTTATACTTTTTAAATACGACAAAAAAATATTTACATCGGTTTCTTGTAGTTTTTTTAGTTTTTTTATAATACTTAGTTCCTCTTCCATTTCCAATAGTTACAATATATTTTTTTCAACCAAAGATTTTTAATAATTTCAAATTTTTTTGTCTTTTTTTAAATCCTGTTATTTCTGATATTTCTTTATTTGATAAAATGTTTCCATCTTTTTAATGTCTCAAATACAATTTTTTTCATCTTTAGACAAAAAAATATTTTATTAAAAAAATTGTAAAAAGTGTGATTTTTTTATTGAGTTTTCATTGATTTCATAAATAGGTTTTTGTGCTATAATTTCTGTAAATTTCATTTATTCTTCTTATTCCTGTTCCAAACATTTCAATATACTTCAATCTAAAAAAACATTTCCTAAAAATAGGATTTCTAAGTTGTGAAATTTGTCCGTTTAAATATTCTTTTTCAGTTATTCCTGAAGGTAATCCTCCTGGAGAAACAACTTCAATTCTATTCTCAAACATTGATATTCTTATATTTGAATTTATATCCCAAGTTCTATGAATTATCGCATTTGCAATCACTTCTCTAAAAAGCTTTTTCTGGTATCAGTTCTTTTTCAATCCTTTTCAAACCCCTGGATTTCTTCATACTTATAGTATCTTTCAAATACTTCTATAGTTTTTATGAAATTGAGAAAAAAATAGACATATTTACAAATGTATTTCGGTCAAGAATCTCATTATATCCTTACCAAATCTCGCAATATCTATTCCTGAAAATGAATTCCTATCTGCTACAAGTGCTGCAGCATTATTATAACCTTCTTTATCATTATACAAATTCAATGTTTTAAGTAAATCAATAGAGAAATTTTTCAATTCCAAGTTTTTTTCCTTTAATTCTTTTTTTCAATACTTCAAATTCTAAATCTTGATCATTTGATCGTAATTCTTCAAAAATATCTGTTCATTCCTTCCAAAGTAAGTCTATTCAATTCTAATCTATCAACTTCAATAGTTGAGGTATCATTTCTTTTATAGGCTTTTTCCTTTGTATAAATACGGTTTATCAAGCCCTTCTTTAATTACAAGTGTTATCGTTTTATTCCTATTATTTTTTTATAAAACTGAAATTAGGTTTTTGGTACAATATTATCATTTATTTTTATTTTTCAAGATTTAAACATGTCTCATCCAAATCATCTATCCCTACAACTTTTCCATTATCATCAATTCCAAAAATTATCCTACCTGAACCATAATTAGCAAAAAGCACTTACTGTTTTTTTAAAAAAAGTATTCGTTATTATTAATTTTAATTCTAATTCTCTATTTTTCTTTCATACCTTTAAATCCTCCTGAAAAAAATTATACCATAATTTCGTCAAAAATACGACAAAAATACGTCGGTTTTTATAACGTATTTTTAATATCTATTACTTTTTCTTTCTGATACTGCGAAACCGTTTTTCCCAGTCCATTTTTTTAAATGCCCGATAGAAGGACGAAAGTTCCGTATATCCAACCAGATAAAGTTTATTTCATCAATTGAAAGTTCCTTTGCTTCCAAATAATTGAAAGTCATTATTTTCTGAATATCTTTTTACCATCTGATTGAAACTGGTATTTTCTGCCGACAGATTTCTTTTGAAGAGTCCTTCCGCTTATCCCAAACTCTTCTGCTACATTTTCCAATCCAAACTGTCCGCTCGGAATAAAGTTTTGAAAAAGCTTTTTCTGAACTCTGCTTGCAAAAGTCTCAAATATCTCACTTTCCATTTCTGCCAGTTTCTGTTTCAATTGAGGTTCCAAATATTCCACCATTATATTATTCGCTGTCAAAAATGGCTTTTTCAAATCTTTCATGCTAAAAAAATAATTTCATTTTTGTTTTTGCTTTTATTTATCGTAGTGTTTATCTCTTTCGTCAATAATTCACCATACTCAAAAGGACTTGTAACACTTACTGGAGATATTTCCTTCCCAATCCCTTTATTTAATAAATTTATCAGCATTAGCTGTTCATTCAAAACTGCAAAACGTGGCAGTTCCTTTTCCCTTTGTTCAAAAATACTGCACTTGAACAATTTCTTCAAACTCTTTAATTTCTAAAAAAACAGGCCCTATTAATTTTTTGTATTTTGCCAATCTTTTTAAGCCTTCAAGTCCATTTTTTGAAGAAAGTGCCGCAAAAAAAGATGGAATAAACACATTTAGATTATCAATATTGCTAATTGCTGATATTTGCTCATCAGTAATGACTTCATCAATTTTTTTAAAAATAAATAATATTCCTCAGTAGAAAAGCTGAATTTCCTCTTTCCACAAAATATTCGGTATTCCCTGTTTATTCAAGAATATTTTCAATTGATAATCCAATACTCCTTAAAAAAATCCTGAAATTGCTTTTGGCATAATTATTTTCTTCTTTTTCCTATTTTTTTATTATATCGAATTTTTTTCTTTTTCATAAAATGGCTTTTTTTATCTTTAACAACATCTTTTCCAAAACTATCTTTATATGAAAACATATCAATATATTTTTCCATTCAAGTATGGAGTTACTTTTTCTTCCTATAAATTCTATACTTTCTTTTTCATTTCCCATACTGTCAACAACTAATAGATAACTCTCCTGTCCCTCTTTAGACATGAGCATTAACCATGTTCTTTTAATATTTTTTTATCTAATTTACAAGCACTTTTTTAATGCTTCAAGCATATCTTCAGGATATTCTTTCGCTTCTCCAATCATTACAGGCGTGTCCTTTTTCTACTTTTTGTTTCAACGACCTTAAGTCTTTCTTCCTTTTTCCTTTTTCAAAATTTTTAAGTTGTTCTCTTGTAAAGGTAAATGATGTAGTAAATGGATTAATAACAAAACCTTCTATATCTGGATTTAGTAATACCATTTCTGCATAATCATCAAAAGACAAAATAAGCGTCTGTATTTTTATCAATGCCAATATTCCACTTATTCAATTCTTCCCAGTCAGTAAATGCTGGATAAAAATTGTTTTTCCATCAGACGAAGAAATCATATAGAAAGATACATTTGAATCTTCTTTAACAGTTCCTTTTTCCAGTTTCATCAGTTTCAATAGGTTTATCAAAAATACATAACTTAAAAAAATAAGCTCTCATTATAATTTCATCTAAAATTTTTATTTTGTAATTCTAAATCACTTTTTCTGATTTTTTTCCTATTCTACTAAACAATTCTTTTTAACACAGGATTTTTCCAATGGCTTATTTACATCAATCATAATTTTTTTCAACTCCTTCGTTTCAATATTTTTATATTATACCCATTATAGCTTAAATCTCTTCCATTGTCAAAATCCACAACATTCCCCTTTACAACTTCAACTAGTTTTTCTGTTTCCACTTCCATCTGCACTCCTCGTCTGCCAGCCGAAACCATTGTTTTATCAAATTTTTCAACTTCCTTGTCAAAAAAAGTTTTAAACAGTTTTTTCATTCCTTTTGCTGTTTTCATTGCTTCTTTTTCATATGCCCCACCTTTTGATGAATCCGCCAATTTATTCGCAGCGATGATTCCCCAGTCAGTTTTTATCAAACCTGGCTCAATAAGTGAAACATCTATTCCAAAATCAGTCACTTCCATACGTAATGCATCACTAAATGCTTCAAGTGCATATTTAGTCGCATGATACCAGCCACCAAAATAGCTTGTCATTCTTCCTCCCATTGATGAAACATTTATAATTCTACCTGATTTTTGTTTTCTCATATGTGGCAACACCAACTGAACTAATCTTGCCAAACCAAATAAATTCACCTCAAACTGCATTTTTGCTTCACTTATTTCAACATCTTCTATCGCACCATAAGAACCGTACCCCGCATTATTTATCAGAACATCTATACGCCTTTCATTTTCAATTATTGTATCAATTGCACTTTTAATACTTTCCTCATCAGTTACATCCAAATACATAGGTTTAACTCCAAACTGTCTTAAAGTTTCCATTTTTTCTATTCTTCTTGCTGCACCATAAACCACATGCCCTTCTTTTGCCAAACTTTCTACTGTCTGATATCCAATTCCACTACTTGCTCCTGTCAATAAAAATTACTTTTTCATCTCTATACCATTCCTTTCTTCTTGTTTTATGAAATAATTTTATCAGAAAAAAATAAAAATTTGTTGAATAGCAAATAACGACATTTAATTGACAATTCATGACATTTTTTTGTTTGTTTTTTTCATTTTTTTAATTGGTATATAGGCTCTATCTGTCCTATTATCCACAAGTTCCCTCTTACTTGTAAGTCTAAACTTTGTTCTTCATGTGGTTTCAAATATTCCAGTATCTGGTCTCAGAATATTATGAAACTCATTCTGAATATTGAACATTGGCATGTACTCTTTACTATACCTAAAGAATGCAGACAATTTTTTTCTTCTATGACAGAAACCTACTCTCAAAAACTTTTCTGCCACCGTTAATAAAATCTTTAAGTTCACCTTCCATAATATCAGTAAGAAAAAAATCTGAGAAAAAAATAAAATATCAAAAATTTTTCCAAAAAAATATTTCACTGACTCTGATGTCGTACACTATGGACTCATTTCAATTATACATACCTTCGGAAGGGATCTTAAATGGAATCCGTATATCCATGCCATTGTTTCCCTGGGTGGATTTACTAAAAATTTTGACTTCAGGAAAATGAGACATTTTAATGTGGATACTATTGCCGGTCAATGGAAGTACCATGTCCTCAAAATTATTCAGAATGGAGAATATAATGACAGTAAAATTAAAATGAAGGCCTTGGACACTGTTGCAAAACTTTACAAAGAAAACAAAAGATTCTTCTTTAATGTCGGTGACAGTGACATCAACAGCACAAAGGGTATTATCAGATATCTCGAAAGATATCTCGCCCGTTCTCCTATTGCAGAATACAAAATTTCTGAAATTGATGATGATAAAGTTACTTTCTTTTTCAATGATCTGGCTAACAACAAAAAGAAAACTTACATTACTATGCCTGCTGAAAAATTTATCTCACAGATTCTCATTCACCTGCCTCCTAAAAACTTTAAAATGGTAAACAGGTACGGCTTTTATTCAATACATATTTCCGATAAACTTAAAAAGGCTATGCAGCCTCTTAAGAAAAATATTGTCGTATCAAAATATTCATTCTATCAGAGACAGATGTACATAACTTTTGGAATGAATCCCTTTTTCTGTCCTAAATGTAAAAATCAGTATGATTGTCTGGGAATTCTATCATTATCTATATCCGCCACTTAAAAAAAGTGTCGTTAATATTCTTTTAATCTAACATGGTTGGATATTTTTGTAATACAATTTTTTTATTAACTATAAATAGAGGAGACGGTTGCCTCCTCTAAAAAGTCATTCAATATATTCATAAGTATATCTTTTTAATTATTAAAAATAAATTTACTTTTACTTATAAACAAGAATAATATTTTTGAAGGACTGGGTACTAGGAAATTTCATATTTATTTGGTATAATAAAGCTGTATTAATGAGTGAAAAACGAAAAGGAGATACGTATGAGTTTCCCTGAAGAAATAAAAAGAATTAGATAGCGTTCATTTCTGACACAACAGGATTTTGCCGATAAGATCGGTGTGACTTTTTCTACATTGAATCATTGAGAATCAGGAGGTGCAAAGCCAAACTTAAGAGCAATGAAGAGCATCAATGCTTTTTGCCTTAAGAATAACATTCCTTATGAAACAATCGAGGAAGCATGGCTTGATTATAAAATTGAAATAAAGGAGCATTACTACTATGACAGATAAAGAGTTAAAAAAACTGAAAGATACGCTATGGCACTCAGCCGATGTGCTTCGTGCGAGTGCACATTTAGCTGCAAATAAATATGGTCAGCCTATCTTGGGACTTATTTTCCTTCGATATGCGGATATCTTATATAAACAACACAAGGAAAAAATTAAAGCAGAATACAATCGTCTCAAAGGCAGTCGTATGGAAAAGTCCATCAAAGAAATCTCTATCGAGAAATGTGGCTTCTATCTCCCTGAGTGTGCTTACTACGACTTCATTAACAATGCACCGGACGATGCAAACAAGGCTACTCTTGTAAAAAAAGCTATGGAAGCCATTGAAGATGAGAATCCTAAAATGGATGGTGTACTTCCAAAAGAAGTTTACGCACAGTTAGTACCGGAAGAAGAGCCGGAGCTTCTCTCTAATATCGTACGTATTTTCAAAGATATTCCGGAAAATAGTACAATCGATATCTTTGGTGAAATCTATGAATATTTCTTAGGTAACTTTGCACTTGCAGAAGGTAAGGATGGAGGAACATTCTATACCCCTGCAACTGTTGTTAGATATATGGTAGAAGTTTTAAATCCACAGCCGGGTGAAAAGAAGTTCTTAGATCCGGCCTGCGGTTCCGGAGGTATGTTCGTACAGGCTGCACGATACATGCATAATCATAACGCCGGTGAAAGCGAGCAAATGAAGTTCCGTTGCTATGGTGTTGAGAAAGAACCGGACACCGTAAAGCTCGCTAAGATGAACCTTCTTCTTAATAATGTTCGTGGTGACATTACACAAGCTAACTCATTTTATTCTGATCCATATAATGCAGTCGGGAAATTTGATTATGTAATGGCGAATCCGCCCTTTAATGTAGATGAAGTTGTTGTTGATAAGGTTTCTGATGATGCTCGTTTCAATACATATGGAGTGCCAAGAAACAAGAGCAAATCAACAAAGAAAAAATCTGATAAGAAAGAAACTGTACCAAACGCAAACTATTTGTGGATAGGTTACTTTGCGACTGCCTTAAATGAGCATGGTAAAGCGGCACTTGTTATGGCAAATTCTGCATCTGACGCATCCGGTTCAGAATATGAAATCAGAAAGAAAATGATTGAAGAGGGCATCATCTCTCAGATGGTAACTCTTCCTTCTAATATGTTTTCATCAGTAACTCTTCCAGCTACTCTTTGGTTTTTTGATAAGCAAAAGCCAAATACTGACAAGAAAAATGAAATCTTGTTTATTGATGCAAGAAATGTATTCACACAGATAGACAGAGCACATAGAAAATTCTCCGATGAGCAGATTAAGAACTTAGGTGTTATTACCAAGCTTTATCACGGTGATACGCAGGCTCTTGTAGATTTGATTGATGAGTATAAAACTGAGCTTGCTAATGCGCCGGAAACTTCTGATGACAAAGAAGTTCTCACAAAAGCATATTGGCAGTTACAGATTGACTGGTTAACTGAAAGATTCCCAGACGGTGTTTATAAAGATGTTATCGGTCTTTGCAAAGCTGCACCAATGGATGGTGAGGATGGAATTATCGATCAGGACTACTCTCTTAATGCAGGACGTTATGTCGGAGTAGTCATTGAAAATGATGGATTAACACAAGAAGAATTCAAGGAAGAAATGCTCTCCCTTAATTCTGAATTTATTTCTTTAAGTGCCGAGGCTAGAGAACTTGAAGAACTTATTGAAAATAATTTGAAGGAATTGTTGGGTGAGTGGTATGGAAGATAAGAAATACAAGCTAAAAGAATTACTAACCATTAAAAATGGAAAAGACCATAAGCCATTAGCTGAGGGAGATTATCCTGTATATGGGAGTGGCGGATATATGAGAAGCGTCAATTCATTTTTATATGATAGAACAAGTATATTGCTCCCGCGAAAAGGTACGCTTAGCAATATACAATATGTATCAGGAAAGCCTTTTTGGACAGTGGATACGATTTATTATACGGTTCTAAATGAGAATCTTTATGATCCATACTATCTATTTTTTTATATTTAAATGCTCTTGATCTTAGTGGTTATGATAGTGGTGCTAGCATTCCGAGCATGACTTCCAAGACTTATTATTCGCTTAATGTTGAGTTGCCAGAGAAAAAGCTTCAAGCAAAAGTAGCAAATATAATAAGAGCTTACGACAACCTTATTGAAAACAACAACAAGCGTATCAAGTTGTTGGAGCAAATGGCAGAGAATCTATATAAGGAATGGTTTGTAAGATTTCGCTTTCCGGAATATGAGACTGTTGAGTTTGAAGGAAAAAGTCCCAAATGTTGGAATCAATTAAGATTGGATCAATTTGGCATACAACTTGAATCAGGTGCTCGTCCAAAAGGAGGCATAAATAGTTCGATTGATGATGGAGTACCTTCTTTAGGTGCAGAATCTGTTAAGGGGCTAGCCGAGTTTGATTATAGTGATGTAAAATTGATACCTGAAGAGTTTTATCGGAAGTTAAAAAGAGGAAAGAATAGAGGAAATCATATTTTTGATATACAAAGATGGAGCATATATTGGAAAGGTTACTCTTTTTAAATACGGATTTCCTTTTTGAACGTTTTTGCTATTAATGAACATGTCTTTTTTATGAATTCTATAAGAGCTGAATATCAAAACTACCTTTATTTTTACATTAAAACAAACCTCTTATTTTACTCTCATGCAGAATTTGAATCGGAATGCTGCACAGCCAGGTTTAAGTCAATTAGACATTAATAGAATAAAAAAATAATCGAACCTGATCAAGTTACGGTAATTAGTTTCAATGATATTATCGAACCGATATTAAAAAAAGTATTCCAGTTGGCAAAGAAAAAAATCACTTATTAATCAAACAAAGAGATATGCTTTTACCACGCTTAATGAGTGGAAAACTTGAAGTTTAAGGAGGGGTTCGTATGCGTAATTTTATATCTGAAGATAATATAGAACAGGCTATACTTTCAAAATTAAAAGCTGAACCATTTAAATATGACATCCTCGTTTGCGACGCTGATCTCAAGCAAGCGTGATGATTTGAATGATGGCACAGGAAGAAATTCTAAGAAAGAATGTGTTCTTCCTGATGTTATGCTGTCTTCCCTAAAGCGTATCAATCCAACTATCAAAGAAGATAAAATTAAAGAGATAGTAAAGACGTTAAGGCAAGATTATACAGGAACGGACATTGTAGATACCAACTACAAATTATATAGGCAAATCCGTAATAATATAAAAATCACAGTTCGTAGAAACGGCAAGGAAGATTTCGATTTTGTAAAATTGATAGACTTTGAGCATCCAGAGAACAACACTTTCACAGCGGTATCTCAGATGTGGATTCAGGGGAAGGTCTACTACAGAAGACCGGATATTCTTATCTTTGTCAATGGTATGCCCCTTGTGTTTATTGAACTTAAAAATAGTATTGTTAAGATTGAAGAAGCCTACAACAAGAATCTGAAAGATTATATCCGAGATATTCCGAATCTCTTTGCATTTAATCAGATTTGTGTGCTTTCAAATGGTTTGGAGACGAAGCTTGGTGCATTTAATGCAAGCTATGACTATTTCTTTGAATGGCTCAAGATTGACAGTGAAAAGGAAAAACTGGATAGAGAAGCTATTCTCTCAGCAGATAGTGTAAAGGATAGCTCAGTCAGATATTTTGTTGATGGTCTCCTTAAGAAAGATAGATTGATTGACTATATTGAAAACTTTATTCTCTTTGAAAATCAGAGAATAAAGATTATCGCTAAGAACCACCAGTACTTAGGCGTTAATAATCTAATGGAATCAGTCGAGAACAGAAAAAGAGACTTTAATGGTAAGTCTTTGGTGTTTTCTGGCATACACAGGGTTCAGGCAAATCCTATTCTATGGTTATGTTTGCCCGTAAAGTGAAGCGTAAGATTCAAGGTAATTTCTCGTTCCTCGTTATTACAGACCGTGAGGATTTGGATACGCAGATTCATAAGAACTTCGTACGTACTGAGGTTATTGGTTCTAAAGAAGAATGCCAGCCTAAGGATAGTAAGCAGTTAAGAGATTTTCTAACTACCAATAAGGCTTTTATCTTTACTTTTGATTCATAAGTTCAGATACGACAAAAACAAAGAAATATCCCGTTCTTTTCTACTCGTGACGATATTATTGTCCTTGTTGATGAAGCACACAGAACACAGTATAAGGATTTGGCAGAGAACATGAGAACTGCACTTCCGAATGCTAATTTTGTTGCATTTACCGGAACGCCACTCCTTGGCACCAAACGTCTTACAAATCAGTGGTTTGGAGATTATGTATCAGAGTATAATTTTGCACAGTCTGTTGAAGACGGCTCTACAGTACCTTTATTCTATTCCAGACGAGTTCCGGAAGTTGGGCTTGAGAATGATTTCCTTGACGATGACATTGTGGACATTATCCAAGAAGAAAATTTAAACGAGGATGAAACACGTCTGGTAGAAAACGCATCTTCTCGTATTTTAGAGATCATCAAGCGTGATGACAGACTGGATAAGGTTGCACAGGATATTGCCCATCACTTCCCAAGACGTGGATTCCTTGGAAAAGGTATGGTTGTATCTGTCGATAAATATACTGCTGTCAAAATATATGATAAGGTTCAGCATTACTGGGCTATAGAAAAGCAGGAGATCATGAAAGAGCGAAACAAAGATTCTACCAAAGAAAAACGTGAACAGCTCACTCGTATTCTTGCTTATATGAATAAGGTTGAAATGGCTGTTATCATTTCAGAGGAAAATGATGAAGAAGCCAAGTTTGCAAAGCAAGGTTTAAAGATATCTGAGCATCGTGCAAAGATGAAAGAAATCACACCAGATGGCAGAGATATTGAGGATAGATTCAAAGATCCTAATGATTCGTTGCAGCTCGTATTCGTTTGTGCGATGTGGCTGACAGGATTTGATGTAAAGAATCTTTCTACACTCTACTTGGACAAGCCGATGAAAGGACACACACTGATGCAGGCAATTGCTCGTGCAAACAGAGTGTATCCAGGAAAACCTGCCGGAATCATCGTGGATTATGTCAACGTGTTTAAATACATGAAGAAAGCATTAACAGAATATGCCACTGGTGATGACGGAACAGAATTCCCTACAAAGGATATTGACCAGCTAATAGGCTATATTGACGGTACCATTGATGAGGCGGATTCCTTCCTAATGTCATTGAGCATAGACTTAGAAAAGATAATTGCTGACTCTAATATACTGGATAAACTGGATGCATTAAGAAGTGCCTATGACACTATCGTTGCCAAAGATGATGATAAAGAGAAATTTAAGGTTATCCTCAATACTTTGACGAATCTCTACGAATCAGCAAAGCCAGAAATCTTTGAGAAGAATTGGAGCAACGATAAGTTTGCACCGCTTGTGTATCTACACGGGCTTTTCTACCACACTATCGATGATGAAAAAGTCGCTCGTGCTAGACAGAAAATGAATCAGATTCTGGATGGCAGTGTTACAGCAAGTCAAGAGTTTGTTAATTATGTACGTGAGGAACCTGCACAGTACATGATAAAAGGCACAAAGGCTATTGATCTTTCTAAGGTTGATGTCGAGCAATTGAGAAAAGAAATCAAGGTTGCTAAGTATAAAGCTATTGAGATTAACGACCTGAAGGAATACATTGAACAAAGGCTCTTGAACAGATGCTTTAATAGAAACTGTACCAGAACTAAATTCTCAGAGCGTTTCAAACGTATTATTGATTCCTATAATGCAGGTAGCACTGAAAATGAGGATTATTACGAGCAACTTGTAAAACTTCTTGAAGAACTTCGTCAGGAAGATAATCGTGCAAATATAGAAGGTCTTACAGAAGAAGAGCTGGAAATCTATGATTTTCTGATTGCTGGAAAGAAATTAACACAGGCCGAAGAGCAAAAAGTAAAACTCTCAGCTAAGAACCTTTATAAGAAGTCTAGTCGATAATCGTAGTAGTCTTCTTGTAGTAGATTGGTACAAGGATGAACAGCCACGTGCTAAGTTAAAACATGAGGTAGAACTATCGCTGAACGATGATTTGCCTGAAAATCTATGATAAAGCAACATTTGATTCCAAAAGTATCTCTGCTCATGAACCATTTCGTGGATATGGCAGTACAAGGATATGGTTGGATGGTGCAGCATAATAACACATAAAAAAAGGAATTTGTATTTATACTATTTTTTTATTTCTTTTTTTCCACCCCATATATATTATAGAACCTTTATTCAATAATTTTTTTCTTCGTATTTCCACAATTTATACAAAAAGGTAACTATATAACAAAAAGTACATTCTTGCCATTTATTTCATTATGTTATAAAATGAACACAAAAAGAAAAAGGAGGAATCATATATGAAAAAAATTATTCAATAGGAATTGCGGATGGAGCAAGAACAGAGTTTCATCAAACATTAGGATTAACAGGAGCGGAAGTAAGTTTTAACAGTTTACCTGCAATGAGGAAATATATATAATTACAGAAGGGAAAGGTACTCTGACAATTGATGGTGAAGTTGTTAAAATAGAAAAAAAGGAAATGTAATTAAAATATCCCCTAATGGTAAAAGACAATTTGCAGCCGCAGATGATGAAGGTATTAGTATGTATGTGTTCAAGTAAAAGAAAACTCATTAACTTCATATACTGAAAATGATGCCATTATATATTAATATATATATTAATAGGGTTTGTCTCAAAAAAATTTAAAAAAATAATGTGGAAACTGTATTTTTTTGAATTATTTAAAAATTTTACTATTTTTGAGACAGCCCATTTTTTTATACTTACTTAAAGTATCATATAATGGTATAATGAATACAAGAGGTGATTTTATGAGAAAAAAATATACAGAATGCCCAGTTGAATATACTGCTTCAATGATAGGTAATAAATGGAAAAATACTAATATTGAGAGATTTATTAACTGGCACAAAAAAAGATATAATGAATTAACAAAATCTATAGTTGGAATCAGTGCAAAAGTCTTAACTGAAAACTTAAGAGAACTCGAAAGTGATGGAATAGTTGCAAGAAAAAGTATATCCAGTTGTTCCACCAAAAGTAGAATATTCTCTTACAAATAAAAGGTAGTGAATTAAAACCTATTTTTGATTTAATGAACGAATATGGAAATAAATATAAGAAAAAAACAAGATTTATAAATATTTAAAAAAATAAGTAATTTAAAAGAGATACAGCAATATGATTTTTAAATATTAGCGGTAGAGAGAATGTCCAGAATTTTTGTGTAAACTAATAAATAAATCAGGATAACTCCCATCATCCTGATTTTAAATTTCTCCTAAATTCCATACTTCTAAAAACCAATTAGTCTAACCCCTTCTACTAATATTAATCCTTAAATTCAAGTATTTAATCTTCTAATAATCTGTATATATTATTATTCTTGTAACATCTCATCAAAAATTTCTTTTTAAATCAATACTCTCAATAATTGATTTAAAAATTAATTTTTTAGTTCTTCTGAAAAAAATAACTTTTATATCTTCTTTTTACATTCTTCAATTAATTTTTGGATTTTCCTCTTTTTTTATCTGGAGTTATAACCAAAAATTTTTTTCAATTAGTTTACTCTCTTCCTCTTCATCTTCATTGTCTCCTGCTTTGTTTATTTGTTTTATAATTTCAGTAATCTTATTATCAGAAATATTTCAGTGTAATTTTTTTACTTGTATAAAGTATGTTATAACTTCTTGAAATTCCAGGTACATTTACCAAAACATCCGTTCCATGTTCTTCTTCTTTACTACCACCCTTTTTTTCAATTTCATATCCAGGATAGATTTTTTTCTAAAAACATTTTTTTAGCACGTCTTCCCACTGAGAAAGCTGTAAATTTTTTTGATTGTATTCATCAACAATTTGATCACAACATTCTTTTTAAATCAAAAGAAGATTTTACTTTCTCTGATACAATGTTTTTTTATATTTTCTATAACACTTGTTGATTCTCTATTTCCTTCTAAATTTCCCATAATTTTTTTCAATATCTTCTGAAAAAAACGGCTAATATCCCAAAATCTATTTCTTGCTTTTTAATGTACTTTGTATATTTCCAGAAACATCTTTTCCGTGTCTGTTAAAACATCCAATATATTTTTGCAGGAAAAAAATATGTCCATAATCTTTCTTTTTCATCATCAATCTCAAACTTATATCCTTTTTCTTTATCATCCCAATCTTCAGTTGCTTCAACTATAGCAACGCTACCCCAATCTGGTAATCTGGGTATTAATAAAATATCTCCTTTTTTTACTTTTTTTCGTACATACTCAAATTTTTTTCTGGCACCACTGTCTTCTGTTTCAGGCAATTTTTGATTTTCAGCATACCCCCAACCTTGTCGTAAACGTCCTTGTTCTAGTTCCTTAAAAAAGAAATCTTGATTTTTTACATCAATTCTGTATCCCCAATAATTTTTTTCTCTATTTCCCATCTAAAATCCCTTCTTTCCTGTATTAATCCTACTTCCTCAATTTCCCATTCCCAACTACATGCTATAAACAGTAACCTTTATGCCTTCTTCATATTCTGGATTCAAAAGACAACACCAAATAATTGTTGCTTCCTCAAGAATATTTGATGTAACTTCAACTGTATCCTTTATTTGATGCAACGAAATTTCTGACCCTCCTGTTATATTTATAAATACTCTACCCTCTTTATTTTTTTGGGTAAAGTTTCCAATTTCGATTTCAAATTTTTCTAAAAAAATGTTTCAATCTTTTTCAATTCTCCTCTTCAGAAATAAAAAGAAACTTTTGACGTTTTTTTAAATAATACTTTTTAGATCATCTAAGTCAATATTTACTAGTCCTTCATTTATCAAACTACTAACTATTCCATTTAGACCTATTTTTTTATCTCTTCATAAGTTTCACAATTTGCAATAAAATTTATTTTTTTGAATCAAACAATTCAACATCGCCATTTCCAATATCGAAAAATTCCTATAAAATTACTTCTTTCAGCTATCTTCAATTACTTTTTAAAGCAATGTTTCTTTCATTTTCTAAATACGTATCTAAAATTATAAAAAAATTGCATCTGTATTTTGAAAATCTATTCTCAAATTTCCATAGTTATCTTTTTGCTCCAATAATTTCTAAATTTTCATTTTTAATTACTTCATCTTCAACTACATCTAATGGCATTTCTTCTAAATTGATTATTTTTTTATTTTTTTCTAGCAATCCTCCTTAATTTCAACAATTTATTTTTAAAATCTCATATTTAATAACATAATCCCCTTGACTTTTTTTAGCCACATTTCTGCTCCAAAACTTCCGTAAACCTCGATTAAAACAGTATAAATTGTATATTCTCCATTTTTTTCTTCTCTTTTTTTCCTCTTTTAATATTCTTGCAGTTGGAAATTTATCAAGAACGTATTCGATATAACCTTTGTACTCAAATTTAATTTTTTTGTGAGTGGTCCAGAATGCATAAAATGTATATATTTTCTAAATTCTCCATCTTTAAATTTGTCAGAATAATTTAGGATTTTAAACTTCTTGCCTGTATTTTTCTATCTTTTTCATTCTATCAATTCTAAAAAAATTGCAGGATATTCTTCTTTATTTTTCAATATATCCAATTAGATAAAAATAATATTCAGAAAACATTATTGACAGTGGCTTTATTCTGTATTCTTTATATTGTTTATCTTTTTTTGTATAATTTAAATGCACCCATTCTTGGTTTTTATACATTGCGCTAATTTCCAAATGCTTTCGAGTAGTTTCTGTCCATGTTGTAAAGGAATATAATTCACCTTTTCACTATTTATCAAATTTTTTTATTATCTCCCTATCGTTTATTGAGGAATTGTTAACTAGTTTCGTTATTAATTTTTTTCAGTTTCTTCTTTATTAAAAGCCCGACTTTCAAGGATAATTTTACTTACAGCCAAAAGTTCTTCGTTTGTAAAAAGCTATCTTGTCATTCTTTTTCAAGATAATAACCTTTTTTTGAACTAGAATACTTTTATATCCGATTCACCTTCTTCAAAAAAATAATTCCTCAAAGTAGTTTATATCTCGTTGTATCGTTTTTTTATCAACTTTAAATTCATTATTAAATCACTTCTATTCACTATCTCTTTTTGATTCAACCTTTTCATTATTTTTTTAGTATTCTAATCGATTTTTTTCCTCAGAATTTTTCATTTTTCATGATTAAAATTAAGCCTTTCTAAAAAAATTCTTTCTTACATTTTAATTTTACCTTGATTCGTCACTTTTTTTCAAAAATTTAAAACTTTTTTCCTAATTTTTTTCTATTACTTGAAATCTTTTCTTTAATCTCTTTTCTTCAAAAATATTCTACATATTCCTCTCTTATGTCTCTATAATTTTTTTCATTTTATTAAATTTCTCAATTTTTTTCCGTTATTTTTATCAACCATTTTTTTCATATCTTTTAATGAACTATCTAGATTTACTGTAAAACATATTAATGGAATTTCATTATTTTTCACAATCAATATCTTCATAATTAACTTCCTTAAAATCAGGAAATATATCTTTTAATTCTTTCTGAATTAATTTTATTGTCTTTTTCTTCGACTTTATTATTATTAAACCATTTTAACAAAAAAAATAATTATTTGTTTTTATCTTCTGCAATTAAATTTACACAAAAAGCATTCTATAAAAAAATTCATGTTTCAACCATTTTATATAATCAAAACAACGATATACATCATAATCTTCAAATTTTTTTATTTATATAACTTTCTAAAAACTAAATATAAAGATAAATTTTCATTAATATTTACACAAAAATTTTTTTCTTATTTTTCTTGTTTTAATTTGATTGTAATAACTGTCAAAAAAATACTGTCATCAATATATTTTTTTGAATTTTTCAAATAAAGTTAAAAAAATTTTTTTCTTTATCGTATAAAATACTTATTTCCTCTACTTCTTCCTTTTCATACCTAGAAATTAAATCAGATGAAAAAAATGAACGATTTTTACATTATTCTCTTCGTTTTCTTTTTAAATTCTCATATTTTTTTAATAATTTAATTAATTTCCCATTGTATTCATTAAAATCTTTTGAATACTCATAATAACTAAAATCTCTAAAAATATATATTTTTCTGTTTCCATTTTGATTCCTATTTAAAATTAACAAAATCGGACAATCACCTAAAATTCTATCAATAAAACTTCCATTTTTCAGAATAATAATTTTTATTTGAAAAATGTATCTCAATATCTTCTGTATCTAATTTTTTTCTCCTAAAATTTCCTCAATAAATTTTTTTGCCATATTTTTTTAAAGCCATTTTACTGCTATTATTTGTAATCTCAACATTTAACCATTTTATCATCCAGTACAAAAAAATATCAATATCAAACTCAGCGTTATAAAAAAAGCATCATTTTTAACTAATTTTACATTACTCATTTTCCCCATCTCCTCAACTTTATTTTTTTGTTATTTAATTATACTTTTTTTATATGAGACATCTTTTTGTCCCTTTAGAATAAAAATTTATTTTTAAAATTTTTATAACTACGATATCAAATGCAACATTCTTTTTTTATCTTGACAACAACAATTTTTCGAGATACAATTATATCAGAAAGAAAAAAATAATTAATATTTCTATAATAAAAAGGAAGTGACTTGTTATGGTAAACCGTATCATTTTTAAACGAAGTATCTTATCATGGATTTGGAGCAATTGAATCTATTCCAGGTGAAGTGGAAAAAAATAAATTCAAAAAGGCTTTCATTTGTACAGATCCTGGATTAATTAAAGGCTGGAGCAACTAAAAAAATTACTGATGTACTTGATAAAAGTAATTTGGAATATTTAATATTTTCTGATGTTCAACAAAATCCTACGATTGAAAAATGTAAAAAGCTGGAGTTGAAAAAAATTTAAAGAAAGTGGTGCAGATTATATTATTGCAATTGGTGGAGGTTCTGCTATGGATTGTGCCAAAAGGCTGTAGCAATTATTATAAATAATCCTGAATTTTCTGATGTTCGAAGTCTTGAAGGAGTTGCAGATACAAAAAAATAAATGCGTTCCAATAATCGCAGTTGCAACTACAGCTGGAACAAATCTGCCGAGTTACAATAAATTATGTTATAACTGATGTTGAAAAATAGAAAAATTTGTCTGTGTTGACCCACACGATATGCCAATAGTTGCGATAGTTGATCCAGGAATGATGATGACAATGCCAAAAGAATTGACAGCTGCAACTGGACTTGATGCACTAACTCATGCAATCGAAGGATTTACAACAAAAAGCTGCTTGGGAAATGACTGACATGTTCCATTTAAAAAGCAATTGAATTAATAGCAAAATATTTGAGAAAAAGCTGTGGAAAATGACGAAGAAGTCTAAAAGAAAAAAATGGCTCTTGCCTCATATTTAGCAGGAATGGGATTCTCAAATGTAGGACTTGAATTGTACACTCAATGGCTCATCCTCTAGGAGCATTTTACGGAACTCCGCACGGTGTTGCAAACGCTATAATTTTACCAACTGTAATGGAATACAATGCTGAATATACAGGGGAAAAAAATTTAGAGAAATAACAAAAAGCTTTTTGGAATAAAACATACTAAAAAAATGGCTCCCGAAGAATATAGAAAAGCAGCAGTAGAGGCTGTAAGACAATTGGCACATGACGTAAATATTCCTGAAAATTTAAAGGAATAATGGATATAAAAGATTTAGATTTTTATCGCTGAATCAGACTTTTGAATGATGTTTGTACTGGCGGAAATCCACGAGATACAAACTTGGAAGAAATAAAAGAACTTTATAAAAAAAATTATTGTAATTTACAAAAAAACTCCACTCTAAAACGAATGGAGTTTTCTATTCATATTAATTCGAATTTAAATATTTAATTTTCTCAAAATTCAAGTCTATTTACTAATTATACTAAACCCTATTTGAATAACGAATACATTATAAATCTTTTTAGTAGATTAAACCTAATATTTACTTTCAAATAATTAAATAAATATTCGCTTTTTTTAAACGAAGAATAGTATTAGACAAACAATTTAACCATATCTTCAGAAGAATTAACTAAATACATCTTTTTATGAAAATTTAGATATGATAAAATGTGTAAATAAGATACCTACATCATATATTGTATTTTTGAATATTTATACAAAATCACAAACACTCTCTTAAAAAAATTATCTTCTTCTTCCCTCGAACAACTTCAAATCCCTTTTTCATAAGAATATCCACAATTCACAACTACCAATTCCTCATAATCATTTATTTTAATCTTTTTCAATCTCATTCTTTTTACTTTTCTCCAATTTTCTATATTCAAAATCAGGAATCGTCACTTTAAATTTATTCAATTCTCCCCTAAACTTTCTATTTTTCCTTATTCGCAATTTTTTTCCTGTCGTCTTCTGATAATCCTTTCATTTTTTTCTCTTAAAATTTCAATATTTCTATTTATTTCTTCAAAATTCTCTTCGTAAATTATTCTTGGAATCACATCATATGAAGCAATATTTCTAAATATTCTTTTGCACTTCAGATTTCGTTTTTTTCATACTCAACAACATACTCTTTTTAAATATTTTATATTATCCGTCACTTTATTAAAATACTTTTGTATCTTTTAAATTTTCATAAGAATAAACACTATTAATCAAATCTAATTTCTGAACTTCAGAAATAATTCCATCAACTTTTAATAATACACTTTTAGATTTTTTTCGTGAATTTCTTTATCTATAATAAACTTTTCGCTCCTTTAATTCCAGAACATTCTTTTTGTAAAAAAACAAAAGCAATTATATCCTTCATCAACTTTTTTCCCTATTACGAAAACATCTCCCCATTCTCTGAAAAAAAGCCCATTCAAATCTGATAATTCTGTAATCAAAATATCAAAATCTAAATCAAGAGAAGTTTCTAAAACTTGAGTTCCAATCCAAACTCCATTTTCTTGAAATCCCTCTTTTTCTCTTTTTATTTTTAACATCTTTTCTAAATCTCTTTGGATTCATAAATTCAATGATTTCCTTTTTCTTTATTTGTTCGATCTCTTTTTATAAATCTACTATGTATCAAATTCAATTCTTCTTTTGGAATATTCAAATTTTTCATAAATCTCTTTTGCTTTTTTTAACTGTATTACAAATAACCAAAAATTTTTATTATTTCTATATTTTTCCTTTTTATAAATTCTGCATTTATACTTTCTTCCATCACTTTTTAAACTATGTCTCTTCTTATCATTCGTAAACGGTTCTGTCGTAACAAATTTTACACCTTCTTTTTCAAGCAAATAAGTAACAATCCCAGGAAGAGTCGCAGTCATTATCGCAAAATTTTTCCTCCAAAATCAGTAATATATTTTTAATCCATAAATCAAATAAGCCAACAAATCTGCTGAATACATTTTGAATTTCATCAATAACTACTTTAGAATAAGACAATGTCGCTACCTTCAACTCAAATCCTGGAGCTCTAAACACAAAATCAAATAATTGGTCTATTGTACAAATTGTAAGTGGAAGTGAAAATTGCTTCGTTCTATTTATATATTCCGATAATTCTTCATTTTTTTAGTAATTTATTTTTCTTTAGAATTTTTTTCTGTATAATATTCTCTAAAATCAGAATGAAGCAAACCAATTCTCTTTTCTACATTTTCTCTTACAATATTTTTTTCACAACCCTGTCATAAATTGCATTAATTGCCACTCTCAAAGGCAATGTAAAAAAATCCCTTTATTATTTCTTATCCAAAGTAATCCAGCCTCTGTTTTTTTCCATATCCTGTCTGTGCCACAACTACTACATTCTCATCTTTATGCTGTTTCATAAATTTCTGCAAAGCATTCCAGTCATTTTTAGGATTATCCTTTCTCAACACATCTTCCAAAAAAATTTTTTTCCATCTCAATTTCTAAAAAAATCATTTTTTTCTTCAATAGTCGTATACGAACTTGCTGCGTAATCTATTTTATTTAACAATCCTTTTTAACATGACGTATTTTTTTAAAAATTTCAAGAAACTTTCTTCTTTTTTTCGTGTACATTTTTTTCTGAATAAATTCTGTCATTTAATTTATAATATTTCTTACTCAATTTTTTTATTTTTAAAATTATCATCTTCTCTTTTTGAAAATCGAATATTTTTTTATTTCTCCATAAATTTTTAATAATCTCAAAATAAATATTCTCCAAACTATTCAATTCTGTTTCAAAATCAATAAGTTCAAACTCCATTTTCTTTTATTTCTTCCTTAAAATCTTCATCTTCTATTTCAGAAATATCTCTTTCATGATGCAATGCAACAGAATATGCCAAAATCTTTATATCCTCTTTATCAAAAATTTTCTTTTAATAATTCGTTACTATTGATGAATGCTGTGCTCAAGATACCATGTGGAATTTCATTCTTTTTAAATCTATTTCATACTTTTTCTTTTTAAAAGATTTTTTTCGTTTTTCATTTGAAACTCTATATTGAAATTTTTGCATTGATTTTCCCTAAATCATGATAAATACAAAGTTTAAAAGTAATAATCTTTTATCAACTTTTATATTCGGATACAACTCTATTAATTTTTTTCAAAATTCTGTATTAATTTTTTTGTATGCTCAACTACTGATTCCCCATTAGACTTAAATTAAAAAAATATTTCCCATCTAAAAATTCCTCTCTTCTGACATTTAAATCACATTTCACAAAAATACAACATCATTTTCTTCATCAACAGGAACTATTTCTCCTTCTAAAGCCGTAATATTTGAAGAATAAATTACTTCTTCCTTATTCCAAATTCTTACCATTTTAGGTGATTTCTTATTTCCAATATTTTCAGAAACATAATTTTTAGTTAATTCATATCTTGTTCCGAAGATTCTTGAATTTCCTACTTCTACTGAAGAATTAGAAATAAAATTTACTGGAATATATGCAAAAAAATATCCTTTTTTTAAAAGCTCAATATCCTCTTCCAATTCCTTTTTTTCAATTTCTACAATTTTAACTTCATCAATTACAACAATATCCTCTCTTCTCCCCAAACTTGGATACTCTCTTGGATATTTAAAAGCCTCAAAAATTAAATTTAAAAATTCTTCAGACTGATTTTTCTGGAATAATATGAATTATTAAATTTACATCCACTAATAATTCTGCTGTTGCAACTCCTCTATTCACACCCAATCCATTCACATCAATCTGATGTCTTCCTTTTTCAAAAAGAATTCCCATTTTTAAACTCATATCTTGTATATAAATCATTAACTTTTGAAAAAAATAATTTCCACTAATACTTATTTTTCATTGGATGATACTCTTTAAAATCACAAAGCGAGTGAACCATACCGATAACTGTCGAATAAGGAGGAAGAGGATAAGTTTCTTTTAGCTGAAAAACTGGTTGCAACTTTATAATTTACCATATTTTGATATAGTCTTAATTTTATTGCTTTCATAAAGATTTTTTAGTGCATGACAATTTTAATTTATTTTTTTAAAAATTTCAAACACTTTCCCTCCCTTTTTTTCCTATTTTTGTATAATATTCGCCAATTTTATTTTTTTCAACTGTTTAAAAAAATTCTGAAACATTTAAAAACTTTAATATTTCTTTTTAAATTAATTCTGTTTCAAGTTCTGTATCATTTTCAAATTGTTCTTTCACAATTCCAATGGCCGTATCATTTTCAATAAAATCATAAATTCCACTTGTCAATTTTTTTCAACCAAAATTTTATTATTTCTCACATCAACCACATTTTTCAAAAAAATGGATTTTTTTATATCATAAACTCCACCAATTATAAATAATGGCTTCAAGTCTTCTCTTCTTCCACGAATATCTCTATAAAGTAACGAAATTGTATCCAATAATTTATTTACTCTTCTAGCTTTTTCTTCATTTTCTATTTCAATTCCATCCAATTCATCAATACCTATTTTTATCCAAATCAATCGTAACAGTATATTTATAATACGACTTATGAATTTCCGCCTGTGCAATATTCGGAAAAAAACCTTTTCATTTCTATCAATTCTATCCACTAACCCTTTATTAGTTAAAAATTCCAAATCTCCCTTAAACGTTTCCAATGAAACTGCGTTAGAAAGTCTAACTATCGCTGATCTATTTTTTTAGAATTATCACCTTTAACAGTTTTTCATATACCCAAAAAAATCCAATTCTGGATAATCTTTTATCGTAGTTTCTGCAGAAAAACTGAACAACTTTTTTTATCTCCACTACCTTCAGACTTTTCACATTCGCTTTATTTTTCACCCAATTGTTCAACAATATTATATCTAATAGCCTGTCTCGAAATATATGTATACTGTTCTCCTCTATTTCTCGATATTTTCTTCAATGTAGCAACATTTCCAATTCCTTCACCATAATTCGCACTTTCTGCTAAAAAAATTGCCGTAAAAGTCAATCCTTTTTTATCCATGATTTATTCATCTCCCTTTGTCGTATTTTTTTCTTCACCTGTTTTTTCAAATTTATCTTCACCCAAAAGTCCTATCAAAAAAGCATGACCCAATGTTTGAAAATTTTCATCATCAGTAAAAATTTTCCCAAACAAATAATGAACATTTCTTCCTGCATAAGAATGTCCTGAAATCAAAGTATCCATAAACATATTCACATCTTTTATTCTCAATGAATTTTGTAATCTATATAACAAACTTCCTAATTTCTTATCATTTCCACTTTTTCCCAAGATACGCTTTTTCTAAATTCTATCCCATCTCTTCTAATAGAATAAACATCCTTTTTCTTCCAATTCTTGCGAAACTTTTTTTATTCTTGACTTCTTTTTCAGCCTTCTCCATTTCTTTCAACCTCCTAATATATTCAAGATTCACCAGCAATAAATCCTCAAGATTTCTTAAATTATAATTTCCTTTCACTTTAGAAATTTTTGTAATGACACAATTTATTAATTAAAGAAAATAAATTTTCATTATTTAATAATTCCGAAATTGTAACATCATATAAATAAAAAAATATCTTCTATCTAAAAATATACCATTTATCCAGCAATCTATCTAATCTTAATTTATTTTTTTATTTAACAACTGCAAAAATATTTTTTTGACAACAAAAGTAAATCTATATGTTTCATTTTCATATTTAACAACCTGTATATCAGATAATTCATATTTAGATTCATTCGTTCTCTTTTGCATCTCTCTCAATAAATTTTTATACAAACTAATATTCTTTTTCATTAAAAATTTTTCATTATAAATTTCACTAGCCATACCATTATTAATACTCTCCAACTGTTCTATACTATGATTAGCATTAACAAACATTCCTTTACTTGCTCCATACACAAATCCCTGCTGGAACACACGAATAAATTAATATAGCCAACGGAGTAACTGCAATATCATTTACAAAAATTCCAAACATGCGAAGGTTTTCCTATTCACATCAAATCCTGTATTATTCAAAAATCCTAGAGTATTTTTAAAATCTTTCATCGGCATATTTGTAACTGCACATTTATATTTAAATTTTGATTTATCCATTTCAATATATTCTTTCGCAGTATCAACAAAAATATGATTTATATTCTTCATAAATATCTTTAGCAGCATTTCCTCTATTTAAAAAAATGAAACACTATTCCAAGCATTATCTACTAAAATATACGCAATATTTTTTTGCAGCCAAATAATTTTTGCTATAACCTCTTTCATTTGAAATTTTTAATTTAAAAAAATTAATAATTTCCTTCATAATTTTAAGATTATCTTTTATATCTTGATTTATACTATCACTTATTTCTTCATTTTTTTCTTCGGTTCTTTTACTTTTTTTCAACGCTTTTTTCAAGTTTTTTTCAATCTCACTTTTACCATCATTTTTTTATAAAATCATACGCCGCTTTATAACTATTTGATTTTAATTTTTTTCTTTAAAAAAACCAATTTTTTTCGTTTATTCTTTTTCAATTCTTCAATTTCTTCAATCTTTTCGATTCTCATTTTCAAAATCATCAATATACTCCTCAAACTCCAAAAATTTTCCCATAAGTTAAAAGTTTTTCCCATATCTTTTTATAAAAAAATCAAAATATTTATATTCAAAAATCTTCTAAAAGTTCCAACAATTCTTCTTTTGAAAATTTCAAACATCTATTTTTGATCATCAATAAATTTTTCTTACTTTTTTTCTTCTCCATCCGATATTTCAAGTATGTTAATAAATCCCAATAACCCTGCATTAAATAACCAATCTTTTAATTTTAATTCTATTTTTCCCGTCACTCATTTCTCTTCCTTCTCACACTAAATTATTTCAAAGCATCCCAAATCCACTTCCAGTCACACTTCCAAGTCCTGCACTATAAATATAATCTAAAAGATAACTTTTTCCTTCAAATTTTATTGTTCCTACTGAAGCGTCAATAAGTATTCCCTTAAATTCTTTTTCTGAACTTTCCTTCTGAGCAGCACTTCTTTTATCATAATGCTTAACAACTACTTTCTTCGTTTTACTCGCATCTATCACTAAATCTTCAATATCTTTTTCTACGTATTCCCCATTATTTCTTTTTAATCTCAAATAAAGATTTCTTTTTATAATCACAGGAAATTCCTTATCAGTTCCTACATAATATTTATCTTTCTCAGTTTCTCTATCATGATCCCTACAAACCACTGGCGACAATGTTTTTCACATTCAATTCATTATTTTTTTACAAATTTTTCTTTGAACAACTGAAATATTAGTAATTCTAACTTTAGTTTCATCTGATATTTTAAATTCTTTTAAATCTAATACTAGAAAAAGCATTATAAATATTTAAACTATCTACATTATCAAAAAAATAGAAAAAAATTAATTATAAATCTTTTATCATTCTCATTTAAAAAAATAAAATTTGTTCTTTCTCAAACTTAATCGCATGAAAATAAACAGCCCAAGTATAATTTTTGCTTTGCTGAGTCAAAAAGTTCTTCAAAAATTTCCCTATCATATTCTTTTCAACCCAACTTTCAACATATGCAAAATTTTAACCCTAAAATTAACTGGAAATGTGTTTCCTTCAATTAATTCAACATTAATTCTAAATCTCATATTTTATTCACCCTTTTTTTATTAATTTACAACTATCTAAAAAAATATATCTTTACAATCAAAATTACAATCCAAGTTAAAATCCCATAAAACTTTTTCTTTTCTAGTTGCTTCCTTCCAACCAATTCTAAATTTAAAATTTATTTTTTTGTATTTCCAAATCTCATTTTTTAGAATTCCTTTCTTATATTAATATTAGTATAACCCACACTTTAAATTTGTCAATACCAGTTTTTTTATTTTTTTATAGAGTGATGTGAATAGATATTTATAATACAAAATGTTTCTATTAAATAAAAACTAATGTTGCAAGTTCTGTATTTGAAGTTCAGCAAGGCTCTTATTATATTTCTCTTCTGCAGTAAGATTAGCATTATTGATTCTTGTTTCATAATCTTCAATCGTCTCTCCGTGCTTTCTCTCCAATTCTTTTTTCTCACTTTCAAACTTTTTTCTCTCTCTTGCAATTCTTTCTTTAATCATTTCATCTACTTGTTCCTGTGTAAATGTATTTTTCTGACATAATTATCCTCCCATTTTAAAGTCTGTCGACTATTATTTTCTACCTAGATGTTTAATGTCCCTCAGTACGACAAATATAAAAAAGAGCAGTTGTTAAACTACTCTTTTGATTTTTTCTCACTCGAATATAACTCTTTCAATCTTCGTAAAAAAATGTCAAAGGGATTCTCATTTTTAAACTCAGACCGTTTTAATTGTTCAAAAATTCTCTGTCCATTTTCAAATATTCCCCACGCCACTATATTTTTTCTTTTAATTCCTGCAATTCCTTAAAACTTTTATACTCTTCATTATCTCTTGTTATTTTCATTTCTCCTATAGTATCCACAGTCCTATCTCTTGATGAAGTTTTTGAAATTTCTTCTTTTATATTTTTCTTTTTCATATTCTTTGAAAAACTCAGTTAAACTTATTTGTTCACCTAATTCTATAGATTTTTTTAATTCTAAAAATGTAAACTTATACGAATTCAGACTCTATATATTTCTTTACATATTCATCTTTATTTATTTGATTCTCTATTTTTCTTTTTCATCAAGTCTCTAAGTTCTTCTCTGTTTTTCATATAATTTTTTTGTAAAATGTTGTATTTTTAATATCCATGATTAAACCTCCTGTATCTTAAATTTTTTTCTCTGAAGCAAAAATACAACTGTAGAATTCTGTTTCGTTCTTCATCATTAAGTTTTAAAAAGCTCATTAGGGTTTTTTTAATGTAAATTTCTACCCTTTCCAAATGTTTTTTTGACATCATAAATTTCGAACACAGTTCATGAATATACTTTTCATCAATTGCAGCTAAATATTTTAATTTTTAAATTAGTAAATGAACTAAAATCATCATTACTGAATCCCCACTCATGATTACTATTTTTGGGGAAACATTTACAATACAAAATGTTTCTATTAAACAAATTATAAAGTCTTGAGTAAACAAAATGTTTATTTATTTACAATACAAAATGTTTCTATTAAACATCCAATAGTATTTACATAGGAGATGGCTCTCACGGATTTACAATACAAAAATGTTTCTATTAAATAAAAAGGATTAAAGTTTGTTCCTAGATAATTTTTATACAATTTACAATACAAAAATGTTTCTATTAAACTACAATTAAAAGAAAAAAAATCTAAAAAAAATATTTGGATTTACAATACAAAATGTTTCTATTAAATCCCTTCTACAAATTGTCTACCATTTCCATCGTGTATATTTACAATACAAAATGTTTCTATTAAATAGGAAAGTTTGAGAGTGAGATATACTCGTATGTTTGATTTACAATACAAAATGTTTCTATTAAATAATCATTACAATTTTTATACAAAAATGTAGTTTTGTAAATTTACAATACAAAATGTTTCTATTAAATACAATTAATGTGAACACAGATAACGAACCGGCTCTAATTTACAATACAAAATGTTTCTATTAAATACAATAGAGGACTAATGATAATATAATGTAAATATAATTTACAATACAAAATGTTTCTATTAAATAAAGTTTAGAAAAAAATATCAATTAATTGATATTTTAGAATTTACAATACAAAAATGTTTCTATTAAATTGAATTAATGCAATACACGGGACTTAAAGATAAAAAAATTTACAATACAAAAATGTTTCTATTAAATCTTGTCTTCCTAAAACTACCTATATAGTATACCATTTTTTTCCTCATTTTTGTCGATACCAATTTTTTTCATATTTTTTTACCCAAAATTTCTCTTTATTTTTTTATATAACAGTCAAAAAAACCAGTAAAAATCAACATTACAAGAAATATGTCGATGTCCCAGTTTTTTTAGTGTTATTCCAGGTCGACAGATTTTGTTTTAAAAGAAGTTTGAAGTTTTATTATCTTCGATTTTCTAAAATTCTTTTTTCAGTTATTTTTTTCTTGGCCTAATTTAAAAAAAATATTAAAAAAATATTGTTTTTGAAGATAAATTTTTCCTAACTTTATATTTAATTTTTTTAATAATAATGGTGTTACCTAGTCTTCAAATAATAAGTTCTGAATATTTATTAAATATCTTTTAATTTTTGAAATATGTTTTTATATGGTATAATTAAAATATAAAAATAGGAGTTTTAGAAAGTATGTTTCACTTAAATAAAATAAAAAAATTGTTGTTGAAAAAAATAAGATTTTTAGAAAAGATGCTAGAAAAGAGGCGAGAAATAATAAATTTTTTTGATGGAAAGTATCAGTATCTTATTGAATAAATAAAAATTTTTGAAAAAGAAGTTGGATGAGGAGAGCAGTATGAAAGATATTTATAATATAAGTTCTGTTGAAGATTTGAAAAAGAATTTAAAATATTTAAAGAAGCTTTAAAGAGAATGTTGCGAAGATTTTAAATAAAAAAGTAACTGCACGTTCTTGGAAAATTTTTGTATGAAAAAAATATTTTACCAAAAGGTACAGGAAGATATGTATTTTAAAGATGAAATTTCAAAATATTTTTTTATCTTGTAGAATTGAATGGGAAATTACAGATGGATTTTTTTAGATGTGTCTTACGATCTTTATACTGATGAAAAAAAGCTAATAAATGGTATAAACAAATTGTAAAAATACATCCTGATATTTGTAGACACCCTAAAGCAGTAGAAGCAATGCAATCGTTAGAAAAATTTATACAAAGGGATGACTAGAAAATGAAATATGAAATTAGTAAAAGTTTAATAAAAACTTGATGAATTAGAATATATTATAAGAGAAATTAATTATGGAGAATTGAATAAAACATGGGTTAATTCTATTGAAAATGCTTGGATTAAAGGTGCTTTTTCTTGATAAGAGAGGAATAGTTTGGATTAAATATCAATATTTACCTAAATTAGCACGTATAAAAAAAGAATTGGTAAATTATTATCTTGCTTTGATAGGTCTTCCTATTTCAGATTATATATCAGGAACTGATTTTGTCAATCTTATATCTGTTGTTTTTTTAATGCTACACCGACATTTAGAAAAAGAGATTATATTAGATATTCTGAGAAGTTGTATTGTTTTTATTAGAGATTCAAATAAAAGTTTGAAGTATTAAGAGCAAGATATTATGAAAATATTGAAGATCAAAGAAAAATTGAAAAAGCAAAGAATAAAAAAATACAATATAACAGTTGATGAATTAACTCGAAAACCATTAAATTTAAAGACTGCAGAATTTTTCACATATCCGAAGTGTTGCTATTTATCCAGATTTACAGCTAGAAGAAGATAACGGACTTATTATAAATAAAGAAACTCATGACATTATTACAAAAAAATAATATTCAGAATGAAGAAGATTTAGTTAGATTGTGTGTACAAAAAAAGATGGGAAACTGGATGGTTTTGTGTATTATAAAAAAATAATTGAAAAAGATCTTGAAAATATTTGAAAAATTAAAAAAATTATAATAAATATAAGAGAAGCTACAACAATATTGACAATAGAAAAAAATAACGGTATACTTTTTAATATAAAAAAATAATATTAAAGATTAGTAAACGAAGGTGATACAAAATGAAAATAACAGGATTGATGATAAACTATTATTTTTGTTTGCAAACGAAAGTTGTGGTATAACTCACGAAATATTAATCTTGAAGAAGACAATGAAAATGTTCAAATGGGGAAATTGATTGATGAAAATAGTTATAACTTGGAAACGAAAACAAATAATGATAGAGGAAACTGTAAATATTGATTTTATTAGGCATTGGAAAGTTATTCATGAGGTTAAAAAAAGTAAATCTATTGAAGAAGCAGATATTTGGCAAGTAAAGTATTATATTTATTTTTTTAAAGCAGAGAGAATTGATATTGAAAAAGGGATCATTGATTATCCTGTGGTTAAAGAGCGTAAAGAGGTGTTTTTTGACATCGGAAGATGAAAAAAATATTAAAGGATATTTTAAAAAGATATTGAAAAAAAATTTGTTTAAATGAAAAAAATTCCTCCTGTAATTAATGAAAAAAATGTGTAAACAATGTTCCTATTATGAATTTTGCTATATTTGATAATTCTCTAAAAATAAAATTTATTAGAAAAATATTTTTTTAAAATTGCTTAAAAGTTTATATAAGAATTGCTTAAAATTATAAGTCACCAAAAAAATCAAATTATAAAAACTAGTGGAAAGGAGGATTCATAATGTCAGAAAGTTATTTCATTTTTTTCAAATGGAGAATTAAAAGCGAAAAAGACAATATTATTAGAATTACTGCAGCGGATGGAAGATTTAAGGATATAAAAATTGAAGTTACTCGTGATATTTATCTATTTGGAGAAATTTCATTGAATACAAAAAGCTCTAAATTATTTGGCACAAAAATAAGATTCCAGTTCACGTTTTTTTAATTACTATGGATTTTTACACAGGAACATTTTTATCCAAAAAGAATCAAATGTTTCTGGAAAACTTTTGTAAAAACAAGTTGAAAATTATACAGATAGTAAAAAAAGAATTGAATTGGCACAATTAATAATTGATGCAGCAAGTACAAACATTTTTGCGAAATTTGAGATATTATCAAGAGCGGGGAAAAGGAATTAGAGTCGGAAATAACAGATATTAAAGCACTTAGAAAAGGAATTTTTTTCGCACAGAAAATGTTGAAGAATTAATGGGAATAGAAGGAAGTATTCGCCGTATTTACTATACTACATGGAATACTATTGTAAATCAAGAAATAAATTTTTGAAAAAAAGAGTAAAAAGACCACCTGATAATATGATTAATACAATGATTTCTTTTTGAATACATTGGTTTATACAGACTTGTTTGTCAGAAATTTATGTGAGCCAACTGAATCCAACCATAAGTTATTTACATAGCGTTGGTGAAAGAAGATTTTCTTTATCACTTGATATTTCCGAAGTATTTAAGCCACTTCTAGCAGATAGAATTATTTTTTTCATTATTGAATAAAAAAAATGATAACAGAAAAAGATTTTGTAAAAGATTCAAACTATTTCTACATGAAAGAAAAATGCTCAAAAAAATTAATTTTGAAAAACTTTTTAATGAAAGATTAGAAACAACAATAAAAACACAGAGATTTAAATCGAAAAGTTTCTTATCGTCATTTAATGAGATTAGAAGCATACAAGTTAGTAAAACATTTATTAGAAGATAAAAAAATACGAAGGATTCAAAATATGGTGGTAATTATGTATATAATTTTTAGTTTATGATATTCTTTCTGATGAAAATGGAGCCAGAATTTCCAGAAATATATTTAAAAATTTGTAAAAAAATATTTAACAAATGTTCAAAAAAATCAGTATTTGAAGGCGAAATAACACCAGTATTATTAAAAAAATTAAATATTGAACTAGGAAAATTTATTCGCAAAGATAAGGACTCCTAATAATTTTTAAATCTCGTCAAGAAAAATGGCTAGAAAAAGAATTTTTGGGGAATCGAAGATGATAAAACTTCAAATTTCTTTTAAACAAAATCTGTCGACCTGTAATAACACTAAAAAGCTGGGAGCATCGACAGATTTTTCAGTAATATTGATTTTTATTGAGTTTTTTTGACTGTTATATAAAAAAATAAAAAAAGGAATTTTTTAGTAAAAAAATATAAAAATTTTGATATCGACAAAAACAGAAAAAAATGGTATACTATTTAGGTAGATTGGAGATAGTATTATTTAATAGGAACATTTTTGTATTGTAAATCAACGAACTTGAGGAAATAGAAACACTAATGAAGTTATTTAATAGGAACATTTTGTATTGTAAATTTGAAAACTGTAATTGGAAACGTTGTAACGGATGGGGATTTAATAGGAACATTTTGTATTGTAAATAATCGTATGTTGGACAAAAAAACAGGAAGATCTCCTAAATTTAATAGGAACATTTTGTATTGTAAATTCAATATAACAAGGGTAGTCAATCCCAAAATGGATTATATTTAATAGGAACATTTTTGTATTGTAAATTATTTTTTTAATAATCGTTTTTAAAAACAGAAATACTAATTTAATAGGAACATTTTTGTATTGTAAATAAAAGTTGTTTTTACTAGCAACTATAAAAAAATTAGTATTTAATAGGAACATTTTTGTATTGTAAATCTTCTAAAAATGCCCCTATATTTTTTTCTGAAAACGACATTTAATAGGAACATTTTTGTATTGTAAATCAATATGATAATGAAATTATAAGATAAATATATTTTTATTTAATAGGAACATTTTTGTATTGTAAATGTTTTTAGCGATAGAACAAAAGTAATCTCATTACAATTATTTAATAGGAACATTTTTGTATTGTAAATCCGCAAAAATGGGTAAAAAAACGGAGTTTTTAATACCATTTAATAGGAACATTTTGTATTATAAATTCGAGCATTGTCATACAATGTGAGCGTCAGACTTTTAATTTAATAGGAACATTTTTGTATTGTAAATATTTTTTTCTGAAAAACGACGTTTTCTACCTTTGTCATTTAATAGGAACATTTTGTATTGTAAATCTACATTGCTTGCCTGCTCTATCCCTCCGCTGTCTCATTTAATAGGAACATTTTTGTATTGTAAATAACGCATTTGACATAAATACCGCTCAAATGAGAGGGAATTTAATAGGAACATTTTTGTATTGTAAATTAAATTTTTTTAATTTTTTCAGGCATTAGATAAATTAATATTTAATAGGAACATTTTTGTATTGTAAATTGAAATTTCAGGGCAGTCATAATACAATTCAAAGAAATTTAATAGGAACATTTTGTATTGTAAATTTTTCCAGCATAATCAATCACTCCCTATTTTGAGTTGATTTAATAGGAACATTTTGTATTGTAAATACACGACTAGCCGACTGTAAAAAGTCATTGTGAAAGCATTTAATAGGAACATTTTTGTATTGTAAATTGAATGGAATAAAATTGCAATTGTCTTTATCCTTTTGATTTAATAGGAACATTTTTGTATTGTAAATATGAGAAGTATTAAAAAAATAAAAATTTAAAAAATTTATTTAATAGGAACATTTTTGTATTGTAAATGTTGAGGAGGAAGATGATGACGAAGAAACTGAATCAATTTAATAGGAACATTTTTGTATTGTAAATGTAATAAGCAAAGATTATAAACATTTGATGTAAAGATTTAATAGAAACATTTTTGTATTGTAAATTCAAATCCTCTATCATTGATTATGCTCCTTATATTCATTTAATAGGAACATTTTGTATTGTAAAATTTTTTTGAATTTTTATGCAAGAAATCTGCATCAATTAGATTTAATAGAAACAATGTTAAGTGGAAAATTTAAATAGGTTTTGATTTGAAGATAAGTGATTTACAATACAAAATGTTTCTATTAAATATTGACTTCCGTTATATGTTAATTCATAAGTTTTGTTATTTACAATACAAAATGTTTCTATTAAATCGAAAGAAGAAGTAACGAAAGATATTCAAAAATTAGATTTACAATACAAAATGTTTTCTATTAAATTTATAGACAAGTACCAGTTATTGAAAATGAAGGAGATATTTACAATACAAAAATGTTTCTATTAAATTAGAGCACAATTAAATTTGGATCAGAACGGAGTAAATTTACAATACAAAAATGTTTCTATTAAATTTTAACCACTAATGTATCTGTTATCAATTTGTGGTTATTTACAATACAAAATGTTTCTATTAAATAGTCGTAAAAAATAAGGCTTGACATTTTTTTATTTATGATTTACAATACAAAATGTTTCTATTAAATGATGAAATCGAATATACACAAAAGATGGTTTAATGAAATTTACAATACAAAATGTTTCTATTAAATGTGAGATGTTTTTGCTTTTTGTTTTCAAAAAAACTCAACGGATTTACAATACAAAATGTTTCTATTAAATATCATTACTGTAATTGCAAGGCAGGAGTTTTTGAAATTTACAATACAAAAATGTTTCTATTAAATTGACAAAAACTGTCAAAGTCTTTCACAGTCGCCTTTATTTACAATACAAAATGTTTCTATTAAATATTTAATGGATATGGCTAAAAAAATAATTATAAAAAAATTTACAATACAAAATGTTTCTATTAAATTTGTTCATTGTCGTTATAATATTTAAATTCAACATCAATTTACAATACAAAAATGTTTCTATTAAATCTTATCTTCCTCAAACTACTTATACAGTATACCACTTTTTCCTCATTTTTTTGTCGATACCAATATTTTTCATATTTTTTTATAAAAAAATTCCTTTTTTTATTTTTTTAGATAACAGTCAAAAAAACTCAATAAAAATCGATATTATAAAAAAATCTGTCGATGTACCAGCTTTTTAGTGTTATTCCAGATCGACAGATTTTTGTTTAAAAAGAAGTTTGAAGTTTTATTATCTTCGATTCCCAAAAATTCTTTTTCTAGCCATTTTTTTCTTGACGAGATTTAAAAATTATTATGGAGTCCTTATCTTTGCGAATAAATTTCCCTAATTCTATATTTAATTTTTAATAATACTGGTGTTATTTCACCTTCAAATACTGATTTTTTGAACATTTGTTAAATATTTTTTTACAAGTTTTAAATATATTTCTGGAAATTCTGGCTCCATTTTTCATCAGAAAGAATATCATAAACTAAAAATTATATACATATTACCACCATATTTTTGAATCCTTCATATTTTTTTATCTTCTAATAAATGTTTTTACTAACTTATACGCTTCTAACCTCATTAAATGACGATAAGAAACTTTTCGATTCAAATCTCTGTGTTTTATCGTTGTTTCTAATCTTTCGTTAAAAGTTTTTTAAAATTAATTTTTGAGCATTTTTCTTTCATGTAGAAATAGTTTGAATCTTTTACAAAATCTTTTTCTGTTATCATTTTTTATTCAGTAATGAAAAAAATAATTCTATCTGCTAGAAGAGGCTTAAATACTTCGGAAATATCAAGTGATAAAGAAAATCTTCTTTCACCAACGCTATGTAAATAACTTATGGTTGGATTCAGTTGGCTCACATAAATTTCTGACAAACAAAGTCTGTATAAACCAATGTATTCAAAAAAAGGAAATCATTGTATTAATCATATTATCAGGCGGTCTTTTTACTCTTTTTTTCAAAAATTTATTTCTTGATTCACAATAGTATTCCATGTAGTATAGTAAATACGGCGAATACTTCCTTCTATTCCCATTAATTCTTCAACATTCTCTGTCCGAAAAAAATTCCTTTTCTAAGTGCTTTAATATCTGTTATTTCTGACTCCAATTCTTTCCCACGCTCTTGATAATATCTCAAATTTCGCAAAAATGTTTGTACTTGCTGCATCAATTATTAATTGTGCCAATTCAATTCTTTTTTTACTATCTGTATAATTTTTCAACTTGTTTTTACAAAAAGTTTCCCGGAAACATTTGATTCTTTTGGATAAAATGTTCCTGTGTAAAATCCATAGTAATTAAAAAAACGTGAACTGGAATCTTATTTTGTGCCAAATAATTTAGAGCTTTTTGTATTCAATGAAATTTCTCCAAATAGATAAATATCACGAGTAACTTCAATTTTTTATATCTTTAAATCTTCCATCCGCTGCAGTAATTCTAATAACATTGTCTTTTTCGCTTTAATTCTCCATTTGAAAAAAATGAAATAACTTTCTGACATTATGAATCCTCCTTTCCACTAGTTTTTTTATAATTTGACTTTTTTTAGTGACTTATAATTTTAAGCAATTCTTATATAAACTTTTAAGCAATTTTAAAAATATTTTTCAAATAAATTTTATTTTTTTAGAGAATTATCAAATATAGCAAAAACTCATAATAGGAACATTGTTTACACATTTTTTTCATTAATTACAGCAGGAATTTTTTTCATTTAAACAAATTTTTTTCAATATCTTTTTAAAATATCCTTTAATATTTTTTTCATCTTCCGATGTCAAAAAAACACCTCTTTACGCTCTTTAACCACAGGATAATCAATGATCCCTTTTTCAATATCAATTCCTCTCTGCTTTAAAAAAATAAATATAATACTTTACTTGCCAAATAGCCGCTTCTTCAATAGATTTACTTTTTTTACCTCATGAATAACTTTCCAATGCCTAATAAAATCAATATTTACAGTTTCTTCTATCATTATTTGTTTCGTTTCCAAATTATAACTATTTTTCATCAATCAATTTCCCCATTTGAACATTTTTCATTGTCTTCTTCAAGATTAATATTTCGTGAGTTATACCACAACTTTCGTTTGCAAACAAAAATAATAGTTTATCATCAATCCTGTTATTTTTCATTTTGTATCACCTTTATTTATTAATTTCTATAATTATTTATTTTTACATTAAAAAGTATACCGTTATTTTTTTCTATTGTCAATATTGTTGTAGTTTTCTCTTATATCTATTATAATTTTTTTCAATTTTTCAAATATTTTTCAAGATCTTTTTCAATTATTTTTTTATAATACACAAACCATCCAGTTTCCCATCTTTTTTTGTACACATAATCTAACTAAATCTTCTTCATCCTGAATATTATTTTTTTGTAATAATGTCATGAGTTTCTTTATTTATAATAAGTCCGTTATCTTCTTCTAGCTGTAAATCTGGATAAATAGCAACACTTCGGATATGTGAAAAATTCTGCAGTCTTTAAATTTAATGGTTTTTCGAGTTAATTCATCAACTGTTATATTGTATTTTTTTATTCTTCGTTTTTCAATTTTTTTCTTTGATCTTCAATATTTTCATAATATCTTGCTCTTAATACTTCAAACTTTTATTTGAATCTCTAATAAAACAATACAACTTCTCAGAATATCTAATATAATCCCTTTTTTTCTAAATGTCGGAGTAGCATTAAAAACAACGGATATAAGATTGACAAAAATCAGTTCCTGATATATAATCTGAAACAGGAAGACCTATCAAAAGCAAGATAATAATTCACCAATTCTTTTTTTATACGTGCTAATTTAGGTAAATATTGATATTTAATCCAAACTATTCTCTCTTATCAAGAAAGGCACCTTTAATCCAAGCATTTTTCAATAGAATTAACCCATGTTTTATTCAATTCTCCATAATTAATTTCTCTTATAATATATTCTAATTCATCAAGTTTTATTAAACTTTTTACTAATTTCATATTTCATTTTCTAGTCATCCCTTTGTATAAATTTTTCTAACGATTGCATTGCTTCTTCTGCTTTAGGGTGTCTACAAATATCAGGATGTATTTTTACAATTTGTTTATACCATTTATTAAACTTTTTTTCATCAGTATAAAGATCATAAGACACCTCTAAAAATCCATTTGTAATTTCCCATTCAATTCTACAAGATAAAAAAATATTTTTGAAATTTCATCTTTAAAATACATATCCTCCTGTACCTTTGGTAAAATATTTTTTTCATACAAAAATTTTTCCAAGAACGTGCAGTTACTTTTTTATTTAAAATCTTCGCAACATTCTCTTTTAAACTTCTTTAAATATTTTTAAATTCTTTTTTCAAATCTTCAACAGAACTTATATTATAAATATCTTTCATACTGCTCTCCTCATCCAACTTCTTTTTCAAAAATTTTATTTATTCAATAAGATACTGATACTTTCCATCAAAAAAACTTATTATTTCTCACCTCTTTTTCTAGCATCTTTTTCTAAAAATCTTATTTTTTTCAACAACAATTTTTTTATTTTATTTAAGTGAAACATACTCTTTAAAACTCATATTTCTATATTTTAATTATACCATATAAAAAAACATATTTTTAAAATTAAAAGATATTTAATAAATATTCAAAACTTATTATTTCAAGACTAGGTAACACCATTATTATTAAAAATTAAATATAAAGTTAGGAAAATTTATCTTCAAAAAAACAAAAATTTTTAAATAATTTTTTTAAATTAGGTACAAGAAAAATAACTAAAAAAAGAATTTTAGGAAATCGAAGATGATAAAACTTCAAAAGCTTTCTTTTTAAACAAAATCTGTCGATCTGGAATAACACTAAAAAAACTGGGACAACGACAGATTTTTCAGTAATATTGATTTTTTTACTGGGTTTTTGATTGTTATATAAAAAAATAAAAAGGAATTTTTTTGGTAAAAAAATACATGAAAATATTGGTATCGACAAAAAAACAGAAAAAAATGGTATACTATTTAGGTAAGTTGGAGATAGTAAGATTTAATAGGAACATTTTGTATTGTAAATATATAAATGCTCATATCCGTGTCTACCATAAGTTTTTATTTAATAGGAACATTTTTGTATTGTAAAATGCTTGAGAAAAAAAGAGTTTGCTGTATCTGTGGAAAAGATTTAATAGGAACATTTTGTATTGTAAATTTTTTCAATTCATTGAATAATTGAGTACTAAATATTTCATTTAATAGGAACATTTTGTATTGTAAATTTTTGTTGAAGAGAATTATTTTTAACAACAAATTTAATAGGAACATTTTGTATTGTAAATATTGATTTATTTTTATCCATTATTCCTCCTAATATAAATTTAATAGGAACATTTTGTATTGTAAATCTAGTCCTTTTGCTAACAGTTCCCTCCCTTTTTTCTGTATTTAATAGGAACATTTTGTATTGTAAATTTCAGTTTCATGAACTCTTTTTAACACAACAGGGATTATTTAATAGGAACATTTTTGTATTGTAAATCTTCAATTAATAGTTCATTTTTCCCATTTTAATATCAATTTAATAGGAACATTTTGTATTGTAAATGCTACTGCTGCACCCAGAACTATGTTCAGTTCTAAAATTTAATAGGAACATTTTGTATTGTAAATCCACTATCGACCCAGATGTATCGTATATAACAAAAAAATTTAATAGGAACATTTTTGTATTGTAAATTGCGGAGTAATTGAAAACGGAGCATACAGAAAAATTCATTTAATAGGAACATTTTTGTATTGTAAATTCAGATTTTTATTTGATGATTTGATTTAAAAATTCTTGATTTAATAGGAACATTTTGTATTGTAAATGTATTTATCTCTTTCAACTCTTGATTTTTCAACTGAAATTTAATAGGAACATTTTGTATTGTAAATGCTTTTTTTATAATCTTTAATACGTATTTGATTAGAATTTAATAGGAACATTTTGTATTGTAAATATCTGTAAAATAAAGCTCCGCTACAACTAGATTTCTTTTTATTTAATAGGAACATTTTGTATTGTAAATTTAAATCAGTATATGATATATAAATATTTTTTTATTCATTTAATAGGAACATTTTGTATTGTAAATGTACTAACTATTTCACTTGTATAATTATAAAATGATAATTTAATAGGAACATTTTTGTATTGTAAATTAGTAAGCATCATAACTCATATAACCACCATGTGAGATTTAATAGGAACATTTTGTATTGTAAATGCCTTTTCTACTTATTAAAGATTTCATCGAATAAATCATTTAATAGGAACATTTTTGTATTGTAAATTACTTAAAATACTTTCGATAGTCGTTAGAGTTTGTTGATTTAATAGGAACATTTTGTATTGTAAATATTGTTTAATTAAAACGGAAAACTATCGTTATCATAATTTAATAGGAACATTTTGTATTGTAAATTCGGCATCTTTTATTTCTTGTTCATCCAACTCGCTTATTTAATAGGAACATTTTTGTATTGTAAATTTTACAAGACCCTTAAATTCCTTAATTCTGTTTGGCATTTAATAGGAACATTTTGTATTGTAAATGAACTTTATTAGCAAATTTAAGATTTTCATTTTCTTATTTAATAGGAACATTTTGTATTGTAAATACTATCCCATATCATCGAATTTAAATCTTTTAATTATTTAATAGGAACATTTTTGTATTGTAAATTCATTTAAATATAAATTATACTCTTTTAGCATAGCCATTTAATAGAAACATTTTGTATTGTAAATGGCATAGACCCTACTTCTTTGTTGCAAAAGAAATATATTTAATAGAAACATTTTTTGTATTGTAAATACTAATTTATTAACTAATTTTGAATAAACTGTATATATTTAATAGAAACATTTTGTATTGTAAATAAAGGAGCAATAATGGGTACTATAATAGGTAAGACTATTTAATAGAAACATTTTGTATTGTAAATATATAAAGAAGAAGGAAATGTAAAAAGCTGCTCAAAGATTTAATAGAAACATTTTGTATTGTAAATGTCAAAAATTTTTTTCTGTGACGGCTTGTTTGCGGCTATTTAATAGAAACATTTTGTATTGTAAATAATTTTTATTGTTCTTTTTAGTAAAACACATTATTATTTAATAGAAACATTTTGTATTGTAAATTGACAAGACTGATTAATGAATTTGAATTTGAAGATTATTTAATAGGAACATTTTGTATTATAAATATCTATTCACATCACTCTATAAAAAAATAAATAACTGGTATTGACAAATTTAAAAGTGTGGGTTATACTAATATTAATACAAGAAAGGAATTCTAAAAATGAGATTTGGAAATACAAAAATAAATTTTAAGTTTAGAATTGGTTGGAAAGAAGCAACTAGAAAAAGAAAAAGTTTTATGGGATTTTAACTTGGATTGTAATTTTTAATTGTAGTGATATATTTTTTTAATAGATAGTTGTAAATTAATAAAAAGGGTGAATGAAAATATGAGATTTAGAATTAATGTTGAATTAATTGAAGGAAGCACATTTCAGTTAATTTTAGGGTTAAAAATTTTGCATATGTTGAAAGTTGGGCTGAAAGAATATGATAGGAAGATTTTTGAAGAACTTTTTGATTCAGCAAAGCAAAAAAATTATACTTGGGCTGTTTATTTTCATGTGATTAAGTTTGAGAAAGAACGAATTTTATTTTTTTAAATGAGAGTGATAAAAGATTTATAATTAATTTTTTTCTATTTTTGATAATGTAGATAGTTTAAATATTTATAATGCTTTTTTTCTAGTATTAGATTTAAAGAATTTAAAATATCAGATGAAACTAAAGTTAGAATTACTAATATTTCAGTTGTTCAAAGAAAAATTTGTAAAAAAATAATATATTGAATGTAAAAACATTGTCACCAGTAGTTTGTAGGGATCATAATAGAGAAACTGGGAAAGATAAAGTATTATGTGGGTACTGATGAGGAATTTGCTTTGATTATAAAAAAAGAAATCTTTATTTGAGATTGAAAGAAATAATGGGGGAATATGTAAAAAAGATATTGAAGATTTAGTGATAGATGCAAGTAAAACTAAAAAAAGTAGTTGTTAAGCATTATGACAAAAGAAGTTCTGCTCAGATGGAAAAATTCAGAAAAAGAATTTAAGGGAATACTTATTGACGCTTCAGTAGGAACAATAAAATTTGAAGGAAAAAGTTATCTTTTAGATTATATTTATAGTGCAGGACTTGGAAGTGTGACTGGAAGTGGATTTGGGATGCTTGAAATAATTTAGTGGAGAAGGAAGAGAAATGAGTGACGAGAAAATAGAATTAAAATTAAAAAGATTGGGTTATTTAATGCAGGGTTATTGGGATTTATTAATATACTTGAAACATCGAATGGAGAAGAAAAAAAGTAAGAAAAATTTATTGATGATCAAAATAGATGTTTGAAATTTTCAAAAGAAGAGTTGTTGGAACTTTTTTTAGAAGATTTTGAATATAAATATTTTGATTTTTTTATAAAAGATATGGGAAAACTTTTAACTTATGGGAAAAATTTTTGGAGTTTGAGGAGTATATTGATGATTTTGATCTAGATGTTAATGATTTGAATGAAGAATTTAGAAAGAATATCAATAAAAATAGTAATGGTAAAAAAATGCTTTTTCTAATCCTAAAAAAATATAGAACAATATATTCTTTGATTGGAAAAGATTTTGAAAAAGAATATTCTTGAATTAGAAGGGAAAATAAAAAAATTAAATAAAAACTTTACTATTGAAGAAATAAGAAATAATTTTCAATTTTAATAAAAAGAATATTAAAATATTGCAAAACAAAATATATATGACGAAAGATGGAAAAACAAAAATACTTTTGAAGTTGAAGATGTAAAAAAATATAATAAGATATGGTTGGGAAGGATAGCATTTCTTTAGATATCGCTAATTTAGCGATAAAACGGAAAAAAAGGAATTGATGTTGGTGATAATTATAAAGTTTATAGAGATTATTTTATAAAAGATGTAGTAAATTATATTAAGGAAAATAAGGAAAAATAATGAAATATTTAAATTGAAATGTTTTTATTTCTAATGAACCGTTACCGATACCCACTAAAAAAAGGATGATGAGAATAAAAAGGTATTTAAAGACTATACAGTTCTTAGGAGATTTTTTTAATCCTTCAGAGAAGTTATCTAATGTTTGGAATTTTTTTATAACGATATTTATGTAACACCTCTTGTTTATTTAATTTATTCATGTGTACCAGCAGGATTTACATATATTCAAAAAAAGGTAAAAGGTATTTTTGTAAATGCTAATAATGATATTGAAAAATTTAAAAAAATAAATAATGCAATTTCTTATAATGTTTTTGAGAAAGATAAGTTTAGTGAAAAATAGGCTATATAAAAACAATTTTTAAGGAATTTGAATTACAAAGTCAGGATAAAAAAATATGAAATAGCAGATGTTCAAGTAATTCGAACATTTGAAAGGAAAAGAAATACAAGGTAAAAAGTTATCCAGTTTATAGATTTAATATATTATCTAGAAAAACATTATTTTTTTATATTTCAAAAATTTTGATAGATTAAATAGATTTTTTTGAAAAGTACTATGTTTTTATTAAATGATAAAAATGAACCTAAATGGGATACTGTAGAATATTTGTATAGAACAATAATAGAAATAATTTTTAGAAAAGTAGAAATTTATATTCAATAATAGATAAAATATGTTATATAAAAATGTCATATAAAAAAATATAAATGTAATTTTTTTATAGTAAAGATTTATGCGATTTATTAGAAATAAATATTAAAAAAATATTAGGAGACTAGGAAGAATGGAAAAACAGAAGTAGAAGAAACTTTAACTTTAAAAGAAATATAACTGATATAAAAAAATAATGCATATTATTTTTAGAAAAAGATATGTGGAAAAAAAAGTAATAATGAAAATAAAGATAAGAGGATTGCAATACAGATTGCAAAATGCATTAAGAACAAATAATGTAAATCTGTTTATGGATATTTTTGATAACAGCACATGCTTATATTGGAAAAGGAATTCACAAACTTTTTATAAGAGCATTAGAAAATGAAGATGAGTTTAAAACTTTAGGATATGCATTTTTAGTGGGATTATTAAATGATGATAATAAAGAAAATCAAAATGAAGGGAATGAATAATAATGGAAAAAAAGGGACTAACAATGACAATAATATTTCTAGCTGAAAGTGCAAATTATGGAGAAAGTATTGGAAATGTTGCAACATTGAAAAAAATATCAAGAAATAAAGGAGAACAGTATACTTATATTTCGAGACAAGCAATAAGATACAATATAATAGATCAGCTTGGAGAAAAAAAGCACCAGTATCAAAAAGAAAAAGGTGTTTTTTTCAATTTAAAGATGAAGCGTTAATTAGTGATTATCCTGAATTAGATTTTTTTGGATATATGAAAACAGGAAAAAAACATTACGAGATCAGCTGTTGTAAGATTATCACATGCAATTTCTTTAGAAACATTTAAAGGAGATCTAGAGTTTTTAACAAATAAAGGTTTAGCAGACAGATATAACAAAAGGAAATATAGAGAAAACAGAATATAATGATATTGCACAATCTGAGGTGCATAAGTCATATTATAAATACACAGTTACAATTGATTTAGACAGAATTGGAGTTGATGAAATAGAAATTGAAAGAGAAAGTGGTAAATGATAAAGGAAAAAAAGTAAAAATAAAAAGAAAATCAAAAAAATTAGTATAAATAAAAAAAGAGAAAAAGAAGAGTAAAAAAACTTTTTAGATATAATTTCATTACTTTATAGAGATATTAAAGGCAGAAGGGAAGATCTGAAAACCATTATTTGTAATAGGTGGAGTGTATGATATAAAAAAATCCATTTTTTTGAAAAATATAGTTGATGTTAAAAAAATAATAAAATTTTTAGTTGATAAATTGTGTAGTGGAATTTATGATTGTATTGAAAAAGACACAATATCTGGAATTGTGAAAGAACAATTTGAAAATGATACAGAAGTCGAAGTAAAATTAAAAGAGAAAAATGTAGATGTACTAAATATCCCTGAATTTTTTTAAACAATTAAAAAGAAAAAAATTGATAATTACTATATAGAGAAAGTTGATGAATAACTATGAAGGCAATTAAGTTGAGGTTGTATCAAAATATGGTAAATTATAGAGTTCCAACAAGTTTTCAATTAAAAGAAAGTTATCCTTTACCACCGTATTCTACAGTAATTGGTATGGTTCATTCACTTTGTAATTTTTAAGGAATATAAACCAATGAAAAATAAGTATTTGTGGAAATTATTTTTTTCAAAAAGTTAATGATTTGTATACTAGACACGAATTTAATAATTCTGATGATGTGATTAAAGGACCTGCAATGGTAGAGCTTCTTGTAGATGTAAAGTTGATAATTCATATTATTCCAGAAGATCAGTCAGAAGAGTTTATTGGCACTATTTTTGAAAGCATTTAAATATCCAAAGGAGTATCCAAGTCTTGGAAGAAGGGAAGATATTGTTTTGATTGAAAAATGTCAAAATTGTTGATGTAAAAGAAATAAAACTTGAAAAAGATTTAAATAACGATGAAGAAATATTTGCATATATTCCCATTAATTTTATCAAAAAAATTAGTAAATTTTTGGAGATAAGAAAAGCGGAATAAATATATATGGAACTAGATATGAATTAACAAAAAAATTATAGTGTTGATAGTGTTGGGACAAAAACTGACCCTAAAAACAATAAGAAAATGGAAAAAAAGAAGAAGTTCTATATTCTTCAAATATAAAAAGGATTTAAAAGAAAAGAAGTTCCAGTGGATGATGATGGAGAAATTGTATTTTTGTGAATTATAAGATAAATATTTTTTTAGGAGATTAGTATGAAAAAGTAAATTTTTAGCTAAATCTAATGGTGAAACAATAAAGGCTCATACGGAAAATTTGATTAATAATTTTAAGAATCTTTTTAGAATTTATCCAGATATAAATGTTGATAAAAATTTATTGTTACTTGCATGTATCTATCATGATTTGGGAAAGATGAATTTAAGATTCCAAAAAAATTGCTTGGAAAAAAATAGATAAAAAAAGAGATTCCTCATGCAATATTGAGTACAGCATTTATTAATGACGATATTTTTAATAGATTTTCATGGTTTTAATGAAGATGAAATAAAAAAATTCTAGCTCATTCTGTAGCATTACATCATGATAGAAACTTATTGGAAATAAGTGAAAGTGATGTATTAGATGAAATAAATTCTATGAATGAAGAAATTAGTATAAATTTTTTTCAAATGAATTGAGAGAATTAGAAAATATATATTTCAAATATTTGGATAACACAAAAAAATTATAAAAAAATAAAAATGTAATTTTTCAATTGGAAAGATGGTAAAGTTAAATTAGAAGAATTAAGCTCTTTATTTTTATGAAATTGGAAGTCAAATATATTCAGATTCAGAAAATCAAAAAAATTTTTTTAAAAAAATACGTCATGTTAAAAAGGATTGTTAAATAAAATAGATTATGCAGCAAGTTCGTATACGACTATTGAAGAAAAAAATGATTTTTTTAGAAATTGAGATGGAAAAAAATTTTTTTGGAAGATGTGTTGAGAAAGGACAATCCTAAAAATAACTGGAATGCTTTTGCAGAAATTTATGAAACAGCATAAAGATGAGAATGTGGTAATTGTGGCACAGACAGGGATATGGGAAAAACAGAGGCTGGGATTACTTTTGGATAGGAAATAATAAGGGATTTTTTTACATTGCCTTTGAGAGTGGCAATTAATGCGATTTATGACAGGATTACGAAAAAAATATTGTAAGAGAAAATGTAGAAAAAGAGAATTGGTTTGCTTCATTCTGATTTTTAGAGAATATTATACAGAAAAAAATTCTAAAGAAAAATAAATTACTAAAAAAATGAAGAATTATCGGAATATATAGATAGAACGAAAGCAATTTTTCACTTCCGCTTATAATTTGTACAATAGATCAATTATTTGATTTTGTGTTTAGAGCTCCAGGATTTGAGTTGAAAGTAGCGACGTTGTCTTATTCTAAAGTAGTTATTGATGAAATTCAAATGTATTCAGCAGATTTGTTGGCTTATTTGATTTATGGATTGAAGTATATTACTGATTTTTGGAGGGAAATTTGCGATAATGACTGCGACTCTTCCTGGGATTGTTACTTATTTGCTTGAAAAAGGAAAGGGTAAAATTTGTTACGACAGAACCATTTACGAATGATAAGAAGCGACATAGTTTAAAAAGTGATGGAAGAAAGTATAAATTCAGAGTTTATAAAAGGAAAAATATAGAAATAATAAAATTTTTGGTTATTTGTAATACAGTTAAAAAAAGCAAAAGAGATTTATGAAAATTTGGATATTCCGAAAGAGGAATTGAATTTGATACATAGTAGATTTATAAAAAGAGATCGGACAAAGAAAGAAAAAGGAAATCACTGAGTTTGCGAACCCAAAGAGATTTAGAGAAGATATTAAAAAAATAAAAAGAGAAAAAGGGGATATCAAGAAAATGGTGTTTGGATTGGGACTCAAGTTTTAGAAGCTTCTCTTGATTTAGATTTTGATATTTTTGATTACAGAATTATCAGATTTGAATGGGCTTTTTCAGAGAATGGGGAGATGTTTTCGTAATAGGGAAAAAAAGTTGATGAAGGAGATAATTGCTTTTATTTTTTTACAAAAGAATGTTCTGGAATTAAAGGAGCGAAAGCTTTATTATAGATAAAGAAATTCATGAAAAATCTAAAAAGTGTACTATTAAAAAGTTGATGGAATTATTTCTGAAGTTCAGAAATTAGATTTGATTAATAGTGTTTATTCTTATGAAAGTTTAAAAGATACAAAAATATTTTTAATAAAGTGACGGATAATATAAAATATTTAAAAGAGTATGTTGTTGAGTATGAAAAAAACAAAATCTGAAGTTCAAAAGAATATTTAGAAATATTGCTTCATATGATGTGATTCCAAGAATAGTTTACGAAGAGAATTTTGAAGAAATAAATAGAAATATTGAAATTTTTAAGAGAAAAAAATAAAAGGATTATCAGAAGACGACAGGAAAAAAATTGCGAATAAGGAAAATAGAAGTCTAGGGAGAATTGAATAAATTTAAAGTGACGATTCCTGATTTTTGAATATAGAAAATTGGAGAAAAAGTAAAAAGAATGAGATTGAAAAGATTAAAAGTAAATGATTATGAGGAATTGGTAGTTGTGAATTGTGGATATTCTTATGAGAAGGGATTTGAAGTTGTTCAAGAGAAAGAAGAGGATAATTTCTTTTTAAAAGAGTGTTTGTGATTTTTGTATAAATTAAAAATATAATATATAATATTTATTTAATTATTTAAAAGAAAATAATATGTTTAATCTGTTGAAAAAAATTATAAGGTATTCGTTATTTAAATGTAAATTTAGTATTGTTGTAAAATAAAAATTAAAAATTTATTAAATAGAATTAAATTTTTAAGAAAAATTAAATATTTATAGTAAAACTACTTTTAAAACTGAACTCAAAGAGAATGTCCAAAAATTTTTGTGTAAACCAATAGAAAATCTATTAAATTCAGTACTTTGCTATTCTATTTACACAAAAAAATTTTTTTACACTTTCAACTCAAATTACAATTATTTTTGCTCCAACCCCTAAATTTATATAATTTTTAGTAGTTTAATTTTTAAATAGGTTTTACTATAAATTTAGAAATTAAAATTAATAGAAAACTCCACTCTAAAACGAATGGAGTTTTTTTGTAAATTACAATAATTTTTTTATAAAGTTCTTTTATTTCTTCCAAGTTTGTATCTCGTGGATTTCGCCAGTACAAACATCATTCAAAAGCTGATTCAGCGATAAAATCTAAATCTTTTATATCCATTATTCCCTTTAAATTTTCAGGAATATTTACGTCATGTGCCAATTGTCTTACAGCCTCTACTGCTGCTTTTTCTATATTCTTCGGGAGCCATTTTTTTAGTATGTTTTTATTCCAAAAGCTTTTTGCTATTTCTCTAAATTTTTTTCCCCTGTATATTCAGCATTGTATTCCATTACAGTTGGTAAAATTATAGCGTTTGCAACACCGTGCGGAGTTCCGTAAAAATGCTCCTAGAGGATGAGCCATTGAGTGTACAATTCCAAGTCCTACATTTGAGAATCCCATTCCTGCTAAATATGAGGCAAGAGCCATTTTTTTCTTTAGACTTCTTCGTCATTTTCCACAGCTTTTTCTCAAATATTTTGCTATTAATTCAATTGCTTTTTAAATGGAACATGTCAGTCATTTTCCCAAGCAGCTTTTTGTTGTAAATCCTTCGATTGCATGAGTTAATGCATCAAGTCCAGTTGCAGCCTGTCAATTCTTTTTGGCATTGTCATCATCATTCCTGGGTCGACTATTGCAACTATTGGCATATCGTGCGGGTCAACACAGACAAATTTTCTATTCTTTTTTTCAACATCTGTTATAACATAATTTATTGTAACTTCGGCAGCTGTTCCAGCTGTAGTTGCAACTGCGATTATTGAACGCATTTATTCTTTGTATCTGCGACTCCTTCGAGACTTCGTACATCAGAAAATTCAGGATTATTTATAATATGCCACAGCTTTTGGCACAATCCATAGCAGAACCTCCACCAATTGCAATAATATAATCTGCACTACTTTCTTTAAATTTTTTTCAACTCCAGATTTTTACATTTTTCAATCGTAGGATTTTGCTGAACATCAGAAAATATTAAATATTCCAAATTAGCTTTTATCAAGTACATCAGTAATTTTTTTAGCTGCTCCAGCCTTTAATTAATCCAGGATCTGTACAAATAAAAGCCTTTTTTGAATTTATTTTTTTCCACTTCACCTGGAATAGATTCAATTGCTCCAAATCCATGATAAGATACTTCGTTTAAAAATGATACGATTTACCATAACAAGTCACTTCCTTTTATTATAGAAATATTAATTATTTTTTTCTTTCTGATATAATTGTATCTCGAAAATTGTTGTTGTCAAGATGAAAAAAATGTTGCATTTAATATTGTAGTTATAAAATTTTTAAAAAAATAAATTTTTATTCTAAAGGGACAAAAAGATGTCTCATATAAAAAAAGTATAATTAAATAACAAAAAAATAAAGTTGAGGAGATGGGGAAAATGAGTAATGTAAAATTAGTTAAAAATGATGCTTTTTATAACGCTGAGTTTGATATTGATATTTTTTTGTACTGGATGATAAAATGGTTAAATGTTGAGACTACAAATAATAGTAGTAAAATGGCTTTTAAAAAAATATGGCAAAAAAATTTATTGAGGAAATTTTAGGAGAAAAATTAGATACAGAAGATATTGAGATACATTTTTTTCAAATAAAAATTATTATTCTGAAAATGGAAGTTTTATTGATAGAATTTTAGGTGATTGTCCGATTTTTGTTAATTTTAAATAGGAATCAAAATGGAAACAGAAAAATATATATATTTTAGAGATTTTTAGTTATTATGAGTATTCAAAAGATTTTAATGAATACAATGGGAAATTAATTAAATTATTAAAAATATGAGAATTTAAAAAGAAAACGAAGAGAATAATGTAAAAATCGTTCATTTTTTTCATCTGATTTAATTTCTAGGTATGAAAAGGAAGAAGTAGAGGAAATAAGTATTTTATACGATAAAGAAAAATTTTTTAACTTTATTTGAAAATTCAAAAAAATATATTGATGACAGTATTTTTGACAGTTATTACAATCAAATTAAACAAGAAAATAAGAAAAAAATTTTTGGTGTAAATATTAATGAAAATTTATCTTTATATTTAGTTTTAGAAAGTTATATAAATAAAAAAATTTGAAGATTATGATGTATATCGTTGTTTTGATTATATAAAATGGTTGAAACATGAATTTTTTTATAGAATGCTTTTTGTGTAAATTTAATTGCAGAAGATAAAAAAACAAATAATTATTTTTTTGTTAAAATGGTTTAATAATAATAAAAGTCGAAGAAAAAGACAATAAAATTAATTCAGAAAGAATTAAAAGATATATTTCCTGATTTTTAAGGAAGTTAATTATGAAGATATTGATTGTGAAAATAATGAAATTCCATTAATATGTTTTTACAGTAAATCTAGATAGTTCATTAAAAGATATGAAAAAAATGGTTGATAAAAATAACGGAAAAAAATTGAGAAATTTAATAAAATGAAAAAAATTATAGAGACATAAGAGAGGAATATGTAGAATATTTTTGAAGAAAAGAGATTAAAGAAAAGATTTCGAAGTAATAGAAAAATTAGGAAAAAGTTTTAAATTTTGAAAAAGTGATAAATCAAGGTATAATTAAAACGTTGAGAAGAATTTTTTTAGAAAGGCTTAATCTTAATCATGAAAAATGAAAATTCTGAGGAAAAAAATCGATTAGAATACTAAAAATAATGAAAAAGGTTGAATCAAAAAGAGATAGTTAATAGAAGTGATTTAGCTAATGAATTTAAAGTTGATAAAAAAACGATACAACGAGATATAGCTACTTTGAGGAATTATTTTTGAAGAAGGTGAATCGGATATAAAATATTCTAGTTCAAAAAAAGGTTATTATCTTGAAAAGAATGACAAGATAACTTTTTACAAACGAAGAACTTTTGGCTATAAGTAAAATTATCCTTGAAAAGTCGGGCTTTTTAATAAAGAAGAAACTGAAAAATTAATAACGAAACTAGTTAACAATTCCTCAATAAACGATAGGGAGATAATAAAAAAATTTGATAAATAGTGAAAAAGGTGAATTATATTCCTTTACAACATGGACAGAAACTACTCGAAAGCATTTGGAAATTAGCGCAATGTATAAAAAAACCAAGAATGGGTGCATTTAAATTATACAAAAAAAGATAAACAATATAAAGAATACAGAATAAAGCCACTGTCAATAATGTTTTTCTGAATATTATTTTTATCTAATTGGATATATTGAAAATAAAGAAGAATATCCTGCAATTTTTAGAATTGATAGAATGAAAAAGATAGAAAAATACAGGCAAGAAGTTTAAAATCCTAAATTATTCTGACAAATTTAAAGATGGTGAATTTAGAAAATATATACATTTTATGCATTCTGGACCTCTTACAAGAATAGAATTTAAATACAGAGGCTATATCGAGTATGTGCTTGATAAATTTCCAACTGCAGAAATATTGGATGAAAAAAATAGTTAAAGAAAATAATTGGGAAACTACAGTTTATACTGTAAAAATCGAAGTTTATGGAAGTTTTGGAGCGGAAATGTGGCTACGAAGTCAGGGAGATTACGTTATTGAATACAAAAATTTTTAAAATAAATTTCTATAAAAAGGAGAAAAATTTATGGAAAAATACCAAAAATAAAAAAATTATAAGTTTAGGAGAAACAACTCTAAGCACTATTGAGAAAGAAATAACTACACATGAAAATATAAGCATTATTACAATTAAAAAAATGACTGCAAAAGATTTAAAAATAAATTTTCAAGATACAGATGTAATTTTGATAATTTTAAATACATATTTTGAAAATGATAAAAATTTTGCCTTAGAAATAATCAGAAACACTGAAAAAAACGACATTTTTTTACTGGCATTTACGATATTAAAAATGGCTATACTGACCTATTTGATTCAAAAAAACAAACTTTATCATAAAATGCAAATCTTCAGAAGATTTAAAAAAATGGAATCAACGGAATAACAAAAACTTTAACAGCAAAAGGAATGGTTACTCTTGATTTAGCGGACTTAAAAACTGTATTTCAAAAAAACCTCAAAATCTTTCGTAATTTTTGAAAAAGGAAATTTAGAAACTTTTGATGATTTCTTGCAAAACCTAAAACTAAAAGTTTGGAAACTTTTGATAAAAATAAAACTTATAAAATATTTTTTTGAATATAACAGCAGGAAAAAAATATTGAATTGACTCAGATAAAAGATATTACTAAAATAATGACTAATATTCTTAATGAGCGGGCATTTCTTTGGGGACTGCAAAATATCCAGAAAATGAAAAATTTCATAAATATTATTGCTTACATTGTGGAAGATTCAGTTAAATAAATAAATTAATTAATATTATAGAAAGAAGGGATTTAGAATGGAAAAATACACAAGAAAGAGAAAAAGCATTACTGGGGATACAGAATTGATGTAAAAAAATCAAGATTTCTTTTTTTAAGGAATTACAGCAAGGACGTTTACGACAAGGTTGAGGGTATGCTGAAAATCAAAAATTGCCTAATACAACAGATAGTGGTGCTAGAAAAAAATTTAAGCATGTATCATAATGTAAAAAGGAGATATACTGTTAATACCTAGATTGCCAGATTGGGGTAGTGTTGCTATAGTTGAAGCAACTCAAGATTGGGATGATAAAGAAAAAGGATATAAGTTTGAGATTGATGATGAAAAGAAAGATTATGGACATATTTTTTTCCTGCAAAATATATTGGATGTTTTAACAGACATGGAAAAGATGTTTCTGGAAATATACAAAAGTACATTAAAAAGCAAGAAATAGATTTTGGAATATCAGTCGTCTTTTCAGAAGATGTTGAAAAAAATTATGAAAAAAATTTAGAAGGAAACAAGGAATCAACAAGTGTCATTGAAAATATAAAAATATAGTATCAGAACAAGTAAAATCTTCTTTTGATTTAAAGAGATTTTTCTGAAAAAGTTATTGATGAATATAATCAAAAATTTACAGCTTTCTCAGTGGGAAGAGGTATTAAAAGATATTTTAGAAAAAAATCTATCCTGAATATAAGATTGAAAAAAAGGGTGGTAGTAAAGAAGAAGAACATGGAACGGATGTTTTTGGTAAATGTACCTGGAATTTCAAGAAGTTATAACATAGTATACAAGTAAAAAAATTACACTGGAAATATTTCTGATAATAAGATTGCTGAAATTATAGAACAAATAAACAAAGCAGGAGACAATGAATATGAAGAGGAAGAGAGTAAACTAATTGATAAAATTTTTGGTTATAACTCCAGCTAAAGAAGAAGAGAATCCAAAATTAATTGAGAAATGTAAAGAAAAAATATAAAAGTTATTTTTTTCAGAAGAACTAAAAATTAATTTTTAAATCAATTATTGAGAGTATTGATTTAAAAAGAAATTTTTGATGAGATGTTACAAGAATAATAATGTATACAGATTATTAGAAGATTAAATACTTGAATTTAAGGATTAATATTAGTAGAAGGGGTTAGACTAATTGGTTTTAGAAGTATGGAATTTAGGGGATTTAAAATCAGGATGATGGGAGTCATCCTAATTTACTTATTAAACAAAAGGTCACGATTAAATTATTAATCGTGATTATTTTTCTTTATTGGTTGTCTTCCTTGTACATTTCCCACAAATCTGAAAGTTTAAAAATCTAAATCTTTTTCTTCCTTTAGAACTTTTTTTCATAAACTCAAAAAAATTCTTTGTGAGTCTCAATTTCTCTTTCGTAAAAAGGTCCGTCAAGCCCTCTCCATCCCATTTCGTCTCTTTTTCTCTGATACTCTTTTTCTTTATCTCTCATTTGTTTAAATGCTTTTATATAGCCTGTGTTCTCTTGATAACATGTTTTTTCCTCCTATAGTTTAGATTTTTTTATCTTTTACATTTAGTTTTTGTAAAATCTGTGCAACATCTTCAAAAATCTAATTTCTAGGTTTTTTTGAACGTTATCATCAAAATCTGTCATATCCATCTCAAATATATCCTTTGATAATTTATGCACATATTTTTTTCATCAATTGCTCTCATATATTTGAATTTCCCATTCTTGAAAGTGTCAAAATCTCCATCACTGAATCCTCATTAATGTCTTCCTTCATTTACAATACGAAATGTTTCTATTAAATCTTGTCAGAGATCGCCCTTATTACTTCTCTTTGAAAATTTACAATACAAAATGTTTCTATTAAATATAAAATGCTGATACCGAAGTTATCTGTATATGCGAAATTTACAATACAAAAATGTTTCTATTAAATAAACAAATCTTTAAGCGTTGCTGCTTGAACGTCTTGATTTACAATACAAAAATGTTTCTATTAAATACACTTTAAAGAGATTAGAACTGGAATTATATGACTATTTACAATACAAAATGTTTCTATTAAATAGTTGTATTATTAGCAATCGCCTTTCTATATTGTTTATTTACAATACAAAATGTTTCTATTAAATTACACATACCAGCATTGAGAAGATGAGAAAAGAAAATTTACAATACAAAATGTTTCTATTAAATGTCTCTCCCTTTCTTTTTTATATTGATTATAATATATTTACAATACAAAATGTTTCTATTAAATTTTTACTAATCTTACTTGTAATGTATTTTTCTTTCTTGATTTACAATACAAAATGTTTCTATTAAATTCTATATGCCATTAGTGCTGTTTCAACTGCAAATATTTTACAATACAAAATGTTTCTATTAAATGTGCAATAATGAGTTGCTAGCAATTTTGAACAAACATTTACAATACAAAATGTTTCTATTAAATGAAGGCTTTGAAAACTAAAAAGATACAAACGCCTACATTTACAATACAAAAATGTTTCTATTAAATAAAGTGCCAAAAAGAAAAAAATGTTGTAATGAATACAAAAATTTACAATACAAAATGTTTCTATTAAATTTTGCTATTTTTGCATTAGTGGAAGAGATAGAAAAATTCATTTACAATACAAAATGTTTCTATTAAATAATGTCAGGACTTAGAAGTAATGAAGGTTCGAGTGGATTTACAATACAAAATGTTTCTATTAAATACTGTAACTGTTGCAAGGCTGTTAATGGTATATTGTATTTACAATACAAAATGTTTCTATTAAATGCAAGTATATTTAATAGAAATGTTTCATCTATTAAAATTTACAATACAAAAATGTTTCTATTAAATAATTGGAAGCAGAGAACTGACTAGGGCAGACTTAAATTTACAATACAAAATGTTTCTATTAAATCTTATCTTCCTAAACTGCTTGAATAGTATACCATTTTTTCCTCATTTTTTGTCGATACCAATTTTCTCATATATTTTTATCTGAAATTTCTTTTATTTTTATATAATAGTCAAAAATCCAATAAAAATCAATATTACAAAAATCTGTCGATATCTTAGTTTTTTTAGTATTATTCCAGATCGACAGATTTTTATTTAGTATAATTATTGTTATAAAGAAAAAGTAAATAAGAGAAAAAAATAAAATGAATATCTAAAAATGTAAAATTTACGAATAATCAACTCAAAAACTTTTTCATCCCATCAATTAAAAAGTTCACTAGTTAAACTAATAATTTCATCAAGAGAGATTTTTTCCCATCAGTTATCCATTATTTGTACATTGAGAGAGTTGTTGATTGGACAAATGTAATGAGAAGATTATATCTGTATTCCTCTATTTTTTTCGCATATGCCCTGATTTTTCCCTATGTTGCAGACATCACATTATTTATCATTCGTTGTCTTATATATAAATATTTTTTTCATTACTTGTTATTTTCTCATAGGCTTTCCCCATATTTTTTTCAGAAAAACAGGAAAAATTCTCTGGTTATTTTATCAAAATCTTTAGGAATACGGTACTTTGAAATTTGTTCAATGTATTCGCTGGAAGTTTTTTTCCTGATATTCCAAAAAGAAGGTCATCAAGCGAAGAATTTAAAAAAATTGACAAAAATTCCTATTTGCAAATCAGTTATCTCAATTTTTGAAAGAAAAGAAACTGGATTAGGTAAAAGAAAGTATGCGTTTTAGTTATAGTGAATTTGCAAAATTGATATTAGACTTCAGAGGAAAAATTGATAAAAATAAGTTCAAGAAAAATTAAAAAGTACAACTGTAATTAAAAAAATTATATATAAAATTAGGAGGAATATTATGAAATATGTAACTTTAAACAATGGAATAAAAATGCCGATCTTAGGGATTCGGAGTATATCAAATTGATGATATGAAAGAATGTGAAGAAGCGGTTTACAATGCGTTAAAAGCAGGATATAGATTAATTGATACAATCTGCATCCTATAGAAACGAAGAAAGGCGTGGGAAGAGTATAAAAAAAGAAGCGGTATACCTAGGGAAGAAATTTTTTGTTACAACAAAATTATGGGTAAGTGATGCGAATTATGAAAAGGCAAAATTGGCATTTGAAACTTCTTTAAAAAAATTGGATTTGGAATATATTGATTTATATTTGATACATCAGCCATTTAATGATGTTTATGGAGCTTGGAGAGCGATGACAGAGCTGTATAAGGAAGGGAAAATAAAAGCAATTGGTGTAAGTAACTTCTATCCTGACAGACTGGTTGATTTTATTATGAATAATGAAGTAGTGCCAGCTGTAAATCAGGTGAAAACACATTCTTTCAATCAGCAGGTTAAAGCAAATGAAATAATGAAGGAATACGGGGTTCAAATAGAATCATGGGGACCTTTTGCAGAAGGAAAAAATGGAATATTTGCAAATGAAATTTTATCTGAAATTGGTAAAAAATATAATAAATCTGTGGCTTAGGTAATTTTTTAAGATGGCTAATTCAGAGAGATGTAGTTGTAATACCAAAATCAGTCAGAAAAGAAAGAATTGAAGAAAATTTTAATGTATTTAACTTTGAATTGAACAGTGAGGATATGGGAAAAAAATATCTGAACTTGATAAAAAGGAAAGTTTGTTTTTTAACCATGATGATGTGGAAATAGTAAAATGGCTTAATGGAAGAAAAATAATAAAAATACGAGGGAGATTTCTTCCCTCTTATTTTTAAGAATCTTACTAAAACTATCAAAAATTTTCTCAATTTCATTTTTATATTTTTTTCTTACAAACACAGTAGAAAGTCATTTTTTGCTTCCTTGTCAGCAATTGGAATTGAAATATTATTTTTGAAATTGTCTTCACGTTCAAGTGTAAAATTTGAACGGAAATGCAGTAAATTTTGTATTTCAGTAATTCCTGATAAATAATCCTGTCGCTTTGGATAAGGAAGTTCATATTAGGCATTTTTTCTAAAACTACATCCTTCCATATTCCTATTGGATTGAATAAGAGCATTCTGTCATCTGTAATATCTGAAAAATGTATTTCTTTTTTTAGCCAGCGGATGCTGCAAAGGAACTGATAAAAATAATTGTTCAGTTTTGTATTTTATGCAGAAAAAAATTCAGAATTATCAATAGGTTCAGAAAAGTATGATCATCTGATAAATGTCATTTTTAAGTTTTTCAAATAACTGAAGATTATTTTTCTATTTTATGAAGAATATATTTTTCAGGATAAAATCTTCCAAATAATGAAATCATATCCCACAATGGAGCCTGGAGTACATGAACCAATTGAAAAATTATTTAGAACCTGATTATTTTTTTATTAACTTTTTTTCTTCCATTTCATCTACAAGATTCAATATTTTTTTCTGCGTACTGGATAACAGTTTTTCCATTTTGATTTAATTCCATCTTATTTTTCCTGTCAAAAAGTTCGACCCCTAAAGTTTTTCCACTTTTTGTATCGAACGGGAAAGTGCAGACTGTGAAATATACAATTTTTTTCAGCGGCTTTTGATAATGTTCCATATTTTGCAAAACGCGATAAAAGTTTGTTTAAGTTGTTCCAATTCTATCATATAAATCACCCTCATATAATTTTTTTATTTCTAGTATGCATTTTTAATTATAGCACATTTTTCTAAACGGTATTGTACTTTTATCTTAAATTTTAGTATTATAACTATATAAAGATATAAGAAAATGGAGGAGATTACATATGAAAAATTTAATATTATTAATATCAATAGGGATATTATCAGCAACTGCAAGTTTTGGATTTCAGAAGCCTGTAACAATTAAAGAACAGGGAAGTTTTATGGCAGGAGGAACAGTTATAACTGCACCAGGAATATATAAAGACTCTGAGCCAACAAACTATGATGGGGAAACATTACATGGAGACCATGCTTATGTATTTTATCAAAAACCTGTTAATGGTAAGAAAAATAGTATAGTATTTTTACATGGTTATGGACAATCAGGAAAAACTTGGGAAACAACGCCTGATGGAAGAGATGGATTTCAAAATATATTTTTGGAAAAAGGATACAGTACATATATTGTTGACCAGCCTAGACGTGGTAGAGCTGGGCAGTCAACGGTTCCAAGAAATTTAACAGCAAGACCGGATGACCAGCTTTGGTATAATAATTTTCGTATAGGACAATACTAAAATATATGACAATGTTTCGTCCCTAGAGATAAGGAATCGCGAGAACAGTTTTTTAGACAAATGACTCCTGATACTGGAGATTTTGACCAAAAAGTTATAAGTGATGCGATGGTAAAAGTTTTTGAGAAATCAGGAAACGGAGTTTTGGTAACTCATTCTGCCGGTGGAGGACCAGGATGGGATACTGCGATAAAATCTGATAAAGTCAAAGGAGTAATTGCACTTGAACCAGGAACATTTCCATTTCCAAAAGGAAAATTACCTAAAGTAGAAAAAACTACAAGTCCATTTCCTGCTAGTGGATACGAAGTATCAGATGAAGAATTTAAAAAATTAACAAAAGTACCGATAGTTGTATATTTTGGAGATAATATTCCAACTGAAATAACAGATAACTGGGGGCTTGATAACTGGAGAATAAGAGTAAACTTAGCAAGAAAATGGGAAAAATTGATGAATGAAGCAGGTGGAGATGTAAAAGTTGTAATGCTACCTGATATAGGAATAAAAAGGAAGTACACATTTTATGATGGCTGATTTAAATAATAAACAAGTAGTGATGCAATGGAAAAATGGATGAGAGAAAAAGGACTCGCAAAAGTAGAATAATAAATTAGGAGATGGTGACAATGAATAATAAATTTATAAAAAGATTTGGAAAAATGATTTTGAATGCAGTAGTATTATTAGGATTTATACTATGTGGAAACAATGTTTCGGCAGTAAATGACAAAAAATCTGAAAATAGTGAAAATGGGAAGAAAAATAAAGGTAAAGTGTTAGTTGTATATTTTTCGCAAACTGGAACAACTGAAGGAGTTGCTAAAATTATTGCAAGAGAAACTGATGCAGATTTGGTTAAATTGGAAGTGAAAAACGCGTATACAAGTGATGATTTGAATTGGACTGATAAAAATAGCAGAATTAACAGGGAACATGATAACCCAAATAGTAGAAATGTAGAATTGAAAAATGCTGTTATTCCTAATTTTGCTTCGTATGATACCGTATTTATCGGGTATCCGATTTGGTGGAGAGAGGCTTCCTGGGTTCTGGATGATTTTGTTAAGAAAAATGATTTTACTGGAAAAACTGTAATTCCGTTTGGTACATCAATGTCAACAGGAGACGGAACTAGTGGAGACAGATTGAAGAAATTGACAAAAACAGGAAACTGGATTGCTGGACAAAGATTTTTCTAGCAGTTATAATGAAACAGAGGTTGTAAATTGGGTGAAAGGCTTGAAATACTAATCGTAGTTTAGAGAAAAAAATAACTAAAAATTGAAATTCCTTACTGATTTATGATATAATTACATTATTATTATAAAATTATAGAATGGAGTTCACTTATGAATAAGGAAAGACTTGTAGCTTTTTATGGATGCTATACTTGCAATTATTATGACAATTCTTATATTAGAACTGAAAAACCTGAAGTGGCAACTTTAAAAGCACTTTGGAATCTGAGAGTAGATTTTTTGCATATACGCTTTCATTTTTCTGGCTTGGAACAATGTGGATAAATCTACATAATGAATGGCATAAAATAAAATATATTACAACATCAATTGTTTGGACAAACGTAGTTTTACTTTTTCTTTTCCTCATTTTTTCCGTATGTGACTTCTTTTTGTCACATCATACTATAACAGTAGTATACTTTCAAGGATTTTATGGGGTAATAGTTTTGGCTGTTACATTTTGCAACATAATTTCAGGACATTTGATAGTAAAAGCAAATAGAAATGATGAGAAACTACAGGAATCATTAAAAAAATAAAGATGAGATGGCTAAGAATTGATACAATTATAAAAAAATTATAGGGTTAATAATATCGTGTACCTTTTATCCGCCTGCAATGATGATGAGTGTTTATATTACTTTACTTTGAATTGTACTTCCCGCACAGTATAAGGCGGCAAAAGGGAGAAAAGGAACTTTCGATTGATGAAATAGCTTATCTAGTTGGATATACGGAACTTTCGTCCCTCTATCGGGTATTTAAAAAATGGACTGGAAAAAAACGGTTTCGCAGTACCAGAAAGAGAAGTAATAGATATTAAAATACGTCATAAAACTGACGTATTTTTCGTTGCAAAATGAAACGAAAAATGGAACGAAAAAGCTTTTCGTTGCAAAAATATTATAAAAAGTTTATTTCATAAAATAACCCTTATGAGACGACTTTTTATTCAATGAAATCCATTTTTTTAAATTCTAAATCTTATAATTTTCTAAATTTTTTTATACATCTTGATTCACTTTCGGAATACTCTTCATTTCCCCTTTCAAAACAATCACAGATACAACAAAAAGTTTATGAAATCTGCTATTGGGAATGCGAACATAATTCCATCAATACCCATAAAATGTGGTAAAATTATTAGTAATGGTAAAAGTGAGATAATTTGTCTTACAAGTGACAAAAATGCTCCTTTTGAGGCCCTTCCAATTGATGTTAAAAACATTGTAATAGCACCTTGAATACCGTTTAGGAATATGAAGAATAAAAATACTCGCATATTTTTGTTCCGTATTGAAAGTAGAGTTTACTTCCGTTACCGAAGACAGAAATTATTTGAACAGGGAAAAAGTTCAGCGATTGCAAATGCCACTAAAGAAATAAAAAAAGCTACTTTTAGAGATAGTTTTAAAATTTCTCGAACTCTTGCATATTTTTTTGCTCCATAATTAAATCCCGCAATAGGCTGTGCTCCTTGTGTCAATCCCAATAAAATCGCTATAAAGATGACATTTATTTTCATAACAATTCCAGCAACGGCAATAGGAATTTCACTTCCATAAATAGATTTCGCACCATAAATTTTCAATAAATTATTTGTCACAATTTGAACAATTAGTGCGGAACATTGGAAAATCAAAGGCGATGTTCCCAACATAAACAAAATCCAAATTTCTCGTATTTTTATCTTGAAATCCTTCAATTCAAACTTTACACTTTTAAATCTAAAAAAATACAATCCTAGCATAACTGCCGAGATAAATTGCCCAATTACAGTCGCCCAAGCGGCACCGTCCATTCCATATTAAATTCAAACATAAACAACGGATCAAGAATCGTATTTGTAATAGCTCCAATAACTATCGCAAGCATTGAATAAAAAGAATTTCCATCAGCTCTAACCATAGGATTTGCTCCTATCGAGAATAATAAAAATGGTATCCCAAGAGATGTAATTTGGGTATATTCAATCGCATAATTAAAAATTTGATCAGTAGCCCCAAAGGCCGTTAACATTGGTTTTAAAAAAATATTAATGAGTATGCATAAAATAACACCACTTAAAAGTAACATTGTAGCTGCAGTACCAGTTACACTTTTTGCCCTTTTTGGACGCTTTCTTCCCAATTCTAAATTAAAATTAGTCGCAGCTCCAACTCCAGTCATAAGTCCAATCGCAAGACAAATCGTTGTAATTGGAAAAGCCACATTTGTAGCTGCATTCCCAAGAAACCCAATTTTTTGTCCAATAAAAATCTGATCCACAACATTGTAAAGAGCATTAACCAAGTTAGCAATGATAGCAGGAACTGCAAGTGAAATCAGCAATTTTCCAACAGGTTCTGTACCAAATTTAGTTTTTCGTTCATTTATTGCTTTCGTTTTTCCCATTTTTCCTTCCTTTCCAAAATTTTTAAATATGATAAAATTCTCTCTGAAACAAGAGAAAAATTCTTTTTGTAACAAGAAAACTGAGAAAAAATCCCAGTTTTAAGCCATCATATTAGTATGGTAAAAAATAATATCTTAAAAATATTTTACTACATTTGGTAAAGGTTTTCAAATTTTTTTATTTAATTCTGAATATTATGGTAGATAAAAGAATTTATTGTAGCGTAAACTGACTTTAAAAAAATTAAAAAAAGTTGATATAAAAATATGTAGATTTTTTTGTCAGAAATATTGTACAATAAGTAGAGGTGATTAGTATGATAGCTACAAATTATTCAAATGTAAGAAATAATTTAAAAAAATATTGTGATAAGGCAACTGATGATTATGAAACAGTCATTATAACAAGAAAAAAACGATAAAAAAATGTGGTGCTGATGAGTGAAGAGGAATATAACAATTTGATGGAAAAATCTTTATATTATGTCAAATAAGAAATATTATAATGAAACTGTTAAAAAGTAAAGCAGAAGCAGAAGCGGGGAATGTACAAATACATGATATAATTGAGGTGGAATAATGAATTTAATATGGACAGATATTGCATGGGGGCAATATGAAGACTGGCAAAAACAGGATAAAAAAATAGTTAAAAATAAATGAAATAATAAAAGGATATTAAAAAGAAACGGCAATGAGGGGATAGGGAAGCCTGAGCCTTTTAAAACATGAACTGAATGGATATTGGAGCAGAAGAATTACAGATAAGCACAGGTTTATATATAAACTGACAGAAACAAATTATAGTAGTTATTGCCTGTGCAAATCATTATAAATAATGGAAATTATGAAGAAATAAAGAATAATAAAAAAAGACGTCTTTAAAATTAAGAAAAAAATCTTAGTTTAAGAGGTCTTTTTATTTTTGAAATTTATATAATAAAATTTGTAAATATTATTGTGTAGGGTCATTTTGAAGAAAGATTTTATTTAAAGAAAATTTATGAAAAAAATAGGGTATAATATTACTACTTAAAATTAGAAATATAAATTTTGTTAATATTGAAAAAAATATAGAAAGGACAAGTTATGAAAAAGATAATTTTAATTTTTGGTAAGTGTACTATTTTTTTAGTGAGCTGTAATGGGAATATTCCTTTCTCGGAGGAGGAAAAAGGAGCTTTAAAAAAGGCAAAAATGGAAATTGCTGAAATGAAGAAAAATCCAACAATGGCAGAAAAAGGAAAGAATTTTGCAAAAGGGGCTAGAAGTTCAGAGAAAATATTTACGGATTGGGGTAGTGTATTTTAAAAAGTGTGGAAAAAGGATATTCCGATGGCAGATTATTATCTGGCAAGAAATTATAATGCGAGAGGGGAAAATGAAGAGGCACTGAAATGGGCAAGAAAAGGCTCGGACAGAGGAGTGAAGGAAGCAAGTGCATTTGCAGGACATATTTATGCTAATCAGAGAGATGAAATGAATGCAAGAAAATATTATATAAAGGCAATGGATCAGGGAGATTATAAGGAAGATACCTTGTTTAGAGTGTGGGTGTATGGAGAAAGGAAAGAAATTAATAGCGAAGTGGTGGAAGCATTTAAAAGAAATTTAAATAAAAAAATATTGAGGTAAAAAAATACTTTGGCTTTTTTTATTATCAGAGGCATGATTGCTTTTGATGAAGTTTGAAAAACTCTACAAGGAGCTTTGTTAATGAAAAATATCCGAATGCAGAAAGACTTTTAGGAGAACTTTATATGTCGAAAAAAAGATTATGACAAAAGCTGAAGAATGGTTATTAAAAAGAATCGGAAAAATTATTTTCACATTCAGAAGACAATGTGAAACGGATTGAAGAAAAAAAGAGCAAGATTATTGCGTCTGTTAGCAGAAGTTTATGAAATGAAAGGAGATTACGGCAAGGTTGAAAATAACCTTTTAAAAAGCAAAAGAACTTGCACACAAGGAATTTGCATTAAAAAGTTTAGCCAAATTGTACGAAAAAGCAAGGGAAATATAATCAAAGCTTTATAAAAATAAATGAAGAATTAGAAGAATTGAAAAAAATAGAAAAAAACAGAAAAAAATTAAATCATAAAAAGAAATAAAAATGGAGAGTTTTATGAGAATAGAAAAACTGGAATTTGTAAAAAAATATTGATAAATTTGAAAATAATTCTGATGAATATGTGGAGATTAATTTAAATAGGAAGGTAACGGAACTTTCAAGCGTTTCGTATGAAAAAAATTATACAGTTTTTTTATTTATTAATAGGAGAAGATAGGAGAATAAATTCGCTGGAAATTCTCAATATATTGAAAATGGCTAAATTTATATCTAAAAATAGAAGTTCCTGAAAAATATAATAGAAGGCGATATTTATTTTAAGAGGGAAGAATACAATGAAGTCTGGTATAAAAGTTAAAGAATTAGATTTTTGGAGATTGATATTTCCAAAAATATTATCGGATGTTATTTTACTAATAACAGGCTTAATATTTATTTTCGAGTAAAAATTTGTGAAAATATAGTAATCTTAATAAATAGGAATAATTATACAGAAGGAATTTTGATTTATGGAAAATTTGAAATTGAAGATGATAGATTTTACTGGAAAAAAGTGAGAATGTTGTAAGCGAGCGGGATATGATTTTTTTCTTTTTAATAATGAAGAGATAAAAAAATATTTGTCTTATGTAACAGGAGAACTAAAAAAATAGAAATAGTTAGTGAAAATGAGAAAATTGAAAAGAAATTGGAATGGAAGCAGTATTAAAATTTAAGGGAATTCGATTATTTTGGATTATGAATATGGATTATATGAGTATGTGGAAATAGAAATTTAGGATAGTTTGGAAAAAAATATTGGGCTGATGGGAAAACAGTTTATTTAAAGGAAGGGAAGAAAATTTTTGAAAATTGAAATTTGGGAAGGATATTCGCTATTTTGATGATGAGTGCAGGATGGCGGGATTTGGTACGGAATTTAAAAAAATCGAAAGGAATAAAAACTTTGAAAAAGGCGAAATTATAAATGAATAAAATATTTTTACTGATGTTGCTTTTGTCTATTAACAGGATGTAGGAATCAAGGAAATAATGTAGTAATAAAAGATGTTGATGATGTTTATTTTTATCTCGAAAATAAGCAAAATCCTGAAAAAGCTCAAATAATGGCAAGAATTGCCTTTGAACTGGAAAAGGAAAACTATGAAGAAGCAGAAAAAGTATTTTTTTAAAACTGGCAAAATACGATAAAACCGCTTATGTTTCGCTTGCAAATATGTATTATGAACATATTGATAAAAAGAAGGGGAAAAGAGATATGAAATAAACTTTTTGAAAAAGGAAATAAAAGGGCAGGTACAATTTTGGGGATGATTGCTGAAGATAATAATGATTATAAAAAAAGGCGGAAGAATGGTACAAAAAAATCGTTGGATAAAGAGAATGTATTAGGATATAAATCTTTTTGCTACGTTTTTATATAAAACAAATAGAAAAAAATGAGGCTGAGAAATATTTTATAGAAAGTTTGGAAAATCGCAAAGATGCGGATTCGATGTTATACTTAATAAAAAAATATTATATGAAAAAAAGATAATGAAAAAATTGAAATACTGGCAAGATAAAATATTAAATACAAAAAGAAATTTTTTAGATTTGATGATGAAGCAAATGATTTACTGGAATACAGTTTATCAAAAGATAGAATGGATAAAGAGTTCTTTGAGTTGTATATAAAAAGGAGAGGAAAGTATTTTAAAAAAAGATTATGATACAGCAGAAAAAAATATTTTTTTACAAATGGAGAAGTTAAAAAGAAGGAATTTTGTATACAGACTGATTTTTTTATTATCGTTTTAAGGATGAAAAAGAAAAAGGAATGGAAAAAAATATAAAAAAAGCATATGAAAATGGTTTAAAGAAAAGTCGCTGTTTTTATAGAATTATTGAGCATAGAAATAGAAATATTGATGAAGCAAAAAAATGGTATAGGATAGCAGCGAATGCAGAATACACTGATTCACAAATATATTTAGCACAAATTTTTGGAAGAAGAAGGTGATAAAATTGAGCTATGAATTTGTATTTAAAAGCAAATTGAACTAAAAAGATTATAGAGCAATAAATTATTTATTAAAAATATTACTACAGAGAGAAAAATTTAAAAAGAAATAAAAAAATGGGTAGATGTAGTTAAAAAAATCAAATGGATTAAAAAAATTATAGTGAAGTCTGACAGTGGAAGAATAAAAGAATATGAAAAAAATTTTTTAAAAGAAAAAAAGAGTAAAATGCTTAATTAATTGTGAAATAAAATGATAAATATAGGTGTTTTTGATATAAAAAAATGAAAAAAATGGAGATTTTTATGTTTGATGAATATGATGTAGTAAAAAGCAAAAAGAAAAATTGTCTGATAAAGTCTTAGAAAATTCGATTGGAACAGTTGTGATGATATTTCCTGAATTTCCAAATGATTATATGGTAGAGTTTATGGAAGATGAGAAGACTTTGGATATTTTTAGTTATTAAGGGAGAGGATATTGAAAAAAATTAATATAAATTTGTAAACACAAATACTCTTGTTTTTTTACAAAAAAATGTGGTACTCTTTATAATATAAAAAAATTAATTTTTATAATAAATACAATTATGTAATTATAGTTGTATAAAATGGAAAGGATGAAAAAGATGAAAAAAATATGATGCAATAATAATTGGATTTGGAAAAAGGTGGAAAAACTTTGGCAGGATTTTTTTGGCTGGGAAAAGGGTCAGAATGTGGCTTTGGTTGAGAAATCGGACAAGATGTATGGAGGGAACTTGTATAAATATTGGATGTATTCCTACGAAAAAAACTTGTTGATAGTACAAAAGTTCTTAAAAAAATAAAGGGTTAAGCGGTATTGAGGAAAAGGAGAGATTTTATACAGAAAGTATAAATAATAAAAAAATAAATTGATTGGTGCATTGCGTGGGAAAAAAATTATGAAATGCTGGCTATAAAGGAAAAATATTGATATTTATGATGGATTTGGAAGTTTTGCTTTCAAAAAAAATGTAGTTAATATTGAAAGTAATGGGGAAAAATGTTCAGATTGAAGGGGAAAAAATATTTATAAATACAGGTTCGACTACAATAATTCCTGGTATAAAAGGACTTAAAAAAAGTAATCACGTTTATACAAGCACTTCGATTATGGAATTGAAGGAACTTCCTAAAAAATTGACTATTTTAGGGAGCAGGGTACATTGGATTGGAATTTGCTTCGATGTATGCTGATTTTGGGTCAGAAGTTACGGTTATTGATTTGACAAAAAGACTTATGCCTAGAGAAGATGAAGAAATTGCTGATAGGGCAAAGGCTATATTTGAGGCAAAAGGGAATTAAATTTTTACTGGAATCAAAAATTGAGGAAATTATTGATAAAAATGGAAAAGGATATGTGCAAATTTCACAAGGAGCAGACAAGAGTGAAATTGAATCAGATGCAATTCTTGTGGCAATCGGAAGAAAACCTAATACAGAAGGACTTAATTTAGAAGCAGCAGGAGTAAAAACTGATGAAAAAGGTGCAGTAGTAGTTGATGAAACATTGAAAACAACAGCTGACAACATTTGGGCAATGGGAGATGTGAAAGGTGGACTTCAATTTACATATATTTCTCTTGATGACTTTAGAATAATAAGAGATAATCTTTACAGTGGAGGAAATAGAACAGTAAACGATAGAAATGTAATTCCATATAGCGTATTTGTAAATCCGCCATTATCAAGAGTTGGAATGACTGAAAGCGAAGCAATTGCCAAAGGATACGAAGTAAAAACAGGAAGACTTGAAGCAATGGCAATTCCAAAGGCAAAAATTGAAGGTGTAACAGATGGACTTCTTAAAGCAGTTGTAGATGCAAAAACAGATAAAATACTGGGATGTACTTTACTATGTAACACTTCCCACGAAATGATAAACATTGTTGCAGCGGCTATGAAAGCTGAACAAAAATATACATTCCTAAAAGATATGATATTTACTCATCCGACAATGAGTGAGGCTTTGAATGATTTATTTGGAAGTGTGAAATAAAGAAAATAAAAAAATATTTTTAGTTAAAAATTATGAATTTTTTATGAAGTAATTAAAAATACTACAAAGAATGGAGAAATAAATGGGCAGTTTTTTTAATAATTATGGGATTAGTAGTATTTTATAATCTGTTTAAGATTATTTTTAATATTATAAGAATAATTTTTAAAGAAAAAAAGTAAAAAGGTTTTTGAAAATTGATTTAATTTCTGAAATAATTTATTTTTTTAGGATGGATAGATTTGATGAGAAATGCAATTATTTTAGTACCTAGTCAAATATTTCATTCTGTTTTTTTACTATGTTGCTATTTTAATATTTTTTTGATAAATAAAAAGAAACAAAAATTCATAATTATATTTTATTTTTCAATAATAACAATTGATATAATAATTGTTTTATTTCTTTTAAATATGCTAGAATTATATCTTATTACGTTCATTACAGTAATTGTGTATATTTTTTTATAATTGTACTTTTAAGAAAAGATAGAGATAAATTGCAGATTGTGGATATTTAACACTATCTTTACTGGATATTGCAAATATTTTTATATCATATATTGCATTTATAGGGTATGCTGTTTCGGCATTTTAAAAAAATAATAGATAATAAATAGAATAATAAATAAAAAGATTTCTTCAAATTAAAAATCACGGTTATTAAGATTAACTGTGATTTTTTTGTTTATAGATATTTATGAAAATGTATAAAATTTTTTTAAAGAAATGTTTTAGGACAAAGTGTTGATAAATTACAAGTAATGCAGTATAATAATATTGTTATATACTTTTTGAATTATGAAATTTTTGTAATAGAAAAAAAGATAAAAAAAATAAGCCCAACATTAGGGCTTAAACACAATGGAATTTTACTTTAATATATTAGACCTGTTCGATAACTATACAAACTTAGAATTTAATAAAATAAATATCTTGAAGCAAGGGGTCTTGACCCCTTGTATAGATAAAAACTTAGGTTATCGAACAATCTATTATGTCATATTTTAGATAAAATTAAGGTGGAAATTAGAAATATAAAGTAATATTTTTTTAGAAAGGAAGGTTTAAAAATGGAAGACATTATAAAAAATAAATGAATTTTTCAAAATTAGCACGTGAGAGAGAGTTGACGGAGGAAGAGAAGAAAGAGCGTGAAAAATATAGAAAAATGTATATTGAAAAATTTAAGGAAAGTGTGAGAGGGCATTTGGACAGTATTAAGGTTGTTAGAGTGGATGATAATGGAAATCCCATTGATGATGATGGGAATGTTATTGAGCCTGAAGCGTAAAAAAATAAAGCAAATTGGGGAAGGAGTGAATAAAAATTTATGAAATATGATTTAGTTATATTTGATTTAGATGGAACGCTTCTGGATACGTCAAAATCTATTACAAAGACTGTAAATTCAGCGATGGAAGAACTTGGAAAAAAGCAGTATTCTATTGATGAGTGTGTAAAATTTGTTGGTGGTGGAGTTTCAGGGTTGGCTCGGAATATTTTGGGAAAAGAGAAGTATACGGATGTAACGAATGAGGAAATGGAAAAAGTTATAAGAAAATATTATGATATTTACTTTGACTATGGTGTTGAGCCTTATGAAGGAATACCTGAATTGCTGGATTTTTTGACAGAAAATAATATAAAAAAAGGGATTGTGACGAATAAGGATCATGAAACGGCTTTGTCTGCTGTTGAAAAAAAATTGTCGAAATGGAGATTTGATGGGATATTTGGATCGAATGAAAAGGAGTATCCGAATAAGCCGAATCCTTATAATGTTGACAGAATGGCACAAAATCTGGATGTTTCCAAAAGATAGAATATTATTTGTCGGGGATATGCTTGTGGATGTAAATACTGCTAAAAAAATGCTGGAGTTGATATTGTTTACTGCAAATGGGGATTTGGTGAAGTGAAAGGTGAAACTGGAATTAGTGAAGATGTGAAAGTATCTGATGTTCAGGAAATTATAAAAAAATAAAAATAAATTTAGATTCTTTTAGAATAAGTGAATTTTTAAAAAAAGTCTGATTTTAGAAAGTAAAAAAACGGAATTTGTTTTGAAAACTATAATTAATTTCCGTTTTTTTATTTATTAAAATAATCTGGTATTAAAGAGATTAAGTATTAATCGCGAACCAAAAAGTTAAGGAAATAATTATTCAAATATATTTTTCTTGTCTGTTAATGGATATTGTGGTATACTTATTTTTTTATAAAGCGATTAAGTAGTGAAAGAAGTCGAAGAATTATGAAAAAGAGGGAAGGAGAAGGAA
>BNJU01002865.1_pt1 | contig 78139 bp, 79 predicted proteins | sample 8539281 | NCBI WGS metagenome assembly BNJU01 (sample SAMD00202456, study PRJDB9452) | human saliva metagenome | isolation source: human saliva | place: Japan
CCGCGCTCCTTCCTCTGCGCCACCTGGAGGAGATGCGCCCGGTCATCGCCTCCGCGGCCGGCTGCGCAGGCAGCGACGACAGCGGTGGTCCCCGTGTTCGTCGCCCCCGAGGAGGTCCTGGAGTCCATCACGGGATTTCCACCTGCACCGCGGGGCCCTGGCCGCCATGAACCGGCCCGAGCTCGCCGGTGTTCCCGAGCTGCTTGCGGCCGCCCGCGGGGGAGCGGGGGCCAGGCGGGTCGCGATCCTGGAGGACCTGGTGGACCACACGAACGTGGGAGCCGCCTTCCGCAGCGCAGCCGCCCTGGGGATCGACGCCGTCCTGGTCACTCCCGCGCTGCGCGGACCCCCTCTACCGGCGCAGCGTGCGCGTCTCCATGGGCACCGTCTTCCAGGTCCCCTGGACCCGGATCGAGCGCTGGCCCGCCATGGACGAGCTCCACGCGCAGGGCTTCACCGTGGCCGCCCTGGCACTGTCGGACACCTCCGTGGCACTGGATGAGTTTGCGGCCTCAGCGGCCTGTACGGCCCCGGACTCGCGGGTCGCCGTCGTCCTGGGCACGGAGGGGGACGGGCTGTCCCACCGGACCATCACCGCGGCCGACGAGGTGGTGCGCATCCCCATGGCCGGGGGAGTGGACTCTCTCAACGTGGCGGCCGCGGCCGCCGTGGCCTTCTGGGCGCTGCGTCTGCCCTGACCCGGACCGCAGCCCGGTGCCGCAGGTTCCGCCGGACGAGTGGCAGGAGAGCACGGTGGGGCCGGATCCGTCCGTGGACGGATCCGCCCCCGACCGTAGTATCTGCAGCCGATCAGGGTCGGCGGCGTCATGTCAGGCTCAGGCCTCAGGCGCGGTGACCTTGATGAGGGGCCTCGCCGGGCTCCACCGAGTCGCCGCCGACGACCTCGACCGAGGCGAAGGAGGCGGTGTTGGTGACGAGCACCGGCGTGGTCAGCGGGTAACCGGCCTGCTCGATGACGGAGCGGTCCACGCGGACGAGCTCCTGGCCCGCGCTGACGCGGTCGCCCTGGGAGACCTTGACGTCGAAGCCCTGGCCCTCCAGGTTGACGGTGTCCAGACCCACGTGGATGAGGATCTCCACGCCGCTGTCCAGGGTGATGCCGAAGGCGTGCCCCGAGGACGGGGCCACGACGACGGTGCCGTCCGCCGGAGCCGTGACGACGATGTCGCCCTGGGGCTCCAGGCCCACGCCCTGACCGACGGCGCCCGAGGAGAACACCGGGTCGGGAACCTTGTCCAGGTCCATGGTCGTGGCCTTGAGCGGCGAGGCGATCTCAGTGACCGCACCGGGAACGAGGGCCGGCTTGGGCGTGGGGGCCTTCGCAGTCCGGTCGCCCTCCTCCACGGGAGCAGCAGCCGCAGCGGCGCTCGGCCTGGGCTGCCCTCAGCGGCCTCGGGCCGGAGCGGAGGCAGTGTGCTGCGCCCTGGTGACGCCCGCTGCGGCGAGCGCCTCGGCCTGCTCCTCCTTGGTGCGGTAGCCGAAGGTGACGATGAGGAAGAAGGAGGTGGCGAAGGCCGCAGCGACGGAGATGCCGTAGAGGGCACATGGGGTTGAAGACCGGGATGGTCAGCAGCGAGGTGAAGACGAAGGTCGTGGTCGTGACGCCCTCGATGCCTCCCAGCATGCTGCCGATGCCCTGGACGAGGCCGCCCACGGCACAGCCGACGAGCATGAACGGGTAGATGCGCTTGAAGCGCAGGTGGATACCGTAGAGGCTCGGCTCGGAGATACCACCGAAGCAGACCGGCGAAGAGGGCACCGGTGGCGGTCTGGCGCATCTCATCGTCCTTGTCGCGGAAGGACCACACGAGGACGGCCGCGGTGGCGCCGAAGCAGGCGAAGTTCCAGGCGCCCCATGGGGCCCCTGGATGAAGTCGGTGTGCTCGTGGCCGCGGAGGCGATGTTGGCCAGCATGAGGGCGTTGAGCGGCCAGTGCAGACCCAGCGGCACCAGGAAGGGGTAGACCATGGGGATGACGATCGCGAAAGATGATCGGGGCGTGGGAGTTGAGCCAGAACAGGGCCGTTCCCAGGCCGGTACCGATCCCAGATACCCAGGGGACCGATGAGGAAGGCGGTCACCGGCATCATGATGACGAAGGACAGGAAGGGCACGAAGACCATCTGCACGTTGGTCGGGACGATCTTGACCAGCCCCTTGTAGACCAGGGCCAGGATGGCCACCATCATGCGAGGGGACGAAGACCCGCCGCCGTAGTCGTTGAGCTGCATGGGCGGCCCGGCAGATGTGCGCGTGCACAGGTCGGAGTTGATCGTGGCGTTGTCGATGCAGGTCGTGCTCGGGTGCTTCTCGAGGTCGACGAACTCAGGCGTCAGCAGCGCAGCCATGATCGCGGTGCCGACCCACGGGGTCGATCTTGAGCTTCTTGGAGGCGTTGTAGGCCACCATGATCGGGCAGGGAAGTAGAAGACGGCACGGAACATGGCGTCGACGAACAGCAGCGTGGCCGGGCTTTGTCCGTCGCATCCGCGTGGGTGTTGATGAGACCGAAGGCCCTGCAGATCGCCTCACCCGCGATGATGAGCGAGGCGCCGAGCAGCACCGGTAGCAGGGGGCGGAAGGAGTCGGACAGGTACTCGAAGAAGGCATCGACGTAGGCGTTCTTGCCGCGGGCCTTGGCCCGGGCGGCGGCCTTGACGTCGGCGTCGGACTGGCCCGAGCCGGAGGAGCCGCCCTGGCTCTTCATGGCCGGCAGGCTGTTGATCTCGTCGTACACGCTCTGCACGGCACCACCGATGACGATCTGGTAGCGGTCCCCGGACTGGGGACGGCGCCCATGACGCCCGGGATGGCCTCGACGGCCGCCTTGTCGATGCCGGAGGCGTCCTTGAGCTCGAAAGCGCAGTCGGGTGGCGCAGTGGGTGAAATGGATGATGTTCTCGGCGCCGCCCACGGCGTCGAGATTGCCCTCAGGGGTTGAGGTCGTGGTTGCCATTCGGGCCCTTTCCTACTGAGCGAGGTGACGAGGACGGAGGCTGCACCCCGGTGCGCTCCGAAGTCCTCGACGGGCTCGCTCTCGGTGGTGGGGATCTGACACCTCGTGCGCCGCGCGGGCGCAAAAAGGTGGTTGAGGAAGAGGGTACTGTCTCACGGCTCAGAACAAAAAGGGAACAGTCCGTCTGGATGGCGCCCGCACCTGGCCCGAGACGGACATTGGCCAGAATCTGCGCGATCCCGGTATCCACTGGTCGGTGTTTGCGCAGTTGAGATCGGGTTGTGCGCACAGGTGCTCGGGGTCAGTGGGTGCACCGCGGGAGCGGGTTTTGCACGCTTGAGGCACACCGACCCCGTCTCACGCGAAGGAGCTCGACATGAGCGCGCAGACCTCCCTGGCCGCACAGCCGGCATCGCCGGTCCTACCGAACATCCCGGTTCGCCCGCCCACCACGACTCCGCCTCCCGTCCTGGCCCCGACCGCCGCGCCCGCTGTGCCGCGGCTCTACGGTCCACCGGGATGGACGGTGCGCATCGGCCTGTGGCGCCTGCTGGAGCCCTGGCTCGACACCCCGCGCTGCCTGCCGGGGGAGAGCCCGCTGCGACTGGATGCCCGGGGCGCCCCGGAGAGCGACTACGTGCCCTTCCGCGGCATGGACGCCGCCACCGCGGCCGACCTGCTGAGCCGGCTGCCGGCTGCGGCACTGAGAGACCGTCAGAACCTCGCCCCGAGCCTCAAGACGATGCTGACCGCCTGCGCCGGTGCGGACGGGCAGGTGCGCCTGTGCGGCTACGGCATCGGTCCCCAGCGGGAGGACGAGCGTCTGAGCGCCGAGGCCCTGTGGGTCGCCGACGCCGACCTGCAGGGCTACGAGGTCCTCGTCGAGCACAGCCGGGACTGCCAGTGCTCCGCGCTGTGGGAGCGGGTCAGAGACCGGTACGAGCTCGACGCCTGCTGCATTCCCGACGACATCGTGCGCACCCGGCCCGAGTGGGCCGGCGGCGGAGTCGGCTGGTGGATGTGGTGGGACTGATAGGCCCGTTGCGGCGGGCAGTACCGGTGGGCCCGTACGATGGCGCGCGTGATTAATGTCCAGGACCTCACCATGCGCATCGGTGCCCGCCAGCTCGTCGCTCACGCCGGCTTCCGGGTCGACAAGGGGATGCGCATCGGCCTCGTGGGTCGTAACGGCGCCGGCAAGACCACGATGACCAAGCTGCTCGCCGCCGCCTCCGTGGCCCAGGGCGCCGGCCGCGCCGTCAACGACGCCGACGAGCGCCACGGGCTGGAGGCCGTCGAGCACGAGGGCACGATCACCTGCACGAGCTCGGTGGGCTACCTGCCCCAGGACACCAAGGTCGGGGACCTCAGCGAGATCGCCCGTGACCGGATCCTCTCGGCCCGCGGCATCGACGCGCTCCTGGCCCGCATCCGCAAGGCCGAGGAGCGCATCGCCGTCACCGAGGGTGAGGCTCAGGCCAAGGCCCTGGACCGCTACACGCGCCTGGACCACGAGTTCACCATGGCCGGCGGCTACGCCGCCGCCTCCGAGGCCGCCCGCATCAGTGCCGCCCTGGGCCTGCCCGACCGCGTCCTGGACCAGCCCATCGGCACGCTCTCAGGCGGTCAGCGCCGTCGGGTCGAGCTCTCCCGGGTCCTGTTCCAGCAGCCCGACACGCTCCTGCTCGATGAGCCCACCAACCACCTCGACCACGACTCGATCCTGTGGCTGCGCGACCACCTGCGCACCTACGCCGGGGGCTTCATCGTCATCAGCCACGACGTCGAGCTCCTGCGCGACACCGTCAACCAGGTCATGTACCTCGACGCCGGTCGCGGGGTCCTCGACGTCTACCACCTGGGCTGGGACGCCTACCTCAAGCAGCGCGCCGACGACGAGCACCGGCGCCGTCGGGAGCGCGCCAACGCGGAGAAGAAGGCCGCCGCCCTACGCGCCCAGGGGGAGAAGATGCGGGCCAAGGCCACCAAGGCCGTGGCCGCCCAGCAGATGCTCAAGCGGGCCGAGCGCCTCATGGCCGACCTGGAGGACGAGGCGGCTGTGGAGAAGGTCGCCCACCTGCGCTTCCCCGACCCCGCCCCCTGCGGCAAGACCCCGCTGCGCGCCGCCCGGGCTGTCCAAGGCCTACGGCTCCCTGGAGGTCTTCGCCGGCGTCGACCTGGCCATCGACCGCGGCAGCCGGGTCGTGGTCCTGGGCCTCAACGGCGCCGGCAAGACCACGCTCCTGCGCCTGCTCGGCGGGGTGGAGGAGCCCGACTCCGGTGAGGTCATCCCCGGCCACGGCCTCAAGATCGGCTACTACGCCCAGGAGCACGAGACCATCGACACCGCGGCGAGTGTCGTGGAGAACCTGCGCCGCGCCGCCCCCGGCATGGACGACACCCAGGTGCGCAGCGTCCTGGGCTCCTTCCTCTTCTCGGGCGCGGACGCCGACAAGCCCGCCCGGGTCCTCTCCGGCGGGGAGAAGACCCGCCTGGCCCTGGCCATGCTCGTGGTCTCCAGCGCCAACGTCCTCCTGCTCGACGAGCCGACGAACAACCTCGACCCCGCCAGCCGCGAGGAGATCCTCGGGGCGCTGGGCACCTTCGCCGGCGCCGTCGTCCTGGTCACTCACGACGAGGGCGCCGTCGAGGCCCTCAACCCCGACCGGGTCCTCCTGCTGCCCGACGGCGACGAGGACCTGTGGGGGCCGGAGTACCTCGAGCTGGTGGCCCTGGCCTGAGGGGCAGACCGCACCTTCCCGACCCGGGCGCGACGTCGTCGGACACAGTGAGTCCCCTCACCACGGTTCTGCGGTGCGGACCGCGTAGGGTTGTCACCAGGAACAAGGCATCGAGCTGGAGCGTTGGCTCCAGTGGATCCTTCAGGCGCTCGTCACGAGAGCCACCGCAGGACCCTCCGCGGCTCCGCACGAGGCGCCGCAGACGAACGTAGGCACACCAGACCAGGAGATGACCATGGCAGAGACCGCCCTGACCGAGACCACTGACACCCAGACCCCCGAGCACGAGGTCATCCTCACCGAGACCGCCGCCGCGAAGGTCGCCAGCCTCCTGGCCCAGGAGGGGCGCGACGACCTGCGCCTGCGCGTGGCCGTCCAGCCCGGCGGCTGCTCCGGACTGGTCTACCAGCTCTACTTCGACGAGCGTCTCCTGGACGGCGACGCCGTGCGCGCCTTCCCCACCGGGCAGCGACGAGATGGCTAGCGTTGAAGTGGTTGTCGACCGCATGAGCGTGCCCTACCTGTCGGGCGCCACCATCGACTTCGCCGACACCATCGAGAAGCAGGGCTTCACCATCGACAACCCCAACGCCGCCGGAAGCTGCGCCTGCGGCGAGTCCTTCCACTGATCCCTCCCGCGCAGGCCCTCCCTCACGCAAAGGAGCTCATGTGCGCCGCACATCCCTGACCCCTGACCGCCCTGGCCGCGGCCGCCCTGCCTCGCGCTGGCCGGCTGCTCAGGGGTCGTCAGTCCTCCTCCGCATCGCCGTCGGGCCCAGGCGCTCCCCGAGACCCCGGTGCCCGGCAGCCACGGCGCCCTGTGGACTGCTCCACCCGACGATCGACTCCGACTCGAGTCGTTGCCGAGCCGTCGGTGGTGACGCGGGCAAAGCAGCCCACTGTGACCTGGAAGAAGGGTGCGCAGGCCCTAAGAACCTCACCGTCAAGACGTTGACGCAGCGAACAGGGCCCGAGATCGACGCCGCCGGTGTGGTCATCAGCGCCAACTCACGGGCTGGCAGTGGGACGGCACCGACCCCTTCGACACCTCCTTCAAGAGCGGCGCCCCGGTCGACCTTCCCGCTGGGGAACGTGATCCAGGGATGGAAGTGCGGTCTGGCCGGGCACCACGTCGGTGACCGGGTCGTCATGTCGATTCCCCGGAGCTGGCCTACGGCAGCAAAGGCGGCCCAGGACGCTCAGGCCGCAAGCCGCCCAGGCCGGCGGTGCCCAGCAGGGGCAGCAGAACCCGCCGGGACGCTCGTGTTCGTCGTCGAGATCGTCGACGGCGTCAGCGGCAAGATCTCCGGCGGCTCGGCCTCGGCCACGATGGAGGGCGAGGAGGCCGTCAGTCAGCGCGGCATCACGGTCAGCGGTGAGCTCGGCCAGCCTGCGAAGCTCTCCATCGGGGCCGACGCCGCCCAGCCGACCAAGTCCGAGGTCATCGTGCTGGCCCGCGGCCCGGTCCGGCCATCAAGGAGAACTCCACGGCCGTGATGAACATTGCCGGAAACTACTGGGACGGCTCGCAGCCGTCAACACCTGGGAGGAGCACGCCGCCGAGTCGATCACATGGCGCTGGGCACAGCAGTCCGTTCGGGACTGATCGGCGTGCCAGAAGGCTCCCGGATCGTGGTGCTCATGCCACCGGTGCAGGCTGATGGCCAGCAGCAGGGGTCCCCGGCGTCGGCCTACGTCATGGACGTTGAGAAGGTTTTCTAGCAAGAGCCTGTTTGACAGCGCTGATATGGCTGTGGCCCGCACCCCGTGAAGGGGTGCGGGCCACAGCTCTACGCGGCGCGTGTCCGAGGGCCGGCGTCAGCGGACGATGAGGCCCTGGGCCTTGGCGACGGCGTCGGCCAGGCGCTCGGAGACGTCCCTGCCAGTTGGCGATGTTCCAGACGGCCTTGACGTAGTCGGCCTTGACGTTGAGGTAGTCGAGGTAGAAGGCGTGCTCCCACATGTCCACCATGAACAGCGGGATGGTGCCCACCGGCACGTTGCCCTGCTGGTCGAAGAGCTGGAAGGTGACGAGCTTTCCGGAGAGGGAGTCGTAGGCGAGCACGGCCCAGCCCGAGCCCTGGATGCCCATGGCGGTGGCGGTGAACTGCGCCTGGAACTTCTCGAAGGAGCCGAAGGAGTCCTTGATGGCCTCAGCGAGCTCGCCCTCGGGCTGGCCCCCGCCGTTGGGGGAGAGGTTCTTCCAGAAGATGGAGTGGTTGGTGTGGCCGCCCAGGTTGAAGGCGAGGTTCTTCTCCCACAGGTTGATGGCGGCCAGGTCGCCGGCCTCGCGGGCGGCGGCCAGGGCCTCCAGGGCGGCGTTGGCGCCGGCGACGTAGGCGGCGTGGTGCTTGTCGTGGTGGAGCTCCATGATCTTGCCGGAGATGTGGGGCTCCAGGGCGGCGTAGTCGTAGGGGAGCTCGGGAAGGGTGTACACGGCCATCAAGGACTGCCTTTCGGTGGGTGAGGTGGCTTCAGTCCCGCCTCAGCAGGGCTCGTTAGGACTGAAGTCCTGAACATGGTTCATGCTAGACGTGGCGCCGGAAGAGGGATAGTGAGCCCGCGTGTGATTACACTGACCGCGGAAACACTGCCGTCCGTACCCGTCCACGAAGGATCCGCTATGACCGACCAGGCTGCTTCCGCCCGCCTCGAGCTTCTCGTCTTCTCCGACGACGCCACCGTGCGTCAGGAGGTCATTGACGGTGTCGGACGCCGACCGGCCAAGGGCCTGCCACTGGTGACCTGGACCGAGGCGGCCACCGCCGAGGGCGTGCGCATGGCCATCAAGGACCGCGAGAAGGAGGACCAGCCGCCCTTCGACGCACTGGTCCTGGACGCCGAGGCCAAGAAGCTCGGCGGCATGGGGCTGGCCCACGAGCTGTTCACCGAGCTCGACGAGCGCCCCGCCGTCGTCCTGCTGACCGCCCGTCCCCAGGACGACTGGCTGGCGGCCTGGGCCAAGGCGGAGGTCGTCGTGCCCCGCCCCCTGGACCCGCTGAGCCTCCAGGAGGGCGTCGCCAAGGCCCTCACCGCCCGCCGCGGCACCGTCACCCCCGCCGGCTGAGCCAGACGTCGGCCGCGCTGAGGTGATTGGCTCACGCGCGGCGCTTCATTCCTGCGAGGCCAGGACCTTGCGGTGGCGGGCAGCCGCACCGATCGGCCACGTGAGCACCGCGGGGTCGCCGTCGACCTCCACGATGCGGGCGCCCTCGTCCAGGACCCAGTCGGCCAGCAGGCTCGTCTCCTCAATGCTCGCCACCTCACCGACGCGGCCGGGCCTCTCAACGACCCGGGCGCTGGCGCGCAGCAGCTCGACGGCGGGGCGCGGGTCGGCACCCGGCGCGGTTGTCATGGAGCCGGCCAGCACGCCCCAGCGCACCACCACCAGCTCCCAGCCCCCGACCTCGCGGCGGCGGGCCGCCATGAGATGCGGGCAGGCCAGCAGGGGCCGCACCCGCTCGGCCCGATCCACCGCGCGCAGCAGGCAGCGCAGGCGGCCCGTCCAGGTCCCGGCCTCCTCGTAGCGCTCGGCCCGGGACAGTGCCGCGATGCGCTCCAGCAGGGGAGCGGCCACCAGGTCGACCTCGCCCGACAGGCAGGCCAGCACCTCGGCCGGCTCAGCCGGGACGTCGTCGTGGCGCACCCGCCGCAGCTCGCGCCCGTCCCAGCGGCCCAGACGCAGCACCGACTCGGCGGCGCGCAGGGCCTCCTGGCCCCTGCCGCGTGAGGCGAAGGGGCCCACCGCATGGCCGACCTCCTCCGTGGGCAGCACGGTGGTCAGCGCCAACCGGGGCTCGGCCCCCGGGCCCGAGCCCTGGGCCAGGTGGAGCCAGGGCCGGCGGCGCGGGGCCCGGGAGCGGCGGTTGACCGGCGGGTCGAGCTCGGCGATCATCCGCAGCTCGCGCACCCGCGCCTCAATGAGCGTGGGCGTGGCGATGTGCCGCACGCTCACGGTGGTGTCCAGCATCTGCGCCACCTGGCGGCGTTTCTCCGCGGCGGTGAAGTAGGAGCGCACCCGGCGCTTGAGGTCCACGGCGCTGCCCACGTAGAGCACCTGGTCGGCCGCCGAGCGGAACTGGTAGACGCCGGGGCTGGTGGGCAGGGAGTCGGCCAGGCGGCTCTTGGCGCGGCGCCTGGCCGGGACCGGGTCGGAGGCGGTGGCCAGGTCCTCCAGGTGCGTGACGCCGAGCGGCGCCATGACCTCCAGGGCGGCGTGCAGCACGTCCACGGTGGCGCGCGCGTCATCCAGGGCCCGGTGCGTGGGACGGGTCTGGGAGCCCACGAAGGTGGCCAGCGTCCCCAGCTTGTGGTTGGGCACCTCGCTGCGGGTCCAGGCCTTGCGGGCCAGCGCCAGGGTGTCCAGCACTCGGGGCTCGGGCCACTCCCAGGTCCAGGGCCGCTGCGGCGCCACGCAGGTGACCGACGTCGAAGCGGGCGTTGTGCGCGACGAGGACGACGTCGTCGGCCAGCAGGTCCGCCCAGTCCAGGAAGGCCTCCACGCAGGTGCGTACGCCGGGGGCGCCGGCCACCATGGCGTTCGTGATGCCGGTGAGCATGGTGATCTGGGCGGGGATGGCGACGCCGGGGTTGACCAGGGTGGAGAACTCCGCCAGCACCTGTCCGCCGCGCACCTTTGACGGCCCCGATCTCGGTCAGAGAGCGAGCGCCCGGCGCCCCGCCGGTGGTCTCCAGGTCCACCACGACGAAGGTCGCCCGCTCCAGGGGCGTGCCCATGTCGGCGAAGGACACCTGGGTCCCGATGGTGCTCACGGTCGCAGGCTAGAGGATGGCAGTGACATGCATCCTCGCCGGCAGTCGGGAAGTCGGTGCGAGCAGGGTGGGAAGCACCCTAGAATCACCCCATACCCGAGCGGCACCGCCGGCTCCGGTGCCGTCCGTCTCCGATGGTGCAGGACCGTGTGGTGGCCGCCCAGCCAGCAGTTCACAGGAGGCCCCGCGTGGGATACGGACCCATCAAGGCAACAGTCGGCCCGGCCCTGGAGATGCTCTATCAGCCCTGGATCCGCGGCGAGGAGAACATTCCCGCCGAGGGCGCGGCGATCCTGGCCTCCAACCACCTGGCGGTCATCGACTCCTTCTTCCTGCCGCTGCTGGTGGACCGCGAGGTCGCCTTCATCGGCAAGGCCGACTACTTCACCGGCAAGGGCGTCAAGGGCTGGGCGGTGAAGAACTCATGAAGACCGTGGGTACGATCCCCGTGGACCGCTCCGGCGGCAAGGCCTCCCAGGCGGCGCTCCAGGCCGGCATCGACCGGCTGCTCTCGGGGCAGCTCTTCGGCATCTATCCCGAGGGCACGCGCAGCCCCGACGGGCGCCTCTACCGCGGCAAGACCGGCGTGGCCCGCATCGCCCTGGCCACCGGCGCCCCCGTGGTGCCCGTGGCGATGATCGGCTCCAACCTGGCCCAGCCGATCGGCAAGTCCATCCCTCCACCCGCCACCGCGTGGGCATCGTCATCGGCGAGCCGCTGGACTTCTCCCGCTACAAGGGCCTGGAGAACGACCGCTTCGTGCTGCGCTCCATCACCGACGAGATCATGTACGCCCTCATGGCCCTCTCCGGCCAGGAGTACGTGGACCTCTACGCCGCCGACGTCAAGAAGGCCATGGACTCGGAGAAGAAGACCGCTGACGAGGTCGTCACCGAGATGCTCGCCGCACAGGCGCAGGCTCGTCCCTCGGCCGCCCCCGTGGCCGCGCCCGGTGGCCGCCCCGCCCCCGAGGTCTCCGTGCCCGAGCCGCCCGAGGACAAGAGCGGCAAGGACAAGAAGAAGGACAAGACCTCCGACGACGAGGCCGAGCCCAGCGCCGAGTAGGGGCGGGTACCGCTGAGCCCGGTCGGGCGAGGCTTGCCTCAACGGCTGACCAGTCGGTTCCAGAGCGCCGGTGTGCTGCGATAAAGTTACGGAATCTTCCTGTAACACGTCCCACACGTTGAGGAGTGCTCATGGCTGCCATGGATCGCGACACTTTCATTCCCCTCGGGACATCGATTGTGAAGCTGCTCCTCATAGCCTCCGGACAGGGAGCACTTGCCACAGCGGTTGGCGAAGGTGCCGGGACTGTTGGCGAAGTTCCGGAGAACGCTGGAAATCGGCGGAAATCGGGCGGTCTTTGCTGAGAAGATCGCCGACGACACAGCAAAGCAGCTGCTCCGAGAGCATCAGGGGATCTCCGAGGCTGACTGGCATGTGGCAGCCCGACAGACGGCAACCCTCATCGACCGACTCTCGAAGGAGGAACGGCTTGCCGCGGGATACAACTGGGAAGAGTTGCGCCGGACTCTTCTTGACCTGGGTGGCACAGACCTGCGCAGCGATTTGGCGGACGAGTCGGCTAGGCAGGCCTTCGACTGGGTGCTTGAGGTGGCGTGCCAACGCATTGCTGATTGCTTCACTGAGAAGGAGGCGTTGGCCTCTATTCTCGAGAGCGTCGAGGAAGTTCGTTCTGGGATTCAACGGCTCGCCGAACGTCCCGCTGGAGCCTCCCAGACGCGTGCTGTTGTCGCTGACCATATGGAGGTGGTCCGCGACCTTGCTCCGGATCCCCTGGAGGACCGAGAGCGAGAAGTCGCGGAGCTGACAGCATTTGTCCATGGGGCGCCGGACGCTTGGTATGCCATGGAGGCGGGCATGATTAGTGGTAAAACTGCCCTCATGTCCTCCTTCACATTGAATCCGCCGAGCGACGTGCACATCGTTTCCTTCTTCATTCGTCGCATGGGTGGCGATGGGAATGACTGGAGAAGTTTCTCTTTCGTTGCTGGGGCTCAGTTGGCGGAAATTCTAGGAGATGAGTACACAGAGCGGGTTTCTGATCCGGCATCCCAGAACACCGAGTTCCGTCAGCTTTTGCGACGAGCAGCAACGGCGTGCCAATCAGACAAGAACCCTCGGCCTTTGGTTCTTGTCATTGACGGAGTGGACGAGGATTCCTACTACGAGCGACCAGATGATGCTGCTGCCAAGTCCATTCTCTCGCTGCTGCCTCGACACCTTCCTGAAGGTGTGAAGTTGGTGACGGCGTCTCGGCCGAACCCTCGGATGCCAGAGGATATAGTATGCAATTCTTCGAGGGTAACTGCCTCACTTAAACCTTCTCCTATTGCTCAAGAAAAGATCAATCAGAAGGATATTGAAACGTTCTTCAAGTCTGATCTCGCTGTCGATATCGGAGCATTTCTGGCGGCGTGTGGTGGCTCTTTGACCGTCGATGAATTGCGACAGTTGATCGCTAGGCGTCGCGGTCTTGACAATGTTTCCAGTAGAGACGTCAAAGCGTGTGTAGATCATTCTCCTGGTCGTATGCTCATGCGAGTCAACGTCGGCTTCGGAAACCAAGAAATCCCATCCTACACTCTGGGGCATGACGCTGTTTTGCGAGCCGTGTTGCGTGAGCTCTCGCCAGATCTCTTTGGAGGAGATGAAGGGTTGGGGGATGAGGCTTGGTGGGCAGAATCCCGTGAGAGAGTTTTGTTGCCGTACTATCAGGATATTCGTGGGTGGGTGAAGAAGTGTGCCGATAGGGGTTGGGGGTGCAACACCCCCAACTATTTGCTGAGTGAGTCCTGCTTCGAACTCATGCTTGGTGACGATAAATGTGATGGTTCTTCTGTCAAAATTGTTCTCGACCGAGATAGGTATAATGAGGTGTGGCGACGCTCTGAGCGAAAATCGCTTGTGTTGCGAATGATTGATCGTGAGTCTTTCAAGATGGTAGGTGAGAGCCGTGCGGAGATTCCTGAAGGTGTGATGACCTTCCTTTATGGGGTTGCTGAGTTGAGGAAGCTGGTTGTGCGGGCGTCTACCTACGTGCCTGGTTTACCTAAACTCTATGTTCTATACTTCAACCTCACTCCCGAGGCTGTGTTGGACATGGTGTTGTCTATCGATAGTCCGAAGAGCAGGCTAAATGCGCTTGTGGAGACAATGAAAGCAGCTGTTGAATGTGGGCGCGTTCGTGTGTTCTTGCCGTTCCTTCCTGTTGTGCTTGAATCCTTGGCTTCTTGTCGAGATTTTAATGATAAGGTTTTGCGTTTGCTGGTGGATGTTCTTGTGTCTATCGGTAGTGCTGTTAACGATTCTGAAGTCAATGGTTTTGAAAGTTTTGATTTAGAAAGATGGGTCAATGGAATTCAAGTTTATGCACATAGGGGAGGGGGCTTTCTATCACTGAGCTCTTCACTTAAAGGTGCTGATGAGGTGAGTGAAGATAGTCGTATGATCGCTCCTTTTTATCATGCTGAGGAGGTGGCTGAGCGGATCGAGGAGCCTCAAGAGCGTGCGTGGGCTCTGGCCAGGGGTGGCAGCGGCGCTGGCCCGGGCGGGCCATGCTGATGAGGCCCTCGCCGCGGCTGAGCGGATCGAGGAGCCTCAGGAGCGTGCGCGGGTTCTGGCCAGGGTGGCAGCGGCGCTGGCTCAGGTGGGTGAGACTGACCGGGCTCGGCAGGTTGCCGACAACGCAGCGAGCACAGCTGAGCGGATCGAGAAGCCCTGGCGGCGTGCGCGGGTTCTGGCTGGGGTGGCAGCGGCGCTGGCTCAGGTGGGTGAGACTGACCGGGCTCGGCAGGTTGCCGACAACGCAGTGAGCACAGCTGAGCGGATCGAGGCGCCTCAGGAGCGTGCGCGGGTTCTGGCTGGGGTGGCAGAGGCGCTGGCTCCGGTGGGTGAGACTGACCGGGCTCGGCAGGTTGCCGACAACGCAGCGAGCACAGCTGAGCGGATCGAGAGCCCTGGTCGCGTGCGCGGGTTCTGGCTAGGGTGGCAGAGGGCGCTGGCCCGGGCGGGCCATGCTGATGAGGCCCTCGCTGCGGCTGGAGCGGATCGAGGGCGCCCAGGTCGCGTGCGCGGGCTCTGGCTGGGGTGGCAGCGGGCGCTGGCCCAGGGCGGGTGAGACTGACCGGGCTCGGCAGGTTGCCGACAACGCAGCGAGCACAGCTGAGCGGATCGAGGCGCCTCAGGAGCGTGCGCGGGTTTCTGGCTAGGGTGGCAGAGGCGCTGGCCCGGGCGGGTGAGACTGACCGGGCTCGGCAGGTTGCCGACAACGCAGCGAGCACAGCTGAGCGGATCGAGGCGCCTCAGGAGCGTGCGCGGGCTCTGGCCAGGGTGGCAGCGGCGCTGGCTCAGGTGGGTGAGACTGACCGGGCTCGGCAGGTTGCCGACAACGCAGCGAGCACAGCTGAGCGGATCAAGGCGCCTCAGGAGCGTGCGCGGGCTCTGGCCAGGGTGGCAGAGGCGCTGGCTCGGGCGGGTGAGACTGACCGGGCTCGGCAGGTTGCCGACAACGCAGCGAGCACAGCTGAGCGGATCGAGGCGCCTCAGGAGCGTGCGCGGGTTCTGGCTGAGGGTGGCAGCGGCGCTGGCTCAGGTGGGTGAGACTGACCGGGCTCGGCAGGTTGCCGACAACGCAGCGAGCACAGCTGAGCGGATCGAGGCGCCTCAGGAGCGTGCGCGGGTTCTGGCTGGGGTGGCAGAGGCGCTGGCCCGGGCGGGCCATGCTGATGAGGCCCTCGCTGCGGCTGAGCGGATCGAGGAGCCTCAGGAGCGTGCGCGGGCTCTGGCTGGGGTGGCAGAGGCGCTGGCCCGGGCGGGCCATGCTGATGAGGCCCTCGCTGCGGCTGAGCGGATCGAGGAGCCTCAGGAGCGTGCGCGGGCTCTGGCTGGGGTGGCCGAGGCGCTGGCTCAGGTGGGTGAGACTGACCGGGCTCGGCAGGTTGCCGACAACGCGGCGAGCACAGCTGAGCGGATCAAGGCGCCTCAGGAGCGTGCGCGGGCTCTGGCTGAGGTGGCCGAGGCGCTGGCTCAGGTGGGTGAGACTGACCGGGCTCGGCAGGTTGCCGACAACGCAGCGAGCACAGCTGAGCGGATCAAGGCGCCTCAGGAGCGTGCGCGGGCTCTGGCCGGGGTGGCAGAGGCGCTGGCTCAGGTGGGTGAGACTGACCGGGCTCGGCAGGTTGCCGACAACGCAGCGAGCACAGCTGAGCGGATCGAGGCGCCCTGGTTGCGTACGTGGGCTCTGGCTGAGGGTGGCAGAGGCGCTGGCCCAGGCAGGTGCCATTGATGGAGCCCTGAAGATTGTTTCGGTCATGAATGATCCGATTTCTCGAAGTCGTGCCTTATCCCCAGTAATTAAGGATCTCGTGCGCAAAGGCTCTTCTGATGACGCTGTCGAGGCGATGCGTGCTGAACTCGGCTGGGTCAGAGGGGTTGCAGAACGTCGGGATGCAGCTGGCTGCTACGCCACACTCGCAGAGGCGTGCGCAGATGTCTCCGATCTCGTGGATTCAGAATCCACAATTCGCGGGCAGTGGCTCGGTCTAGCTCGTTCCGCGCTCGCTTGTTCTTGGTTGTACGGCGCATCTGTCTGGGATCATTTCGACATCCTGATGCGTGTAGCCCCAGAGTTGGCGGTCCAACTCGTCGACGAGCGGATTCTCGCCGATCCTGAGCAAGGTACTGCCCCAGAGTCCGACCCCGACCTTGGGCCTGAAGGGCCTGGTGGGGACACCGGGTCATACCGTTAGGATGGGCCCGTCACTCCTCGCATCCAAGGAAAGGTTCCCGATGTCGATTCGTCGCGTCGCCCTGCTCACCGCTGGCGGTTTCGCCCCCTGTCTGTCCGCCGCCGTCGGCGACCTCATCGAGCGCTACACGCAGGTCGCTCCCGAGGTCGAGATCATCGCCTACCAGTACGGCTACCACGGCCTGCTCACCGGCAACTACATCGTCATCGACGACGAGGGCCGCAAGAACGCCGGCATCCTGCGCGACTTCGGCGGGTCCCCGATCGGCAACTCCCGCGTCAAGCTCACCAACGCCAAGAACCTCGTCGAGCGCGGCCTGGTGGAGGAGGGCGTCAACCCCCTGGAGTTCGCCGCCGAGCAGCTGCGCAAGGACGGCGTCGACGTCCTGCACACCATCGGTGGCGACGACACCAACACCACCGCCGCCGACCTGGCCGCCTACCTCCACGAGAACGACTACGAGCTCACCGTCGTCGGCCTGCCCAAGACCATCGACAACGACGTGGTTCCGATCCGCCAGTCCCTGGGCGCCTGGACCGCGGCCGACGAGGGCGCCGGCTTCGCCTTCAACGTCATCGGCGAGCACCGCTCCAACCCCCGCATGCTCATCGTCCACGAGTGCATGGGCCGCAACTGCGGCTACCTCACCGCCGAGACCGCCCGCCGCTACCACGACCTGCTCCAGACCAAGCAGTGGGCCCCCTCCCTCGGCCTGACCAAGGAGCGCTGGGACGTCCACGCCGTCTTCCTCCCCGAGGTGAAGCTCGACATCGCCGCCGAGGCCGAGCGCCTCAAGGCCATCATGGACGAGCAGGGCAACGTCAACATCTTCCTGTCCGAGGGTGCCGGCGTCCCCGAGATCATCGCGGAGATGGAAGCCGCCGGCCAGGAGGTCCAGCGCGACCCCTTCGGCCACGTCAAGCTCGACACCATCAACCCCGGCCAGTGGTTCGCCAAGCAGTTCGCCGAGCTCATCGGTGCTGAGAAGGTCATGGTCCAGAAGTCCGGCTACTACTCGCGCGCCGCCCACGCCAACGCCGAGGACCTCGCCCTCATCAAGAAGATGTGCGACCTGGCCGTCGACTGCGCCCTGCGCGGCGAGTCCGGCGTCATCGGCCAGGACGAGGAGAACAACGACGAGCTCACCGCGATCGCCTTCCCGCGCATCGCCGGCGCCAAGCCCTTCGACATCACCCAGGCCTGGTTCACCGACCTCATGGCCGAGCTGGGCCAGAAGGTCGAGCCCGCCGAGGCCGCCCCCGAGCACTGAGGCTGAGCCCGCATCCCTGCCGCGGCCGGTGCCGTCCTCGTGACGGCGCCGGCCGCCTCTCTGTGCCCGTCTGTGCCCCGGAGGGTGGCGCCGGCGGCCCCATGTGTCACGTTTGGCGACTATTCAACCCGCCTGCTGCGCTTCTGGAACGGCGAGCCTCGCATCCCTGCAGGTCAGAGCGTTGCAACCGGTCCGTGCGCGCTCTGCTGCAGCCCCTAAAAGTCGCCCACAGCGACAGAATTCGTCTCCCAACCCCCGTGTTTCGCGATGCGGCGCCGAACCCGGGCAATCTCCCGACTGGCCTATGCTGACTCGCGTGATGAACGAGCTCTCCGCCGCCCGCACGGACGCCCAGGTCCCCGCATGGCGTCACCTGCCCGCCCTCCAGCAGCCCGCCTATCCCCGATGAGGCCGCGCTGGCCGACGTGGTGGCGGACCTGCGCCGCCGGCCCCGCTCGTCTTCGCCGGAGAGGTCGACTCCTGCGCACCTCATCGCCCAGGCCAGCACCGGGGACGCCTTCGTCCTCATGGGCGGGGACTGCGCCGAGTCCTTCACCCACAACACGGCCGACAACATCCGCCTCAAGGTCCAGACCATCCTCCAGATGGCCGCGGTCCTCACCTACGGCGCCTCCACGCCCGTGGTCAAGATCGGCCGCATGGCCGGCCAGTACGCCAAGCCCCGCAGCTCGGACACCGAGACCCGCGGCGAGGTCACCCTGCCCGCCTTCCGCGGCGACTCCGTCAACGGCCACGAGTTCACCCTCGAGGCCCGCATCCCCGACCCCACCCGCATGCTCGACGCCTACCTGCGCTCGGGCACCACCCTCAACCTCATCCGCGCCTTCACGATGGGCGGCTACGCGGACCTGCGCGAGGTCCACTCCTGGAACCGCGGCTTCACCGCCAACCCCGCCTACAAGCGCTTCGAGTCCTTCGCCGAGGAGCTCGACCGGGCCATGCGCTTCATGGAGGCCGCCGGCGTGGACTTCGAGGCCCTGCGCCAGGTCGACTTCTACGCCGCCCACGAGGCCCTCCTCCTGGAGTACGAGGACGCCATGATCCGCGAGGACTCCCGCTCCGGGCGCCTCTACGACACCTCCGCCCACATGCTCTGGGTGGGGGAGCGCACCCGCGAGGCCGACGGCGCCCACGTCGCCATCCTCGCCGGCGTCCACAACCCCGTGGGCGTCAAGGTCGGCCCCACCACGTCCCCCGACGACGTCTCCCGGCTCATGGACCGCCTCAACCCCGACGGGCCTGCCCCGGACGCCTGTCCCTCATCACCCGCATGGGCGCCGACCGCATCCGCGAGGCCCCTGCCGCCACTGGTGGAGGCGGTGCGCGCCGACGGGCGTCCCCGTCACCTGGATCGCCGACCCCATGCACGGCAACACCATCACCTCGGACAACGGCTACAAGACCCGCCGCTTCGAGACGATCCTCGACGAGATCCGCGGCTTCTTCGAGGTGCACCGCTCCCTGGGCACCGCCCCGGGCGGCATCCACGTCGAGCTCACCGGCGACGACGTCACCGAGGTTCTCGGCGGAGGCGAGCACATCGACGAGGCCGGCCTGGCTGAGCACTACGAGACCCTCGTCGACCCGCGCCTCAACCACCAGCAGTCCCTCGAGGTCGCCTTCGAGATCGCCGAGATGCTCAAGGGCTGAGAACCCGCTAAGAGCGCGCCCCGCAGAGGCGGTGAAGCGTGGCCCGGTCCGCTGAAAGCGGAACCGGGCCACATTCGTCAGAAGATGTTGATGGTGACCCTGGAGTCCGGCTTGACGCTGGAGCCCGGCGCAGGGTCGGTGGAGCGCACCGTCCCGAAGGGGCCGCCCAGGCGCTTGTTGACCTCCACCTTGAGCCCGGCGTCCTCCAGGGACCTTCTTGGCCTCGTCCTGGCTCTTGCCGGTCACATCCGGGACCGTCACCTTCTCCGGGCCCCTTGGAGACGGTCAGGTCCACCGAGTCGCCCTTGTAGTAGCCCGAGGCCCCGGCGATGGGGGAGGAGGAGATGACGTTCCCCTTGGCCACGGAGTCGGAGTAGCCCTTGCTGACCTTGCCCTTCTTCAGCCCGGCGTCCTCCAGGACCTTCTTGGCCTCGTCCTCGCTCAAACCGGTCACGTCGGGGATCGTAGCCGGCTCCTTGCCCTTGGAGACCACGAGCGAGACCTTCTCAGTGTGCTTGATGACCTTGCCGGCCTTGGGGTCGCAGGAGATGACCTTGCCCGACTCCACGCTGGCGGAGTACTCCTCGGTGACGTCCCCCGGGGTCAGGCCGGCCGCCGTGATCGCGGCCGTGGCCTGGTCCTTGGTCTTCCCGACGACGTCGGGAACGGTCTTGGTCTCCACGCCTCGGGAGACGGTGGCGGTGACGGCCTGGCCGAGTCCCCACCTTCTGGCCCGCCTTCGGCTGGCAGGAGACGATGCTGCCGGCCGGGACCGTGTCGGAGTAGACGCGCTCGGGCGTGCCCCAGTCGAGCCCCTGCTTCTCCAGGGCGAGCTGCGCCTGGTCCTCAGACATGCCAATGATGTTGGGCACGGCAACCCGTCTGCCGGGACCGGCCGTCAGGTACCAGGTGGCGCTCGCGCCGGTCCCAGCCACGGCCAGCAGCCCGATGACGAGTGCACGACGGCGACTGAAGCCGCCAGTGCTCTTCTTCCGGGTGGGGACGGCAGTGGTTTCCTGAGCGTCGGCCGCCAGCGCCTTGCGGGAGAGCGCACGTGTTCTCCCCTTGGAGTCCGGGCCGATGGAACCGATGGGAAGGGAGACGGTGCGCATCCCGGCGTGCGGCGAGGCGTCCTCGGCGGAGGAGTCGTCGGCGTCGTCCTGGGGCTCGTTGTCGATGGCGGAGCGGGCGGCCTGCGCGTTGGCCGTCATGACCTGCTGGGTCCGGATGGAGCCGGTCCCGCCCCCGCGGCGCACGGAGAGCTCGGAGTCGGTGAGCTCGTCGACGACGTTGCGCAGCAGCGCCAGCGCCTCATCTGCGTCGGCGGGGCGCTCCTGCGGCTCACGACGCGTCATGGTGGCCACGAGCTCGTCGACGTCGGCCGGCATGTCGGGCACCAGCTTGGAGGGCAGGGGCACGTCCTCGTGGACATTGCGGAAGGCGATCTGAATGGGGGAGTCCGCGGTGAAGGGCTGCTGGCCGGTGAGGAGCTCGTAGAGGACCACCCCGGCGGAGAAGACATCGGCGCGAGAGGTGGAGTCCCCGGAGGTGATGAGCTCAGGTGCCAGGTAGGCGACCGTGCCCAGCACGTTGCCCGTCGTCGTCTGCGTCACCTCCGTTACTGCCCGGGCCAGGCCGAAGTCGGCGACCTTGGCCACCGAGCCGTCGGAGGGCAGCAGCACGTTCTCCGGCTTGATGTCGCGGTGGACCAGGCCGGCCCGGTGGGCGGCACCGAGCGGGCGCAGCAGCTGGGCCACCAGGCCCAGGGCCTCCTTGACCGACAGCGGTCCCGCCGCAATGAGGTCGCGCAGCGTGGGCCCCTCGACGTACTCCATGACGAGGTAGGCCACCCCGTCGAGGCTGCCCTGGTCGAAGACGGCCACCACGCCCGGGTTGGACAGGCGTGCCGCGGCCCGCGCCTCACGGCGGAAGCGCGAGACGAAGTCGGGGGAGTCGGCCAGGTGGGCGTGCATGAGCTTGAGCGCCACGGTCCGGTCCAGGCGACGGTCATGGGCGCGGTAGACGGTGGCCATCCCGCCACGCGCTAGGCGGTCGACGATCTCGTAGCGAGAGTCGACCAACCGACCAATGAGAGGATCTGTGACCACGCCGCGATTCTACGATGCCGGTGGGGCGGTCACAGCCGCCGGCCGGATCAGGCGGGTAGTACTGCCACCTGGCGGGGTGCCCGGACATCCGCGCCGGATCAGGAGACTCGGTGCGTCAGCAGGTCCGCCAGCACCGCTAGGTCCTCCAGGGATGCGGTGCTCACCACGCCCTCGTCTCCGAGGCGCTCCAGCGCCTGGTTCCCGGCCTCACGGTGCGCGGCGATGATCTCCTCGTGGGCGGCGCGCGCGCCGCAGTCCTCAATGAGAGCGGCGACCTCGCCGATCTGCTCCTCCGTGGCCTCGGGATTGGCCAGGACGCTGCCGAGCAGCCGGCGGCCGGCCTCGTCGCAGCGCCCCCAGGTCAGGGCCAGCAGCACTGTGCGCTTGCCCTCGCGCAGATCGTCCCCGGCCGGCTTGCCGGTGGCCTGTGGCGAGCCGAAGACTCCCAGATCGTCGTCGCGCAGCTGGAAGGCGATGCCGACGTCCTCGCCGAAGGCGGCCAGGTGCTCGGCAGTGGTCCCGCTCGGGTCCAGGCCCGGCCAGGAGGGCGCCGATGAGCAGCGGGTGGCGCACCGAGTAGCGGGCCGACTTGTGCCGAACGACCGACAGGGCGTCGTCCTGCATGCGCCTGGCTGCGGCGCCCGGCTCCCTGGTCCCAGGGCAGGGGCAGGTTCTCGCTGCGCACGTCGAGGAACTGGCCCAGGGCCACCTCGGTGGTCATGGCGTCGAAAGCGGACCTGGCGTACCGCACCGCACTGCTTCGGGTCTGGCTGGAGGCGCGCGACGGCGCCAGCGCGCTCATCTCCTCACCCGCCAGGGACAGCAGGAGGTCGCCGAGCAGGATGGCGCCATTGGCCCCGAAGGTCTGCGGGCGCCCCAGCCAGCCCCGGGCCTCGTGGTTCCGGGCGAAGACGCGGTGCGCCGCGGGCAGGCCCCGACGCGTGTCGGCGCCGTCCATGAGGTCGTCGTGCACCAGGGCACTGGCCTGGTAGAGCTCCAGCGCCGTACCCAGGTGGACGGCGTCGGAACCGGTCAGGCGCTCGGCCCGCTGCTTCGGGGCGCTCAGGATCGCGCAGCCGACAGCCCCCAGGACGGCCCGCATGCGCTTGCCGCCACTCAGGACGCTCCCGGCGGCCTCGAGCAGCTCAGGGGCGGCCTGCCCCAGGTCCTCCCAGCGCCGGTGGCAGTCCTCCAGGACCTGGGTCAGACGGTGCTCGACGGCGGGACGGACACGGCCCAGGGCCGCAGGCAGCGCACTCATGACTGCCAGAGTAGTCCCAGCTCAGACGTCAGGAGGGGGGGCGACGCTAGCGTCGGCGGGTTTACCGCGGCGCGACGCCGAGTGCGGACAAGGTGAGGGCATACTAAGTCGCCCGTGCGGTGATCCTGGGGAATAAACGCTACAATTCTGGGGTTGTCTGCTGTGCCGGAGGGGGTTCCCATACCCCGTCGCCGGCTGTCCGCCCGCTCACGCGAAAGGAACTCCGTGGCTTCTTCCACAGTGACGCGCTCCAGCACCGAGCTCACTGACGACGTCGACGAGACCCCGCTCGACGACGAGGACTTCGACCTCGACGACGAAGGAGACGACGACGCCGACGACGCCGACTATGACGACGAGGACTACGACGACTCTGACGACGAGGACTCCTCTGACGAGGAGGACCAGGTCGACGACTCCGAGGCGCAGGCCGTCCAGGAGGATGACGGCCCGGCCCCCGAGCTGCGCGACTACTACCTGGACGTGAGCCTGGAGGAGAACGGCGACGGCTCCAAGCGCAGCCCCTTCAACAACCCCGCCTCTCTCAAGGGGGTCCGCCTGGCCCCGGGGGCGACTCTCTTCGTGCGCTCGCGCACGGTCGTGGAGAACCTGGAGATCGCCGGCCACGGCACCCTGGAGGAGCCCATCACGCTGGCCCCTACGGCCACGGACCGGTGCCCCGCTTCGTCATCGGCGACTCCGCCCCCGATGGTGGCGCGCGACTACCTCGCGCAGAACGGCTACATCTTCCGCGGATGGGTCATCAAGGGCATCAAGATGCAGCCCTCCATCGCGGCCCTGACCGGTGAGCTCGAGCGTATGCGCCGGGAGGAGGCGGAGAAGGCCGCCTCCAAGAAGTCCGGCAAGCGCGGCAAGTCCCAGGACAAGGACGGCTCCTTCACCGTCTCCGACTCCGACGAGGGCGACGAGCCCGCCCAGCGGGTCGTCACCGCCGGTGCCACCGCGGACCCGGTCAAGGACTACCTCAAGCAGATCGGTAAGGTCGCGCTGCTGAACGCCGAGCAGGAGGTCGAGCTCGCCAAGCGCATCGAGGCCGGTCTCTACGCCGAGCACCGCCTGGCTGAGGAGGGCAACGACCTGCCGGCCAAGCTGCGTCGCGAGCTGCACTGGGTGGCCCAGGACGGCCAGAGGGCCAAGAACCACCTGCTGGAGGCCAACCTGCGACTGGTGGTCTCCCTGGCCAAGCGCTACACGGGCCGCGGCATGCTCTTCCTGGACCTCATCCAGGAGGGCAACCTGGGCCTCATCCGCGCCGTGGAGAAGTTCGACTACACCAAGGGCTTCAAGTTCTCCACCTACGCCACCTGGTGGATCCGCCAGGCCATCACCCGCGCGATGGCGGACCAGGCCCGCACCATCCGCATCCCGGTGCACATGGTCGAGGTCATCAACAAGCTCGCCCGCGTGCAGCGCCAGATGCTCCAGGACCTGGGGACGTGAGCCCCACTCCCGGAGGAGCTGGCCGTCGAGCTGGACATGACCCCGGAGAAGGTCGTCGAGGTCCAGAAGTACGGCCGCGAGCCGATCTCCCTGCACACGCCCCTGGGTGAGGACGGGGACTCCGAGTTCGGTGACCTCATTGAGGACTCCGAGGCCGTGGTCCCGGCCGACGCGGTGAGCTTCACCCTCCTCCAGGAGCAGCTCCACGCCGTGCTCGACACCCTCTCGGAGCGTGAGGCCGGCGTGGTCTCCATGCGTTTCGGTCTGACCGATGGCCAGCCCAAGACCCTCGATGAGATCGGCAAGGTCTACGGGGTCACCCGGGAGCGCATCCGCCAGATCGAGTCCAAGACCATGTCCAAGCTGCGCCACCCCTCGCGCAGCCAGGTCCTGCGCGACTACCTGGACTGAGCGGACTCACCGGACAGGCGGGGAGCGCTACCGGCTCACTCATCTCGACGGCGTCGGCCCCGGACCCGAATGGGTTCCGGGGCCGACGCCGTCGATGCTAGTGTCTCGATCGTGACACGGGGTGCCACATGGCTGAGAACACACCCGTCGAACCTGTCCAGCTAGTACTGACGAAGGGATGTCACATGCACTGGGGCATGTCTACCCCAGCGGCGCTTGAGGCGGTACGCCGCCACGCCCCGCTGGTCTCCTGCATCACCAACGCGGTGGTCACCAACATCACCGCTAACGTTCTCCTGGCTCTAGGCGCGGCGCCCGCCATGGTGGATATCACGGGGGAGGCGGGCCCCTTTGCCCGCGTCGCCTCCACGCTGCTCATCAACCTCGGCACGCCTCAGCCCGAGCAGCGGGACGCCGCCCGTGAGGCCGTGGCTGCGGCAGCCGACGCGGGCACGCCGTGGGTCCTCGATCCGGTGGCCATGGGCACGCTGACGCACCGCACTGCGCTGGCCCGTGAGCTCTTCGGCCGGGGACCGAGCGTCGTACGGGGCAATGCCTCGGAGATCCTGGCTCTGGCCGGTGACGGCAGCGGTGGGCGGGGCGTCGAGACCGCCGACGACGTCGCCGCAACACTCGATCCGGCCTGCGACCTGGCCCGCAGCCACGGCTGCGTTGTCGCCGTCTCCGGGCCCGTCGATCTGATCACCGACGGCGAGAGCGTCATCCACGTTCAGGGCGGCTCGCGCTACTGACCCGGATGACCGGCGGGGCTGCGCTCTGGGTGCGGTGGTCGCGGCCTTTCTCGGGGCGGGGCGGAAGGAGGGCCTGGATGACGTGAGCGCCGTCGTCGCTGCGCATGCCGTCTACAGCGCTGCTGCCGAGCGAGCGGAGGCCCGATCAACCGGCCCCGGATCCTTCCCACCAGCCTTCCTCGACGCCCTGTACGCCCTTGAGATGCAGGACCTGCAGAACGTTAGCGTCAGTGCTACCAGCGCGACCACCGCCGCCGGGGGAGGGCCGGCATGAGGGCCGCACCGGACCTGTCGGTTTACCTCGTCACCGATGAGGGCCAGTGCCGCTCGCGCGGCAGAGACGTCCTGGCCACCGTTGAGGCTGCTGTCGACGGCGGAGTCACCTGCGTCCAGCTGCGCGCCAAGGGTACCGACGGCGGACTCTTCCTGACTCAGGTGCTGGAGGTGGCCGAGGTGATTGGTGATCAGGTCCCCGTCATCGTCAACGACCGCGTCGACATCTTCCTGGCGGCGCGTGATCAGGGAGCGCCCGTGGCCGGGGTACACCTCGGCCAGTCGGACCTGCCCGCCCGCATCGCACGCCGTCTCGTCGGGGAAGAAGCCTACCTCGGGCTGTCGGCCGCGACTCCCGACGAACTGCGCACCGCCCAGAGCAGGGCGCCTGCGACCACGTCGGCATCGGCGTCGTTCATCCCACCGCCACCAAGGCCGACGCTCCGAAGAGCCTGGGGTGAACGGCGTGCGCGCATGGCTGCCCTGATCGATCTGCCTGCTGTGGCCATCGGCGGCATCACGGCCAGCGACCTCGCCAGCTCTCCGGGCGGGTGGTCTGGCCGGTGCCGCCGTCGTATCAGCCATCTGCACGGCCGAGGACCCCAGGAGCGTCGCCGCCGACCTGCACCGTGCCTGGGACGAAGGATGTCGGCGATGAGCCAGCAGCGTTCGGCAACTGTGACCGCCTTGACCATCGCCGGCTCAGATCCTAGTGGTGGCGCCGGCATTCAGGCCGACATGAAGGCCGCGAGTGCCCTCGGCGCCTACGCGATGAGCGTCATCACGGCGTTGACTGCCCAGTCAACGCGCGGTGTGCCGGTGTGCACGCCGTGCCGGTCGACTTCGTCCGTCTCCAGATGGACACGTTGCTGGAGGACATCGTCCCCGATGCCACGAAGATCGGGATGCTCGCCACCGCCGAGCTGGCCGACGCGGTGGGGGAGTACCTGCCTGGACTCACTCATACGGTGCTCGACCCGGTCATGGTGGCCACCTCCGGGGACCGCCTTCTCGACGAGCAGGCGGTCGGTGCCGTGCGCCGTCTGTGCGCCAAAGCCGATCTCATCACTCCTAACCTCATGAGGGCGGCCGTCCTGCTGGGGAGGAGCCCGCGGCGACCCTCGGTGAGCTGCGCAACCAGGCGCAGCGCCTGAGGGATCTGGGTGCACGTAGGGTACTGGTCAAGGGTGGTCACCTGAGCGGTGACGCTGGTGACGCCGTCGATGTCTACGCCGATGCCGACGGCGTCGAGATCCCTGTGCGGTCGCAGGGGTGGCCACGCAGAACACCCACGGCACGGGATGCACGTCTCTTCGGCGATCGCCTCGCTGCGACCACGCCGGGCGACCTGGCTGGAAGCGGTGCGGGACGCCAAGGACTACCTCACCGGCGCCATCGCACACGCCGAGGCCCTGGGCGTTGGACACGGGCGCGGGCCCGTCCACCATTTTTACCGAGTCTGGACTAGAACCGGATGGTAAGTTATGTCGTTGTCGTCGGCGACCTCCCCGGCTCACGCTGCCGAGCTTGCGCAGGGTGGAGGCGCGGCGCCCAGTGCGTCCCTTGACGACGGTGACTGCACCCACCAGTTTTCGGTAGGAAGGCCGAGTCGATCCCCGAGGATCAACCGGCGGCCGCCGGGGACTGATGCGTTGGACCTCAGCCCTGGCTGCTACCTGGAGCCGACGGCGTGGTCCGCACTGGAACCGGTTGCTGCGGCGTTGTTGTCGTGGACTCCGTTCTGGCGGCCAGAAGAGTCATGGCGAGTACGAGTGCCGCGATCAGCGTCACCGAGGCGATCGCCACGGCCGCCCACGCCGACCGCCGATACCGGCTCGAGCCGCGCAGGTACGCGACGCCTATGACGAGGGCGACGAAGGACAGCGGTACTCCAATGAAGGGGAGCGGGATCAGTAGCACCGCGCCCGCAGCTGCAGCAGTCAGAGCGCCGACAGCCGGAGAGCGGCCGAGGCCGCCCTCGGTCTTCAGCCGCTGGTCCACGGCGACTCTCCTCTCACTCGTCTTCTCGGCTCGTGTCGGCAGTCCACTGACCATGATGGAACCCGGCCCTGCCGAGCGCCAGGGCAATGCCTGAATCTTTCAGATGAGGCCTTCAGAGACTCTTCTGCGATCGCGACCGCTCCCACCAGGCACTTCTGCATGTGCGACTTAGGACTGAGTCAGGTGGCGTACAGCCCGGGCTCGTAAACTGGATCCTAGGAGACTCCCTCGCTCAGGAGTACTGAGATGGTTGACGCACGCACCGCCCTCGCCCAGTCCGACACCCTTCGCCTCATCTGGCCCCAATGGCAGGGGGCGGGAGAGACCTCGGTGCGCAGTCTGCTGCCCGAGCTGCCCTACGGGGAGGCGCGGCGCGTCTACGCACTGGGAACCCGGGTGCTGACGGCGCTCCTGCCCGAGCACGCCGGTCCCACGGAGATCGTCCCCGTCAGCGATGAACCCACTGGCGAGGAGGTACTCATCACCAAAGGTATGGAGTCGCGCGCCCAGATCCTGGCCGGGATTCGTGACGCCCGCGAGGCGATTGCCTGGCACGACGCTCCCAGGATCCTCACCCTGGGCGGGGACTGCGCTGTTTCCGTCGTCCCCTTCACCGAGCTCGCCGCCCGTTACGGGGACGACCTGGCCGTCGTCTGGATCGACTCCCACCCCGACATCGGCACTCGCACTCCCCGTACCCCGGCTACCACGCCATGGCGGTCTCCACATCATCGGTACTGGTGACGTCGAGGTGATGGAGGAGCTGGCGGCCTTCGTCTCCCCGAGCCGACTGGCCCTGGCGGGCCTGCACTCCTGGACCGAGGACGACTACCCCAACATCGCCACGTGGGGGCTGCACGCCTTCGGCCCGGCCGACCTGCGCGACTCGACGGAGCCCCTGCTGAGGTGGCTGGAGGCCACCGGCTGCAGCCGCGTAGCGGTCCATCTGGATGTCGACACCGTGGATGCTGATGAGGTCCGGCTGGGACTGGGCTACGATCGCGGCGGCCTGAGCGTGACTCAGACCAACCGCGTGATCAGGGATTTGGGGCGGGCAGCCGACGTCGTCGGACTGACGATCGCCGAGTACGTGCCCCGGCAGGTCGTCGCCCTCACCCATCTCCTGGAGGGGCTGCCGCTTCTCTGAGTGATCGGGGCGGGCCGGGCGAACTCGCCCGCCGAGGCGACCGGCGTCAGCCGGTGACGACCTTGGCGCCGGTGGTCTTCTTGGCGGCGTCGAGGGTCCCCAGCTCCGTGACGCCGGCGAAGCCAGCGTTGCGCATGACGGCGCTGGCCATCTTGGGCTGGTCGGCGGAGCCGTAGAGCTGGTACTGGGAGCTGCGGTCCAGGCTCGAGATCTGGCTGGAGAAATCACCTGAGGAGAAGTCGTGGTTAACGGCACCCTCCAGGTGCCCCTTCTTGAACTCCTCGGCCGAACGCAGGTCGATGATGACGACGGGGCCGGTGGCCTTCGCGTCCGCCGGGGCGGTGTGTGCTGAGGGGGAGGCGCTGGAGCCAGTGGATCCGGAGCATCCGGAAAGCGCTAGCGCGCCGCAGAAGACGAGCAGGGCAGAGGCGGTCATGACGCGGAGGGGGCGTTTCACAGACAGTTCCTTTGGGGTATCACGCGGCTTCGTCGAGCCTGGATGAGGGGCAGGATGCTTCAATCAGCGTAAGGCTCTGTGCCGGGGGACTCGGGGCGGGAACAGGAGCAGGGCCTCAGGAACGAGGATATGCGGCATCCGGTAGAAAAGGGCTGTGATACTCAGTGAACCGCAGTGCCGACGTCAGTGAAAAAGTCCACGTCGGCCGGGGCTGCCGGCGGCATCAGCTGCCGGCGGTCAGGCTCGCGGTCTCGTCCTGGAACAGCAGGGCGACCTCCTTGAGCTTCTCTCCGTGCTTGCGGGCGTGGTGGCCGCAGAAGAAGAGCTCGCCGGTCAGCATGACGACTCGGACATAGGCCTGCGCGTCGCAGACGTCGCAGCGGTCGGCGGTGGTCAGCGGGCGCTCGGCGGAGTCGGCGGCAGGGGTGGTCTGCTCGTCCAGGGGGGTCACCGCCTGGGTGGCGGTCGAGGTTCCGGTTGTGCTCATGGAACGCATTGCATCATGACGCAGCCGCTCCCACCCGTCCGAGACGGCCGTTTCCGCCTGAGGCGCACGCGCTTTCGCCCACGGCGCACCCCTGCCATGGGGCACGTCACCGTGAAGTCGACCGATCGGGTGAATGCTGGAAGGCGGTAGCGGCGAGTCGTAGCTGCGAGTCAATGCGCAGGAATCGGGAGGGGACACGCAGGATGTCGGTGGTGCAGGAGTTCCGCGATCGTGAGATCGCACGCCTGGAGCGCTCGGGCTGGGTGACCAACAAGGCCCTTCGCCGGCGGCTGGAGGCGGTGGGGTTGCGGCCGCCCGCCGAGGTCGTCGCCCAGTGCCTGGACGAGGGCACGGGAATCGGAGGTGAGGTCGGTGCTCGCTGGGCGCGGGCCGAGCGCGCGGTGGCCCGTTTAAGGGAGTGCTTCGCCCCTTCCGTTTCTCCGACGACGTCGACTACGGGCTCCTGGCCATCCCGACCGTCGACCGGCTCGACACCCGCGGCGCCATGGACCTCCGCATCCGCCGCGGTCAGCAGCCCGATCTGATCGACGACTCGTCGACCCGGCCCTGGGGGAGGGGGCTGACCTCGCCGCCTCCACCGGCACTGCCGGGACCACCCTGGGCAAGGACGGCTGGATGGTGGTGGCCGGCGTCGTCGGCCTGTACGGAATCTCGGCGGGGAGCCATGAGGACGTCACCGCCGCTTCCGCGGAGCTCTTCGAGGTCGACGGCGTCGATACCCGAGCCCTCATGACCCGTCAGATCTGGGGAGCCCGCCTCCTGCAGTGCCCGCCCGGACTCGTCCCCGACTCCGACTACGCCGAGCGGTGGACCTTCACGCTCTTCCCCGCCGAGGGGCTGGTCGATGGGCGGGCCGTCTCCGGTACCGTGCTCAAGAAGCGCGTGCGCTTCCGGCTGGGCAAGGCGAACCGAGGGATCGGCAGCGCGCGGGTGAGCCCCGCCCTCCCGCTTGAATAGAGGTCCCAAGGGCCCCGGACATCGGCTGCATGACGTTTGACGCCACACGCCTGCCGCGGCGGGGCACAAGGCGCCGATGGCACTGATCGGCTAGATTCCCAGCGTGCCCTCATCCGAGAACAAGACCAGCCGGGGCGACTACTCCGCCCGTCACCTCTCCGTCCTGGAGGGGCTCGAGGCCGTGCGCAAGCGCCCGGGAATGTACATCGGCTCCACTGACCAGCGCGGTCTCATGCACTGCGTGTGGGAGATCGTCGACAATGCCGTCGACGAGGCCCTCGAGGGGCACGGCGACGACATCTCGGTGACCGTCCATGACGATGGCTCCATCGAGGTGCGCGACAACGGGCGCGGCGTGCCCGTGGACATCGAGCCCTCCTCCGGCCTGACCGGCGTTGAGCTCGTCTACACCAAGCTGCACGCCGGCGGGAAGTTCGGCGGTGGCTCCTACGGCGCCGCCGGCGGCCTGCACGGAGTGGGGGCGTCTGTCGTCAACGCCCTGGCCGAGCGCATGGACGTCGAGGTCGACCGCGGTGGCAAGACCTACGCCATGAGCTTCCACCGCGGCGAGCCCGGCATCTTCGACGACTCCGCCGGGCGCAGCCCCTCCTCACCCTTCACCGAGTTCACGAAGGCCTCCGAGCTGCGCGTCGTCGGCAAGGTGCGTCGCGGTGTGACCGGCACCCGGGTGCGCTACTGGGCCGACCCCCAGATCTTCCCCAAGCCCACCGAGTACGACGCCGCCGCCCTGCGCGCCCGGCTGCGGCAGACCAGCTTCCTCGTCCCGGGCCTCACTCTGCGCTTGGAGGACAAGCGCCCCGAGGCCGAAGCCATCGCCGCCTCCACCACGCCCGCCGCCGACGCTGGCGAGACCGACGACGCCGTCCACGAGGTCACCCTGCGGGCGGCCGCCAAGAACGCCACCGAGAACCGCGGCGACCTGTTCGACACCGGTACTGACGACGGCGTCGAGGTCTTCCAGGCCCTGGGCGGTACCGCCGACTTCGTCGACTTCCTGGCCTCCGACGGCTCGGTCACCGACACCTTCCGTCTGACCGGTGAGGGCTCCTACACCGAGACCGTCCAGCAGCTCGACCGCGCCAGCGGGCACCTGCGGCCCGTCGAGGTCGAGCGCACCTGCATGGTCGATGTCGCGCTGCGGTGGGGGATCGGCTACGACACCACGGAGCGCTCCTTCGTCAACATCATCGCCACCCCCATGGGCGGCACCCACCTGACCGGATTCGAGCAGGCACTCACCAAGGTGCTGCGCAAGCGCATCGAGGCCGACTCCCGGGCCCTGAAGCTCACCTCCAAGGACGGACGCGTCGAGAAGGACGACATCATGGCGGGACTGACCGCCGTCATCACCGTGCGCGTGCCCGAGCCCCAGTTCGAGGGCCAGACCAAGGAGGTCCTGGGCACCGGGCCCGTGCGCCAGATCGTCTCCAAGGTGGTTGAGCGCGAGCTCACCGCCCTGCTGACATCCTCCAAGCGGGACCTCAAGACTCAGGCGCGTGCCCTGGAGGAGAAGATCGTCGGCGAGATGCGCGCCCGCGTCTCGGCGCGCCTGCACAAGGAGATCACCCGCCGCAAGACGGCCCTGGAGACCTCCTCCCTGCCGGCCAAGCTCGCCGACTGCCGCAGCGACGACGTCGCCGCCTCCGAGCTGTTCATCGTCGAGGGCGACTCCGCCCTGGGAACCGCCAAGAACGCCCGCGACTCCGAGTTCCAGGCGCTCCTGCCGATCCGCGGCAAGATCCTCAACGTGCAGAAGGCCTCCCAGGCCGACATGCTGCGTAACGTCGAGTGCTCGGCCATCATCCAGGTGGTCGGTGCCGGCAGCGGACGCACCTTTGACCTGGAGGCCGCACGCTACGGCAAGGTCATTCTCATGACCGACGCCGACGTCGACGGCGCCCATATCCGCACCCTTCTGCTGACCCTCTTCTTCCGCTACATGCGCCCCATGATCGAGGCGGGTCGGGTATTCGCGGCCGTCCCGCCCCTGCACCGCATCGAGGTCTCCGGATCGGGGCGGCGCAAGAAAGAGATCATCTACACCTACTCGGACGAGGAGCTCGTCACCACCCTGCGCCGCCTGGAGCGCGCGGGCCGCAGCTTCAAGGAGCCCCAGCGTTACAAGGGCCTGGGGGAGATGGACGCCCATCAGCTCGCCGAGACCACCATGGAGCCCCAGCACCGCACCCTGCGGCGCATCACACTGGGGGATGAGGCCCAGGTCATGGAGGCCGAGTCCGTGTTCGAGCTCCTCATGGGCTCGTCGGTCGAGCCCCGCCGCGACTTCATCGTCGAGGGCGCCCGTGACGTTGATCGCGAGCGCATCGACGCCTGACCCCCGCGTCAGGTCTCGGCCGCTCCTTCAGGTAGGGTCAGTAACCTTCGTGTCACGGCCCGCCAGAGGTCGAGGCGTGTTGTTCACCGACTGATCGTCTTTCGTTGTCCTCATGAGGGAGGTGTGCTGATGGCACCCGGTTACGGTACCCGCCGGGCGGGATCCTCGCCGTGGCCCGTCCTGCGCCCGGGGCCCCGCTCGTCCTTGTCGCGGGAGCTGGCCTGGCGGCCGCTGGGCCCGGAGGACAACCACGAGCTGGCCGCGCTCATCGCTCGGGCCGAGGAGGTTGACAACCCTCCCTACCGCACCAGTGAGCAGGAGACGGCTGAGTACTTCCTTGACCCCACCTACTCCGGCGTCGCCGGGCGCGACACCGACGGCGTCATGCGGGCCTTCGGCCTGGTGCGGCTGCGTCCGGCCGGGGAGATCTACGCCTCCATGACCGGCACCGTTGATCCTGCCATGCGTAAGCGCGGTATCGGACGTGCCCTTCTGCACTGGCAGGCCGAGCGGGCCCGCCACCTCGTGGGCGCTGAACGGGCCGGCTCCGTGCCGGGAAGGGAATCGACCCAGGTCCCCGCCCATGTGGTCACCACCGTCATGGAGGATGACGAGCGCATGCAGGACCACCTGAAGGACATGGGGTTTCGAGCCCATGCGCTGGTACCGGGAGGTGCGCCGCTTCCTCGGTGACGAGATCCCCGAGGTGGACCTGGACGGCTTCATCACCATCGACCCGTGGACGCCCGAGATCGACGACGACGTCCGCCGTGCCTACAACCAGGCCATGGCCGAGACCTGGGAGACGGAGAACGTCACTCCTGAGGACTGGACCGCGGGCAGTGCCTACTTCGCCCCCCAGTGGAGCTTCGTGGCCATGGACCGATCCGGGGACCGGGCCCGCGTTGCCGGATACCTGCGTTCGGGCCGCTACGAGCAGGACTGGGAGGCCCTGGGCTGGCGAGAGGGCTATACCGACGTGCTCGGGGTCCTGAGCGACTACCGCCATCGCCGGATCGGGCCCGCGCTGCTGGTGGCCGCCATGCGCGCCTACGCCGCCGACGGCATGGAGTACGCCGCCGCCGGTGTCGACACCGACAACCCCAGCGGCGCCGTGGACCTGTACGAGTCCCTGGGCTACGTGCCCACCCGCGGCACCATCCTCTACGCCCTCGACGTCTGAGCGGGGTACTTTCCGCTCGGGCGGTTCACCCTCGTAGGTGGGCCACGGCACCGGCCACCATGGTGGCCACGGGCTGCACACCCGCCAGCTCCTCAGCCCCGAGGCGCAGGGGGTCCTCGGCCAGGAGCACCAGGTCGGCCGGGGATCCCACCGCCACCGGGCCGGCCCCGTTGACGCTGGCCGCCAGCGCCTCCTCGGCTGTCAGCCGCTGGTCCGGCGACCACACCGAGCCATCCGGCGTCCGGCGTCCCACTGCCGCCGACATGGCCAGCCATGGGTCCAGGGGCGCCACCGGCGCATCCGAGCCCAGCTGGAGCAGGGCCCCGGCGGACACCATGTCCCCGAAGGCGTAGGTGCGTTCCTCCAGACCCGGCCACACCCGGCTCACGGCCGCCCAGTCGTCAATGAGGTGGGCCGGCTGAACCGACAGCTCGATGCCGCAGCCCACGAGGCGCCTGAGTGCCCCGTCGGGTTCGTCGAGGGCGTTGGCCGGCAGCAGCTGGGCGTGCTCCAGGCTCCCGGTGGCTCCCGAGTGCGCGAAGGCGGCGGCGACGTCGTCGACTGCCGCGTCCCCGATGGCGTGGATGGCCATCTCGTAACCCTGCCGGGCGGCATGGGCCATGAGGTCGGTGAGCTCGGCCCGGTCGATATTGACCACGCCGTGGGAGTGCTCCAGGCCCAGCTCAGTCGGGTAGGGCTCGTACATGTGCGCGCTGCCCGAGCCCATCGAGCCGTCGGCGATCACCTTGAGCGGCCCCTGAACCAGCACCGGGGAGCCGTCGGGCAGGTACGGGGAGCCGGCCAGCGCGGTCCCGGTGCGCAGGCCGCCGGCGATCCACCGCTCCAGCTTGTCGCGGTAGACGCCGATACGGATACGGGGCAGCACCTCGGGAAGAACGCCCTGGGCCGTCATACCCCGCACGCGCCGCGGCCAGTCGTCGGGATCCTCCGACCAGCTCATGTCCACCACGCCGGTAATGCCCCGAGCCAGCATGTCGGCCAGGACCCGCCGGTAGCCGGACTCCCGCAGCTCGCGTGTCCCCGGCACCTCGTCGAGCCGGTCCAGCAGGGCGAACCACGGGTCCTCCTTCATCGGTGCCCCAGGGTCCTGGGCACTGGCCCCCGGCAGGCCGAGAGCCCGCAGCGCCGCTGAGTTCAGCCACCCGGAGTGCACGTCCCCGGAGATGAGGAGCGTGGGAGTCTCCCCGGTGACCTCGTCGAGCTCAGCAACCGTGGGCACCCTGGGCCAGTTGGACAGACGGTGCCCGAATCCCTGGATCGTGGTCGGTTGCGAACCGGCCGGACGATCCCGTAGCGCCTGGACCACCAGCTCCAGAGCCTCTTCGGCACTGCGTGTGGCCAGCGTGTTGATGCGTGCCGAGCGCGCCGCCTCCATGTCCAGGTGGGCGTGAGCATCCCACAGACCGGGAATGAGGAAGGAACCATCGGCCTGAAGGACCCGTGCCCCAGGAGCACTCAGCCCCCGCCCCACCTCGACGACCCGGCCGGCCTCGATACGTACATCAACGGGCTCAGGCGAGGGTGGCGGCGCGGCCAGGGCGCCGGAGGCCGAGCGACCCCGGCGCAGCGCACTCAGCTCGGTGCGGAACCGGAAGGGGACGATACGGACGTCCCTGATGAGCAGGTCTGCGGAGGGGTGATCGGCCATGTGCCACTTTAGGCACATCCTCCCTGCTCGCGGCGGATCTCCGGGGCACTGCTACCAGAGTCCCCTGTCAGCCGATTCCGATGATGGGGGCCGGCAGCGGTGAGCCGGAGCCGTCGCGCCGCTCATCAGGCTCCGGCAGCGTGACCGGCTGACCGCCCTCGCGCAGGGCCCGCGGCGGGGCCACACCCACCCAGGCCACCATCAGCTCGTCCTCGCCGCGCAGGAAACGGTGAGAACGAACCCCGCCCGTGGCCCGGCCCTTAGCCGGGTAGCGATCCAACGGGGTGACCTTGACGCTGCCTCCGCCGGTGCCCGGAAGCGAGCCCTCGGAGCCCGTCACCGTCACCACCACCGCCTCGGCCAGCAGCTCCTCGGGAACCGCCGCACCGGCGATGACCCGGGCGCCTTCGTGCAGCGAGATCCCCGCCATACCGCCGGCACCCCGGCCCTGCGGACGCACCTTGGCGGCCTGGAACCGCAGCAGCTGGGCGTCAGAGGTCACCATTGTCAGGAAGTCCGTGTCCGTCGCGGTGCCCGCGAAGACCACCCGGTCGCCCTCGGACAGGGAGATGACCTCCCAGCTCTCGGCGTTCCGAGGCTCGTCTCCGGGCTTGACCCGCTTGATGACACCTTCCGCCGTGGCCAGGACGATCGGCGGGTTGTCGGCCGATCCCACCGGAACCAGACCCACCACCTTCTCCTCCGGCTCGATGTCCACCAGCTGGCGAACCTGAGTCGCGCCGGCCAGCCCCGGGGCTCCCTCGGTGCGTGGCACCTCCGTGGTGGAGACGACGTCGAGCAGTACCAGCCGGCCGGTGTCGGTGACCGCGCCGATCCGTCCACGCGCCGTGGTGGACACCTGGGAGGTCAGTGCGTCGTGGGGCTGGCGCCGGCCGGTGCGGGCCACCGGCTCGGCGCCGGGAATACGCGCCACCAGCCCGGTGGCAGACAGCACCACCCGGCACGGGTCGTCGGGGACAGTGAGCGGTACCGGGGAGGCGCTCGGCATGAGCGTCATCGGCTGAGCGGAGGCGCCGGTACGCTTCTCACCTCCACCTGAGGCGGTGGAGGCATCGTCCGGAGTCGCTACGCTGCCGGCCGACGACGTCACCGGCTCACCGGAGGCCTCCAGCAGCACCGTGCGCCGCGGGGTGCCGAACTGCTCGGCCACGTCCGCCAGCTCACGGGAGACCACGCGCCGCAGCAGGACGTCATCGGCCAGGATCGCCTCGAGGGCCTCGATCTCCCGGGCCAGCTCGTCGCGCTCCTTCTCCAGCTCGATGACGGAGAACTTCGTGAGCCGGCGCAGCTGGAGCTCAAGGATGTAGCCGGCCTGCGGCTCGGTGAGGTCGAAGACCTGCATGAGCCTGGTGCGCGCCGTGGCGGCGTCGTCGGAGGAGCGGATGACGGCGATGACCTCGTCGATGTCGAGGATGGCGATGAGCAGGCCGTCCACCAGGTGGGCGCGCTCGCGACGCTTGCCCAGGCGGAACCGAGTGCGCCGGGTGACCACCGTGAGGCGGTGGCGCACGAATACATCCAGAAGCTCCCGCAGCCCCAGGGTGTGGGGCTGGCCGTCCACGAGGGAGACGTTGTTGATGCCGAAGGAGTCCTCCAACGGTGTGTGCTTGTAGAGCTGGGCCAGGACCGCCTCGGGGTTGTAGCCGTTCTTGACGCTGATGACCAGGCGGGTGCCGTGCCTGCGGTCAGTGAGGTCAGCGACGTCGGTGATGCCCTGGAGCTTCTTGGATCCCACTGCCTCCTTGATACGGGTAATGATCTTCTCCGGTCCCACCATGTAGGGCAGCTCCGTGACCACGATGCCCTTGCGGCGCGGAGAGACGGACTCCACGTGAGCGGTTGCCCGCGTGAGGAACTTCCCCCGTCCCGTGCGATAGGCCTCTCGGATCCCGTCCAGGCCCACGATCATGCCGCCGGCGGGCAGATCCGGCCCCGGCACGAAGGCCATGAGGTCCTCCAGGCTCGCCTCGGGGTGAGTCAGCAGGTGCCGGGCGGCGGCCACCACCTCCACGAGGTTGTGTGGTGGCATGTTCGTGGCCATACCCACCGCGATACCTGCCGCGCCGTTGACCAGCAGGTTCGGGAAGGCCGCCGGCAGCACCTCGGGCTCGGTGAGCGTGTAGTCGTAGTTGGGGGCGAAGTCGACCGTGTCCTCATCCAGGTCCGCCGTCAGCGCCAGGGCCGATGCGGCCAGGCGCGCCTCGGTGTAGCGGGGGGCCGCCGGGCCGTCGTCCAGGGAGCCGAAGTTGCCATGACCGTCGATGAGCGGCAGCCGCATCGTGAAGGGTTGGGCCAGGCGCACCAGCGCCTCGTAGATCGCGGTGTCGCCGTGGGGGTGGAGCCGCCCCATGACATCGCCCACGACCCGGGAGGACTTCACGTGCGGACGATCAGGACGCAGTCCCATCCGATCCATCTGGAACAGGATGCGACGCTGAACCGGCTTGAGCCCGTCACGGGCATCGGGCAGGGCACGCGCGTAGATGACGGAGTAGGCGTACTCCAGGAAGCTGGTGCGCATCTCCGTGGACAGGTCGAGATCGACGATCTCCCCGTCTGTCGGGGGAGGAGTCCGGGTGGTGGCAGACTTCGGCATGGGCGCATTCTCCGAGGAATCGGGCCGAAAACAAACCACGACACCCGGGCGTGACAGGTCAGACGCTTCTGCCCGGAGCGGCCGGCCGACCTTGAGCAAGGGGATACCGGCGCTCGACGATGAAGGGGCGGACGATGGCACAATGGCGACCATGACGACCCACTCTGGCCAGAACTCGGCCGCCGGTACCGCCTCGTGCGAGGCGTCGCAGGAGGCCTTCGTCGACCTGGTGCAGCAGGTGGAGCTCGCCGGCTACTATCCCGAGCTGGTGCTCGACACCCTCCGCCTGGCCGCGGGCGAGGAGGAGATCCTCTCCGGCATGGTCCAGGCCGAGACCACCTTCGCCGAGGCGGTCCACCGCCACCTGACCGTCCTGGCCCTGACCCCCACCCGTCTCATCATCGTCCACGTTGACGACACCCCCCGCGACGACGGCAGCCCCGGCGCACTGGCCACCAGCGAGGCCGTTCCGCTCAGCCGTATCCGCTCCATGGCCCTGACTCGCGGCGTCTCCGACCCGGCCCAGGGCGGCGGCACCCTCACCGAGATGACGATCGCGGTCTCCTGGGGCTCGGTGCGCCGTCTCGACATGGAGCCGGCCACCTGCGGCGACCCCGACTGCCAGGCCGACCACGGCATGACCGGCGTGTCCGTGCCCGACGACGTCGTCATCCGCGTGGCCGCGGGTGTGGAGGGCGCCGCCGCCCTGGCCCGCGCAGAGACCTTCGCCGGCCGGCTCTCCCAGATGGCGGCCCGCGCCGCCTCCCTGTGACGGGTACCGGTGATGGGACCCCGGACCGTCAGCGGGCAACCCGCATCGGTTCCCGCCCTGGACTCCCCACAGGATCCGGCGCTCCGCTACGTCCTGGCGGTCGGTGCCGTCAGCGCCGGGTTGCCCCTGTCCGACGCCGGGCACGACGGCGATACCGACCTCAGCCTCGACGTTGAACCTGTCGTCTCCGACGCCCGGGCCCGCATGGTTGCCCGCGGCTGGGGATCGAGCCGGTCGGCGAACCCAGGAAAGCCGGTGGCTGCCCGGGAACCGTCGTCGTCCTCGTGGACGGGCTGGGCCTGGAGATGCTCCGCCGGCGCCGCGGACACACCCCCACCCTGCGCCGGTGGCTGGGCCAGTGCGAGGCCGGCGCTGCCGGTGGCGGCAACGCGATCCGCACCTGCCGGCCCTCGACGACGGCTGCGGCCCTGACCATGCTGGGGACCTCCGCCCTGCCCGGCACCACCGGCATGGTCGGCTACTCGGTGCTCAACCCCCTCCTGGGGCCCGCTCTTGACGCCTCCGCCGTCCCCGGCCCCGACCAGGTCCTCAGCCTCATCACCTGGAAGGGCGACAACGTCCCCAGCCCCAGGTCCTGGCAGGACGTGCCCACGATCTTCGAACGGCTCCCGGCCGGGAGCGCGGTGAGCATCGGACCAACCCGCTTCGCCGGTTCCGGTCTGACCGAGGCCGCTCTACGAGATGCCACACACCTGGGAGCCGACCGGCTGGAGGACCGGCCCGGCCTGGCCGCCGGAGCTCTGCGCCGCGGCACGCCACTGGTCTACCTCTACGTCGGCGAGCTGGACAAAACCGGTCACAAGCACGGATGGCTCAGTGAACAGTGGCTTACCCAGCTCGAGCGCCTCGACGCCGCCATGGCTGAGCTGGTCCGCCGTGTCCCGGCCGGAACCAGGATCATCCTCAGCGCCGACCACGGCATGGTCGACACTGATCCTGACCACCGCATCGACCTGAGCGCCCACCGCGAGCTCGTTCGCGACGTCGTCGCCGTGGCCGGCGAGCCCAGGCTGACGCACCTGCATGTCGCTGACGGTGACGCGGACCTCGCCGCCGAGGTCGCCCAGCGGTACCGCCGCGTCCTGGGAGAGCGCGCGATGTGGATCGGGACCAGGGAGCAGACAGGTGAGCACCTGGGCGCCCTCGGCCCCCGAGCACGAGGCGTCGTCGGCGACGTCGTCGTGGCCATGGCCGACACCTGGGTCCTCGTGGACCCCCGGGTCCACTCCGAGTCCGCCATCGCCATGCCCGGTGTCCACGGATCCTTCACTCCGGCCGAGACCGAGGTGCCGCTGCTCATCACCGAGACCTGAGGGGCCCGAGGCTCTACAGGCCCTGCAGGGGCTCATAGAGCTCTCGGGGAGTCTCCTGGCCTCCGGCTACTCGGGCCTGGCGCCGAAGACGATCTCGTCCCAGGAGGGTACGGAGCGCCGTGAGCGACGGCGGGACTTCTTCTTGGCCGGAGATGTCCGGGGCATATCGGGCAGGGGCTCCTGCGTGCCCGCCTCCGAGGCGGCCGACGGGCCGGGGGAGGCCTTGGCCAGGACCTCGGAGCGAGAGGGCATGGGGATCTCCGGCACCGGCTCGGTGGGACTGTCCGCCGCCAACGGAGCCCGACGCCCCACGGGGACTCGCTCCACAGTGGGACTCGGGGCCGACGGTGCTGCCGAGGGGGCACTGGAGGCCGTCACCAGCCTGGTGCCGGCCGGGTGGTTGCCGGTGTGCAGACGCCTGCGCTCTGACATCGAGTAGACCTGTGCACTCAGGCCCGCGGCCTGCTCCAAAGGCTCGTCGTTGGCTCCGGGGCCGGCCTCGGCGCAGCGCTCCTCGATGCCCCGGGCCGGGGGTGAGGGGACCTCAGGGCTCTCGGGACTGCTGGTGTAGTCGATGCCGTGAGGATCGGTGAAGGCGTCCTCATCGCCGTTGCCCTCGCCGGCAAAACCGTTCAGGTCGTCGTCACGGGGCATCTCGACCTCGACGCGCCGGCCCCGGCTGGAGGCCAGGTCGGCCAGCAGCGCGTCGGTGTCGTCCGCCGACATGGCGCCGCTGATGGGGCGGCCGTACTCCCGAACCGGCAGCATCCCGGCGGGCATCTCGACGGCCAGGCCGGAGGGCTCGCCGGAGGCCGCGGCCGGGGCGGAGACGGCTGAGACCGCACCACTGGCCGCTGAATCCGCGGCCGCGGGGGAGTGGCCCGACTGGGCCGACGGCGCTGAGGCTGACGCTCCGGGGGCCTTCGAGTCCTGGTCGAAGACGGCCGGGCGCTTGGCTCCCGCACCGGCCTCCGTGAGCCAGCGCGCCTCATCGTCCAGGGCATGAACCGCGCGGGCCGTCAGGTCCAGTGACCAACGTGCCTGCTTCTCCTCGGCGGACTGCACGAAGGTCACCATGATGAGCCAGGGGTCGCGGCCCTCGCGCAGCGCGTCCCACTCCAGGCTGGAAGGGTCGACGCCGCGCGTGGCCAGTCGGTCCACCACCAGCTCGCCGAGCAGGGGTGAGTCCTTCTCCCAACCGATTCGGCAGGACTGGGCCTGCGAGACGGCCCACTGACGCTCCGCGAGCACCGGCCCCTCGAAACGGCGCACGTGCTCCACGTCCATGCCCGTGCTGATCGCGACCTCGGCCGCGGTCGCACCGGCACGCATGTAGGCCTGGAGCTGCCGGGGGCGCAGGGGTGCCGGCGCCTCGGAGACCGTCCCCGACGGGGGTAGGATCGCTCCGCGGTCACGGCGCACCGCGGCCCTGAGGGCGTCGTCGACGACGATGCTGTAACGCTCGCCGTCCTCGTCTGTCATGACAATCGTGTCACCGTTGGCACCCAGCAGCTCGAGTTCGACCATGGGCGGGGCCTCCTTCATCCCGTGTCAGCACGATATGCTCCACTGTGGCCCACAGCCTGCCATCCGCAGGCGTCGAGCCGTGGGAGGCGCAGCGGTGTGCCACATGTGAAGCACGTGTGAATACCCTCGTGAAAACCCTCGGGTCGGGCGCACTGCAAGCGAATCGTGTTCTTTCATCGGGCGATTTGGCTTGACGGGCCACGTGGCGGTGCTATTGTGCGCGTGCCTTCCGGGACGGGGATGCCGAATCGTCGGCACGACGCCTGTGCGCGTGCACGGATCGGCTCCCGTCTTCCGAGGGGCACCCGAGAGCCGTCGACAGAAAGAGTGACGAGGCCATGGCGACCGACTACGACGCCCCGCGCAAGAATGATGACGAGCCTGAGGCCGATTCCATCGAAGAGCTGACCTCGCGGCAGAAGGACCAGTCCTCCGCCGCGATCGAGGAGGACGAGAACGAGGCCGCCGAGGGCTTCGAGCTTCCCGGGGCGGACCTGTCTCGTGAGGAGCTGAGCGTTCACGTCGTGCCTCAGCTCGAGGACGAGTTCACCTGCTCAGAGTGCTTCCTCGTCCATCACCGCAGCCAGCTGGCCTTCGTCGACGAAGCGACCGGTCTTCCGGTGTGCGCCGACTGCGCCGGCTGACGCTCCCACCCAACTCAGGAGATCCCCATGGGACTGTTCTCGCGCCGTCGTGACGACGCAACCACCGATTCCGACGTGTCCACACTCAAGCGCGACCCCGTCAAGGACGACCTCGGCGAAGCCGCCGCCTCCGGTCCGTGGGACCTCAGTGAGCTGCCCGAGGACCAGGAGGAGGTGCCCCGTATCGACCTGGGCGCGCTGCAGGTCCCGGCCGTTGACGGGATGCAGCTGCGCCTGGAGCAGGCGCCCGACGGCACCGTCACCGCCGTCGTCCTGGCGCTGGGCGGCTCGGCGCTCGAGCTGCGGGCCTTCGCCGCGCCGCGCACCGCTGGCATCTGGGACGAGCTCCGCGGCGACATCGCCAACGAGCTCGCCGGAAACGGTGCCCGTTACGAGGAGAGCCTTGGGGAGCACGGCACCGAGCTGGTCGCTCACCTGCCCATGCGCGGTCCCGACGGCACGATGACGACCGGCACGATCCGCTTCCTGGGGATCGACGGCCCCCGCTGGTTCCTGCGCGGCGTCCTCCAGGGACCTGCTGCCTCCTCCGAGCACTCCGCCCAGGCACTGCGGGAAGTGCTGCGCGGAATCGTCGTCGTCCGTGACGGCCAGGCCCGTCCACCGCGGGAGATCCTGCCCCTGCACGCGCCCGGAGCCGTGACCGGCCCCGAGGCCGAGGACCTGCCCGGCATCGACCCGCTGGCGCCCGGCCCGACCATCGCCGAAGTGCGCTAGATGGGGGCGTTGTCGGCCCGTGTGAAGCGGCTCTACGAATCGCTGCGCACCAGCCGTGAGCACCTCAAGGCCGAGGAGGAGGAGCGCTCCGCCAGCCGGCGGGGCACCGATCCGATCGGGGCACTGACCTCGCGCCAGCGGGCCCGCGTCTCAGGTGTGCTGCAGGCGGTCACCTACCGCTCGAGCCAGGACAAGCCCATCCTCGTCGGACGGCTCTACGACGGCACCGGCAGCATCGACCTGGTGTGGTGGGGCCGGCGACGCATCCCCGGAATCAAGCCTGGCGCCCATCTCCTCGCTGAGGGGCGGGTCGCCGACGGCACCCACCGCCAGCAGATCCACAACCCCGCCTATCGCCTGCTGGGGCCGGGGCAGTAGCAACCGGCAGCCACCTGCGGGAAGGACCTACGAATGAGCAGCCGTTCCACTGGAACCGCACGTACGGGCCTGGGGGCCATCGACTCCGAGCGCTTCGACGCCCTGGCCGCCGTGGGCGGGTGGCGCGGCATCCTCGAGTCCGTCGTGCCCACCCTCATGTTCGTCCTGGTCATGGCGGTGCGGCCCACCGCACTGGTGGCGGCCCTGGTCGCCTCCCTGGCCATCAGCGCCATCGGCCTCATGACCCGCCTGACGCAGCGCCAGTCCCCGGCTCAGGTCGTCGGCGGGATCGTGCTGGTCCTCGTCTCGGCACTGTGGGCCTGGCGCAGCGGCGACGCCACCAACTTCTACGCCACCGGCCTCATGATCAACGCGGCCTGGCTGGTCGCCTGCCTGGTCTCGCTGCTCATCGGCTGGCCGATCGTGGGCGCCTTCATGACTCTGTGGCATCGCGTCACCGACGAGTCGGACCGTAGTGGGGGCGACGACGCGAGCGAGCGCTCGGACAGCACCGAGGAGCCGCAGGTCGACGACGATCCTGCCGCGCGTCCCTCGGCCTGGCGCACCGAGCCGGCCCTGCGCCATGTCAGGCGCCGCTACCACGCCGGCACCTGGGTCCTGACGCTCATGTTCGCCCTGCGGCTCGTCGTCGAGGTACCCCTCTACCTGGCCGGCGCTCAGGCCGTGTCCTACCTCGGGGCGGCCCGCCTCATCCTGGGCGTGCCGCTGTACGCCGTGACCCTGTGGTTCATCTGGCTGCTGGTAGCTCCCAGCCGGATCGTCCAGGCCCAGGCTCTCGCCGAGCGGTAGCGCCGCCGCCCACCGTCACGTGAAGATGAGGGGCAGCTCCTCCAGGCTGGACTCTCCCTCGCGCGCCGTGAGGAAGATGAGCTCGTCGCCACGCTCGAAGCGTTCGTCACGGTCCGGTGTGATGGGGCGGTAGTCGCGCAGTATCGCAGCCAGCACCGTGTGGGGCGGCAGCTCGATGTCGGTGACGAGCTCGCCGATGACCGGTGAGTCCTCCGGCAGGGTCAGCTCGTGCATGGAGGCACCCGACTGGTGGAAGTGGAAGATGCTCACCAGGCTGCCGACACTGACGGCCTCCTCCACCAGGGCCGTCATGAAGCGCGGAGTCGACACAGCCACGTCCACGCCCCAGGTCTCATCGAAGAGCCATTCGCTCTTGGGATTGTTGATGCGCGCAACCGTGCGGGGCACCCCGTACTCGGTCTTGGCCAGCAGAGAGATGACCAGGTTGGCCTTGTCGTCCCCGGTGGCGGCCACAATGACGTCGCAGGTCTCGGCCCCGGCACGCTCCAGGGCGTCGATGTCGCAGGCGTCCGCCAGCTGCCAGTCGGCCTCCGGGACCGAGGCGATGCGCATGGCCTCGGCGGAACGGTCGACGAGGGTGACCTCATGGCCGTGGCTGATGAGCTCGCGGGCGATGGAACGGCCCACGGATCCGGCTCCGGCGATCACGATCTGCATGGCTCAGGCCTCCTGGGTCGGGGCGAGTGACAGGGCACGGCGGACCTGGCCGATACGGTCGGTGCTCACCGCCAGGTGCAGCCGGTCGTGCTCCTGGATGACGGTGGCGGCCTCGGGCAGCATCGCCGTGGCATCGCGTGAGATCCAGGCCACCCGCACCCTCAGGCGGTCCTCCAGCACCCCGATCGTCGTACCGACCCACTGCGGGGAGGCGTTGGGCTGGATGAGAGCAACCGTGCCCGAGGGGTCCTCGAGCTCGCGGGCGCTGGATCCCGGCAGGATACGGCGCATCATCTGGTCGGCCGTCTGGCGCACGGTGGCCACCGTGGGGATGCCCAGGCGCTCGTAGACGTCGGCGCGCCGCGAGTCGTAGATCCTGGCGACGACGTTGTCCACGCCGAAGCTCTCCCTGGCCACACGCGCAGCCACGATGTTCGAGTTGTCCCCGTTGGACACCGCGACGAAGGCATAGGCCTCGTCGATGCCCGCCTGCTCCAGGGCGTCGCGGTCGAAGCCGACCCCCTTGACCTTGCGACCGTTGAAGTCCGAGGGCAGGCGGCGGAAGGAGTCCGAGGAGCGGTCGATGACGGACACCGAGTGCCCCATACGATCGAGCTGAACAGCCATGGACGCTCCGACGCGGCCACAGCCCATGATGACGAAGTGCACGAGGAGGACGGTACTCCGTTGTCGGGCCGCGGACGTAACATCTGGAGACGTGCGTGACTTCGCAGACCGCATCAAGCGGCTTCTCGTCGGCCGTCCCGTCCCCAGCGGTGCTCTGGGGGAGACGCTCCTGCCCAAGAGGATCGCCCTTCCAGTCTTCGCCTCCGACGCCCTGTCCTCCGTGGGCTACGCCCCTGATGAGGTGCTCATCACTCTGGCCGTGGCCGGCGTCGTCGCCACCTCACTGTCCCCGTGGGTCGCTCTGGCCGTCGTCGGTGTCCTGGCCGTTGTCGTGGCCTCCTACCGTCAGACCGTCCACGCCTACCCCTCGGGCGGCGGCGACTACGAGGTGGTCTCGGCCAATCTCGGCTCCCACGCCGGCCTCCTGGTGGCGTCGGCCCTGCTGAGCGACTATGTCCTGACCGTTGCGGTCTCGGTGTCCTCAGGGCACCTCCTACCTCGCGGCCGCCCTACCCGCCCTGGTCCCCTACAAGGTGGAGATCGCCGTCGCGGTCGTCACCGTCCTGGCCGTGCTCAACATGCGCGGCTCGCGCGAGTCGGGTCGGGCCTTCGCCATTCCCACTTACCTGTACATGGGCGTCATCGGCATCATGGCCGTCGTCGGCCTTGTCCAGGAGCTGACCGGGACCCTCGGGCGGGCTGAGTCCGCCGGCTTCGACGTCCTCACCCACGCCGGCTGGGAGCAGGGCCTGACCGGCCTGGCCGGAGGCTTCCTGGTCCTGCGGGCCTTCTCCTCGGGGTGCGCGGCCCTGACCGGCGTGGAGGCGATCTCCAACGGCGTTCCCAGCTTCCAGCGCCCCAAGTCCCGTAACGCCGCCACCACGCTGCTGCTCCTGGGCGGAATCGCCGCGCTGATGCTCATGAGCGTCATCCACCTGGCCGGCGCCGTCGGCGTGCGCATGGTGGAGGACCCTGCCCACCAGCTCCTGCGCAACGGCGCCCCGGTCGGGGGCAGCTACCACCAGGACCCCGCGATCGGACAGATCGCCGCCACCGTCTTCTCCGGTTTCCGCCCGATGTTCTACCTGGTCGCCACCGTCACCGGGCTGATCCTGGTCCTGGCCGCCAACACTGCCTTCAACGGGTTCCCGGTCCTGGCCAGCGTCCTGGCCCGTGACGAGTTCCTGCCCCGCCAGCTCTCCCAGCGCGGCGACCGCCTGGCCTTCTCCAACGGCATCATCGTCCTGTGGCTGGGGGCCGTGGCCTTCCTCATCGGATTCGAGGCCAATACGACCCGCCTCATCCAGCTCTACATCGTGGGCGTGTTCATCTCCTTCACTCTCTCCCAGGTGGGCATGGTGCGTCACTGGACGCGCGAGCTCACCATCGCCACCGAGCCCAAGGCCCGCTCACGCATGCACCGCGCCCGCATCATCAACTCCATCGGTGTGCTGAGCACCGGGACGGTCCTCGTCATCGTCCTGCTCACCAAGCTCACCCGGGGAGCCTGGATCACCCTGACGATCATGGCGCTGCTCTACCTGGTGATGAACCGGATCCGCCGCCACTACCGCAGAGTCAGTGAGGAGGTGGCCATCTCCGACCTCCACGACGCCCGCGTCCTGCCGGCCCACGTCCACGCCATCGTCCTGGCGTCCCGCCTCCACCAACCCACGCTGCGGGCCCTGACCTACGCCCAGTCGACCCACCCGACCGCCTTGGAGGCCCTGACGGTGGACACCGGCGACGGCGGCGCCGAACGCCTCCTGGACGCCTGGGAGGAGGCTGACATCGCCGTGCCCCTGACGGTCCTGGACTCTCCCTACCGGGACATCACCCGCCCGGTCATCAACTATGTCCGTTCGGTGCGCCGCGAGTCCCCTCGCGACCTCGTCGTCGTCTTCCTGCCCGAGTACATCGTGCGCCACTGGTGGGAGCAGATCCTCCACAACCAGACCGCCCTGCGCCTCAAGACCGTCCTGCTGTTCACCCCCGGTGTCGTCGTGGCCTCCGTGCCCTGGCAGCTGGGGCTTCCCGGTCAACGGCACTTCCACCACGGCGTGCGCGCCCGCACCGCCGAGGGCATCATCGACGCCGATGTCGCCATGCGCCGTCACGTCGACCAGCACAGCCGCTCCACTACCGGCGGCGTCGGATGCAGACCCCCAGGAGATTCGATGAGCCCGCAGCCCAGCCGGACCGGAGACCAGCCCGCCCCCAGTCGTGGCGAGCCGCGCGAGCTGACCCTGGCAGTGGGGGCGCCTGCGCACGGCGGGCACTGCGTGGCCCGCCCCGTGGACGACCCGGGCGGCCGCGTCATCTTCGTGCGTCACGCCCTGCCTGGTGAGACGGTGCGGGCCCGCCTGACCGAGATGACCTCGCGGACCTGGCGCGCTGACGCCGTTGAGATCCTCCAGGCATCACCGGACCGCGTCGCGTCCGTCTGGCCCGAGGCCGGCCCGGCGGGCGTAGGCGGGGGAGAGCTCGCCCACGTGGCCCTGGACGCCCAGCGCACCTGGAAGCGCTGGGTCCTGGCCGACTGCCTGCGGCGGATCGGTGGGCAGGAGGTGGCTGACGCCGTCGCCTCCCTGCCTGAGGCCTCCGGCGCGGCCGCCGTACCGATCGAGCCCATGCCCACTGACGCCGCGGCCCAGGCCTCCACCAGCGCCCGCCGGCGTGCCCTGGCCGGGACCGCCACCCGCACCCGCATCAGCCTGACGGTGAGTGAGGACGGCAGGCCTGGCATGCACGCCTTCCGCTCCGGGACGGTCCTGCCCCTGCGCCGCCTGCCCCTGGCCGTTGACGCCATCACCGAGATCGGATTGCTGGAGCGCTCCCGCTGGCGCGCCCACTACCGGCCCGGTATGCGCATCGAGGCCATCGCCCCCAGCGGCGGTGAGCCCGTGGTCCTGCTCGACGAGCGGCTCCTGACCGCCCAGGCCCGCAGCACCGGGCGGCGCCGCGTCCGGGAGGTCGTGGACGCGTCCGCCCTGGGGCTGGGAGAGCTGACCTACTCTGTCCATGCCGAGGGCTTCTGGCAGGTGCACGTCGACGCCCCCCGGGTGCTGGTCGAGCGCGTCGTGCGGGGCGCCCTGGGGGAGAACCTTGAACGTGCCGCCGGCCGTCGCGTCCTGGAGCTCTACTCGGGGGCCGGCCTGTTCACCCTGCCGCTGGCCGCTCTCGTGGGGGCCGGCGGTCAGGTCCTGTCCCTGGAGGGCAGTGAGCAGGCTGTTCGCGACGCCCGCCGCACACTGCACGACCACCCCGCCGCCCGCCTGGCCTCTGGCCGCGTGAGCGCCCGCTCGGTGCGCGAGCTCGCCGGCTCCTTCACCGGGGGGCGCCCTGACGTCGTCGTCCTCGATCCACCGAGGCAGGGGGCCGGGCGCGAGGTCATCGAGGCCGTCAGCGCCCTGGGAGCCGAACGGATCGTCCTGGTGGCCTGTGACCCGGCGGCCTTGGCTCGGGACCTGGGAACCCTTCTGCGGGACGGCTATGTGCTGGGGTCCCATGAGTGCGCTGGACATGTTCCCCGCACACGCACCACTTCGAGACGATCGCGGTGCTTGACCGACCCTGAGCCAATCGATGGCAAAGGCGATGGGCCCCAGTCCTTCACGGACTGGGGCCCATCTCATGCTCCGGAAGGAGCCTAGTCAGCCGATGGTCGGTCACGATGCGCGACGACGGACGGCCAGGATCACATATCCCGTCACCAGGAATGCGGCCATTGCTGCGATGACTGGCACGGCGTTGGAGCCGGTGCTCGCCAGGTTGCTGCCGCTATTGCTGGGTGGCGTGCCGGGCGTGGGGACCTCGGTGGGAGTGGGCGTCGGCGTGGGCTCCTCGGTGGGGGTCGGCGTCGGCGTGGGCTCCTCGGTGGGAGTGGGCGTCGGCGTGGGCTCCTCGGTGGGAGTGGGCGTCGGCGTGGGCTCTCGGTGGGGGTCGGCGTCGGCGTGGGCTCCTCGGTGGGGGTCGGCGTCGGCGTGGGCCCTCGGTGGGGTCGGCGTCGGTGTGGGCTCCTCGGTGGGGGTCGGCGTCGGCGTGGGCTCCTCGGTGGGGGTCGGCGTCGGCGTGGGCTCCTCGGTGGGGGTCGGCGTCGGCGTGGGCTCCTCGGTGGGAGTGGGCGTCGGCGTGGGCTTCGGGACCTCCGTGTAGGTGTTGGTCACCGTGACAAGGGTGGCGCTGGCATCGCCCTCCTTGATCGTGAAGGCTCCGTTGTCGATCTTGGTGTCGACCGTGTAGCCCTCGCGCTCAGCGCCGCCGTCAGCCTGCTTCTCCTTCTCGGTGACCTCGCAGTTGGTACCCACCGGTACGGACGGGCCGTCGACGGGCGTGCCGTCGCCCTTCACCTCAAGGGTGCCCTCGGAGCCGTTCTCACACGTGTAGGAGATCTGGAAAGTCTCCTTGGAGAAGGCCTCCTTGTTGCTTCCCTCGACCTTCTTCACGACGGAGAAGGAACCGGTCTTCTCAATGACCTCGTTGTACAGGCCCACAGCCTGCACAGAGGAATCGACCGAGAACGTCGCGGTCTCCGGCGTCTCAGTGCCGTTGATGGAGAAGGTCTTGCCTCCCCAGCCAAGGGCCCCGGGAAGGGCCGCTGCGGACGTGTCCTCCGTCAGCGTGATCTTGGTTCCCTTGGGGAACTCGCGCAGGGTGTCCCCGGCCTGCTGCTGGCCCGCGGCCACCTCAACGGTGTAGGGGTTCGATGCCGGCTTGTTGGCCCAGGTCGGGTAGTCGGCCTCGGTCGTGCCGTTGGGGAGCTCGTAGGCGACGTTCACGCGGATCTTGGTGTCCGCAGGGACGTCGTTCTGGTGAGCGCCGGTGATGTACTTCTTGACCCCGAAGGATCCGAAGCCCTGAGTCAGCTGCACGTCGTAGGAGATCGGGTCCTTGTAGGCCATCTGTGCGGACACCGTGGTGTTCTTACCGCCGTTCAGGGTGGCGCTGTTGGTGTAGACCTTGCCCGGGACGATCTTGCCGCCCTCGGCCAGGGACTGGTAGACGATCTCGTAGTTCGCGTTCTTGGCGAAGTTGCCGTCCGTGCGTGTCAGAGTGATGGACGCAGTGGTCCCGTCGGCGCCGATGGTCGGCTTCAGAGTGAACTTTCCGTGGTCGGTGTTCATGGTTGTGCCATCGGCCTTGGCGACGTCGAAGTAACCGTCGGCGCCACCGCCGAACTCCTCGGGGTTGACCCGCACGTACCAGGAGCCGAGATCCGGGTTGAGCTTCTGCCCGCCCCCGGAGACGTCATTGAAGGTGACGCTGTTGACGCTACCCGCCTCCGTTTCCAGGTGGTTGGCGATGGTGGTACCACTGAACTGGATGTGCCAGTTCAGACTGCTGGAGTCGCGCTTGAGGGAGTTGGCGTACTTGCCAAGGTCCTTCTCAACCCAGGCGATAGGCAGAATCCGCTCGTTGTTGGGGTGGAAGACCTCGACCTTGGTGCCGTTGGCGTCGAAGGTGGTCTTGTTGTCCTGAGTCACCTTCTGGGCCACGATCATCTGGTTGCCCGATCCCTTGAGCTCGGAGGCTGCGCTGATCGCGGCGTTGAAGGTGCAGGTGAGGGCCTCGGTGGTCGTGACGCAGTCACCCACCTTGGTGCCGTTACCGAGAACAAGATCGTCGTGTCGACCGATCTCGCGGTACCGGTACTCCTCCGGAAGGCCGATGCTGAAGGACTGGCCCGGCTGTGGATCGGCGCTAGAGGCGTCCCAGGCGAACTTCATGCGAACCGGGTCCTCGAGGTGCGCAGGCTTACCCGGAAACTCCGTTCCATCCTTGTCAGCGAGGATGAGCGGACTGAAGGACACCTTCACTCCGGTGTTCTGGTCTGCGCTCGCATGAGGTGCTAATAGCGCGACAAAGCTACCCAGTGCGACCAGCAGTACGCCGGCGAGCAGAGTCGCCACATACTTGCGATGCACAGAGAGGTGCTGTAGGTGCATTCGTTATCTCCATCTTCATGGGTTGACATTCCTGTGTTGTGGGGAATTACAGGAATCCGTCAAGATACTATGGGGTGAGTCTTAATGGAGGGCGCGCAAATAATGTTTTGTAACCATTGTGTTGCCGTATTGGTATATTTGTTGATCGGATGATTGCGCGTGCGCGGTCTCTTGGGGTTGTGCGGCCCTCGACGGGCGCCGTCTCCCTATGTGTGCGGCGGTCCTTGCCTAATTGCCGTGTTGGCAACCACTCCGACCTTCAGGTTTGGTGGGGCATCCCTACGTGTTGACAACGGATGACATGCCGTGGGCTACGGTCCACACCGGAGTATCCGCGCAGCTGCCCGCATGGCTGTCACTGCACGTCCGCGTGACAGACCTGCGATGGCGCAGCAGACCGGATCGGTACGACAACTGGAAGTGAGCCCCGGTGACCAGCCTCAACACCTTTGCCTCGCGCAGCACCCTCGACGTCGAAGGCCGCGACTACGAGATCTACCGCCTGGACGCCGTCCCCGGCCTGGAGCGTCTGCCCTACAGCCTCAAGGTGCTGGCCGAGAACCTGCTGCGCACCGAGGACGGTGCCAACATCACCGCCGACCACGTGCGCGCCCTGGCCGCCTGGGACCCGGCCGCCGAGCCCGACACAGAGATCCAGTTCACCCCGGCCCGCGTCGTCATGCAGGACTTCACGGGTGTGCCGTGCATCGTCGATCTGGCCACCATGCGAGAGGCGGTCTCCGACCTCGGCGGTGACCCCGAGGTCATCAACCCCCTCAACCCCGCCGAGATGGTCATCGACCACTCCGTGCAGATCGACTCCTTCGGTCTGCCCGGATCCCTGGAGCGCAACAAGGAGCGCGAGTACGAGCGCAACGCCGAGCGCTACCAGTTCCTGCGCTGGGGGCAGGGGGCGCTGTCCAACTTCCGCGTCGTCCCGCCGGGCACCGGCATCGTCCATCAGGTCAACATCGAGTACCTGGCCGCATCGTCTTCACCCATGAGGCCGACGGCGTCACCCAGGCCTACCCCGACACCTGCGTGGGCACCGACTCCCACACCACCATGGTCAACGGTCTGGGCGTCCTGGGCTGGGGCGTGGGCGGCATCGAGGCCGAGGCCGCCATGCTGGGCCAGCCCGTCTCCATGCTCATCCCCAAGGTGGTGGGTTTCAAGCTCTCCGGCGCCATCCCCGCCGGCGCCACCGCCACCGACGTGGTCCTGACCATCACCGAGATGCTGCGCGCCCACGGGGTGGTGGGCAAGTTCGTCGAGTTCTACGGGGACGGCGTCGCCGAGGTGCCGCTGGCCAACCGCGCCACCATCGGCAACATGAGCCCCGAGTTCGGCTCCACCGCTGCGATCTTCCCGATCGACGAGGTCACCCTGGACTACCTGCGCCTAACGGGCCGCTCCGAGGAGCGCGTGCGCCTGGTCGAGGCCTACACCAAGGCCCAGGGCATGTGGCACGACCCGGCCCGCGAGCCCGTCTACTCCGAGTACCTCGAGCTGGACCTGTCCACGGTGGTGCCCTCGATCGCCGGCCCCAAGCGCCCCCAGGACCGCATCGTCCTGTCACGGGCCAAGGAGTCCTTCCAGGAGGTCCTGCCCACCTACGCGGCCCAGCCCTCCGAGCCGACGCCGGTGACCATGGCCGACGGCACCGCCACCGAGCTTGACCACGGGCACGTCGCCATTGCCTCGATCACCTCGTGCACCAACACCTCCAACCCCTCGGTGATGATGGCCGCCGGCCTGCTGGCCCGCAACGCCGTGGCCCGGGGCCTGCGCTCCAAGCCCTGGGTGAAGACCTCCACCGCCCCGGGCAGCCAGGTCGTCACCGACTACTACGAGAAGGCCGGGCTGTGGCCCGCCCTCAATGAGCTGGGCTTCAATGTTGTCGGCTACGGCTGCGCCACCTGCATCGGCAACTCCGGGCCCCTGCCGGCCGAGGTCTCCCAGGCGGTCAACGACGCCGACCTCGCCGTGGTCTCGGTGCTCTCGGGCAACCGCAACTTCGAGGGGCGCATCAACCCCGACGTCAAGATGAACTACCTGGCCTCCCCGCCCCTGGTCATCGCCTACGCCCTGGCCGGGACCATGGACATCGACTTCGCCACCGAGCCGCTGGGCCAGGACCCCGAGGGCCGCGACGTCTTCCTGTCCGACATCTGGCCCGATCCGACCGAGGTCCAGGCCGTCATCGACGCCACCATCGACCGCGAGATGTACACGCGCGACTACGCCGACGTCTTCGCCGGTGACGAGCGCTGGCAGGGCCTGGACACCCCCGAGGGGGACACCTTCGCCTGGGACGAGGAGTCCACCTACGTGCGCAAGGCCCCCTTCTTCGAGGGGCTGACCATGGAGCTCACCCCGGTCGCCGACATCGAGGACGCCCGGGTGCTCGCCCTGCTGGGAGACTCGGTGACCACCGACCACATCTCCCCGGCCGGCGCCATCAAGGCCGATTCCCCGGCCGGGCGCTACCTGGCCGAGCACGGCGTGGCCCGCGCGGACTTCAACTCCTACGGCTCGCGCCGCGGCAACCACGAGGTCATGATCCGCGGCACCTTCGCCAACATCCGCCTGCGCAACCGGCTGCTCGACGGTGTCGAGGGCGGCTACACCCGCAACTTCCTCACCGGCGAGCAGGAGTCGATCTTCGACGCCTCCCAGGCCTACCAGGCCGCCGGCATCCCGCTGGTGGTCCTGGGCGGCAAGGAGTACGGCTCGGGATCCTCACGCGACTGGGCCGCCAAGGGCACGGCCCTGCTGGGCGTCAAGGCCGTCATCGCCGAGTCCTTCGAGCGCATCCACCGCTCCAACCTCATCGGCATGGGCGTGGTGCCCCTCCAGTTCCCGGCCGGCCAGAGCGCCGAGTCGCTCGGTCTGGACGGACCGAGATCTTCTCCGTCACGGGCCTGACGGCGCTCAACGAGGGCACCACCCCGCGCACCGTCGCGGTCACGGCGCAGAAGGCCGATGGCTCGGCGGTCTCTTTCGACGCCGTCGTGCGCATCGACACCCCCGGCGAGGCCGACTACTTCCGCCACGGCGGCATCCTGCAGTACGTGCTGCGCCAGCTCGTCGGCGCCTGAGCCGGCTTGGCCCGGCGTCGAGCGAATTTACCGGCAAAAGGAACGTGCACGGTACTCGTCCTGGTCGCCGGCGCCTCGACCGGGCTTGGACTGGCCACTGCGGCCGAACTGGTTGATGACGGGATGACGTCGTCCTGCGCGCCTGCACCCTCCCGCCCCCTTTCACGGGGCAGGATCTCGCCGACCGAGCACTGGGCGAGCCGAGCCTGTGGCACTGGTGGTGGGGAGCGCAACCGGTGGCTCAGTACCACTGATATCTTCTGGGCCGCTTCCGAGTGGCGGGCATACTGGGGACACTGGGCCACCAGTGGCACCGGAGCGGAATAAAGCGGACGGGGGAGGACAGGCTAGGGTTTCGTCACCTCCGGGGGCGGGGCACCTTCCACTGGCTCGGTTGCCGTCAGGACCTGCTGAGGTAGGCGCAAGCACTGCAATCCGGGATGATCGCGCAGTCCTGTGGCCCCGAAGCGGTACCACACCGTCACCACGGAGGCGATCACTGCGGCCGCGCCCTCGAGGCGCAAGGGGGACGTGTCCTCGAACTCGGCGAAGAACAGGCCCTCGGCGGGGAAAGGATGCATAGAGACTATGGCGGAGAAGTAGAAACTGATCCACTGGTAGTCCGCACGCTGCAGCAGGATGCGCTGCTCGGTGACCAGACAACGCACCTGCTGGTGCTCGCGCCACTGATCCGCCGCGAGTCGTTCGGCGGCTCGACGTCTGGCGCTGTTGCTGATCGCGGTGGCGCCCATACCTGCCAGGACGAAGGCTGGCGATCCAAAGAACATACCGCTGGACTGCGTGTAGGACACGGTGGTTCCGTAGAAGCGCGCGTAGCCGGCCGGGCAGTCCACAACCGCAGCCTCGCCGGGATCCAGCACGACGTCCCAGGGCCGGAACCTGCCACCAGGGTCATCGGACAGGAGGCTGATCGCCAGTGCGCGGGCGTGATCCCAGGACTTGTACAGATCATCGCGTCGTGCGATCTCACGGCGTTCTTCCAAGGTGAAGTGGCCTGCACGCCTCCGATGGGCCACATAGACCCGGTGCATATGGTTGATGAACAGAACTATAGCGGTGATGAGGAGGATGGAGTTGAGCGAGCTCAGGGCGACGACGGCTAGCCTCGTTCCCGCGTTCCACGAATTCGAGGTCTGCGAGCTGGACTGGTTCAGGAGATTGAACAGCTGCACCAGGAGCCAGCCGATAACTGAGGCCGCCAAGCACAGGATCCAGCCTCGGGCGCCGGTGGCTTGCTTGAAGGGGCCAGGAGTGATGGGCACGCTGCCTTGAGCATATGAGGATGGATCGGGCATCGGGAACTCCGTTCATGTGTTCGCTGCCTACGATAGGGTATGGCGGCGACATGCAACGGCGCTCGCGCCCCGGTTTCATCTGGTACCGACCAGTACTGGCCTGTGTTGCGCCTGTGCTTGCGACCGCGGTTGGCACCTACTCCGACAGCAAGATGCCCGTCAGTGCTTTGGTGCTTGCCCTGGCCACGGTCACGGGGCTGTCCCTGCCCGATGCCGGCTGACCTGCGTGAATGGATGCCATGGAACTGCTGGGCGGTGTTGGTCGTCGAGACGCTCCGGGGTGGTGCTTCCTCGGCCGAGGGCATGAGCAAGTCTTCGAACGTATGGGCAAACCGTCGCGAACATGGTGCGAAACTCAGTGTTCGACAGGTCTCCCATGTGCTGGGCAGTCTCGCAGGGAGTTGTAGAGAATTTATAAATGTTTGTGGAATAAAAGCCTTCTGTGTTCCGTTGCCCTGTAGGCCACACCGGCCGAACAACTAGCTACATCTCGTGAGGAGCAACGTCCATGACCAGCAGCGCTACTATCTCAAACGAGCCCGCCTGTAGCCGGGACCAGCGGGTCGAGGAGGTCGACCTTCTCGTCGTCGGAGGCGGCAAGGCCGGCAAGTCCCTGGCGATGCTGCGTGCCAAGGCCGGCGACAAGGTCGTCATGGTGGAGCGGGACAAGGTGGGCGGCACCTGCATCAACGTCGCCTGCATCCCCACCAAGACCCTCATCTCCGCCGCCCGCGTCCTCCGTGAGGTTCAGGGATCAAAGGCCTACGGCGTCACCCTGCCCGAACAGGACGGCGGCGCCGACGCCCTGGCCCAGGCCCGCATCGAGCTGGCCTCCTTCCGCGCCCGCAAGGAGGCCGTCGTAGGAGGCATGGTGGCCGCTCACGAGAAGATGTTCCCCGCCTCCGGCATGGACTTCGTCAAGGGAACCGCACGTTTCGTGGGGGAGCGCACCGTCGAGATCGCCCTGAACGACGGCGGCCTGCGGCGCGTGCGCGGCGCCAAGGTCCTCATCAACACCGGCACCACGCCGTCCGTTCCCCCGATCGAGGGCCTGTCTGACGTGCGCTACTGGACCAGCGAGGACCTGCTCACCCTGCCCGAGCTGCCCAGTGGCCTCATCGTCCTGGGCGGCGGTGTCATCGGCGTCGAGATGGCCTCCCTCATGGGGCTCCTCGGAGTCCCGGTCACCATCGTCCACGCTGGGCCGCACATCCTGGACCGCGAGGACGAGGACGTCGCCGCTGAGGTGACTGCCGGCCTGGAGGCCCTGGGGGTCACGGTCCTGACCGGTGCACTCGCCTCGAAGGTCGCCGCCGCGGCTGACGGGAACGGCGTCGTTGTCACCACCGCTGACGGGCACGAGGTGAGCGGATCCCACCTGCTCGTCGCCCTGGGGCGCACCCCCGTCACCGCCGGCCTCGGCCTGGAGACCGCGGGCGTGGAGCTGACCGAGCGCGGCTTCGTGCGTGTCGACGACCACCTGCGCACTACCGCCGAGAACGTCTACGCCGCCGGTGACGTGGCCGGCACGCCCCAGTTCACGCACGCCTCTTGGAACGACTTCCGCGTCCTGCGCGACCTCTTCGCCGGCAAGGAGGCATCCACCACCGGACGCCTCATCCCGTGGGCCGTCTTCACCACGCCCGAGCTCGGGCACGTGGGCCTGACCGAGACCGAGGCCCGCGAGCCGGCTACGAGGTACGCGTCGCCAAGACCCCGACGGCGGCCGTCCCGCGCGCCAAGACCCTGGGCCGCACCGAGGGCTTCTTCAAGGTCATCATCGACGCCCGCACCGACCTCATCCTGGGCGCCGCCATCATCGGTGCCGAGGCCAGCGAGGTCGTCACCAGTATCCAGATGGCGATGCTGGGTGGCCTGATGTGGCAGCAGGTGCGTGACGCCGTCATCACTCACCCCACCATGAGCGAGGGACTCAACATCGTCCTGGACTCCCTGGGCTGAGAGCCTGAGGCCGGGCCCCGCCTGAACGGTCTGACCGACCCGCTCAGGCGGGGCGCACCCCCAGGTTCTCGACGCGCTCGGCCCCCGGCAGTGCTGCCAGCAGTGCTCCGGGCACCAGTAGCTTGGAGTGGCGCACACCCGAGCCGATGAGCACCGTGGTCCGGTCCGCCACGGCGCCGTCGATGAAGAGCCTCCCAGGCCTCGGGCAGACCGACCGGTGTGATCCCGCCGTACTCCATGCCGCTCATCTCCACTGCCCGCTCCACCGGCAGGAATGAGGCCTTACGCACGTCAATGCGCTTCTTGACGACGTGGTTGACGTCAGCGAAGTCGGTGGCGCGCACGACGCAGGCGGCGATGCGCTCCTGGCCGGTGCGCTTACCGGCCACGAGCACGCAGTTCCCGGTCGCCTCAGGGGTCCAGGTCATAGTGCGCGTTGAGGGCGTCGGTGTCGGAGTGGGCCGGGTCAATGGGAACCACCTGCGCCTGACGGACCAGGTCCGCGCCCTCGGGCGAGGCCGCCTCCAGCGCCCGCAGCGCGGCGGCCACCGGCTCAGCGAGCAGATCGGTACGCTCCAGAGCCGGCTGCCAGCCGATCTCCGCGGCGAAGACCTCAGCCGGGTCGCGCAGAACACTCATTCCTCTCATCCTCTCGACGACGTCGAGCGCCTCTCGATGCGCTCCACCAGACGGGTCCTGACCCCGGGCCACTGCTGCGGGGTGATGGCGAACATGGCCGTGTCGCGCGTGCGCCCCTCCTCGCCGGGAGCCAGGGAGGGCTGCCAGGCGCGCAGGATCCCCTCGAAGGTCGCGCCCAGCGCCGCGATCGCACCGCGAGCCAGCTCGTTGCGCGCATCGGTCTTGATGTCCACGCGGTCCACGCCCCACTCCTCAAAAGCCTGTGTGAGCAGCAGGAGCTTGGCGGCCGGGTTGACGGCGGTGCCGCGAACAGCCGGCGAGAGCCAGGAGGAGCCGACCTCGACGGCGAAGAGCCGCCCGTCCGGCATCCATCGGGGTGTCAGGTAGGCGGTGTGCCCGACGACGCGGCCGGTGGCGACCTCCACCTGGGCGAACGGCGCGTAGGGTACCTGTGTCTCGGCGGGCCAGGGCTATGAGCCACATAGTCTTCGACCGTCTCCGGTGCCGGCACCGTGGCGAAAAGGGCTGGTCGCGGCTGCCTCGGCGGCCTGCTGCAGCCCCGGCACGTGCTGGGGCTGCAGTGGCTCCAGGCGCACGATGTCGCCCTTCAGCACGCCACAGGTCAGAACGGGGGAAGGGGTGTGCGACTCGGTAGTGCTCATGCCTCAAGCATGGCAGCCGTGGCGCAGTCGCCGCCGGGACGCCTCAGTATGTGGTCTCATTGTCCCCGTGCTGCACGTCATCTTCTTCTCCCCGCGCATCCCGGGCAACACCGGGGCGGCGATCCGCCTGAGCGCCAACACCGGTGCCATGCTCCACCTCGTGGACCCCCTGTTCGACATGGATGACGCCAAGCTGCGCCGCGCCGGCCTGGACTACCACGACCTGGCCAGCACGCGCGTCCACGCCACCTGGCAGAAGTGCCTCGAGCAGATCCCCGGACGCATCTTCGCCTTCACCTCCCACACCGAGCGCCTCTACACCCAGGTCGACTGGCGCGGCGACGATGCCCTCCTGTTCGGCCCTGAGCCCACCGGCCTGCCCCAGGAGATCCTCGACCACCCGCGGGTGAGCGCCCGCCTGCGCATCCCCATGGTGGAGGGAAACCGCTCCCTCAACCTGGCCAACTCCGCCGCCATCGGCCTGTACGAGGCCTGGCGGTCCCTGGGCTTTGCCGGAGGGGCCTGAGCTCCTGCTTCAACCGCCTTCTCAGAGCATGCCGGCGGGGCGGATCGCCAGGTCCTCCACGACCGCGTCCATCGGGGTGTTTCACGGCCAGGCGCACGGCCGCTGCCACCGACTGCGGCGCCATATGGTCCGCAGCCCGGTAGGCGGGGCTGGCCATGATCCCCTCGGTGCGCAGGCGCGCCGCATTGAAGGCGTGCAACCGCTCCTGCATAGGGGTGTCCACCCGACCCGGGTAGATCGAGGTGACCCGCACCTTGCCCGTCTCCTCCTGACGCAGCGTGTCAGCCAGGGACTTCAGCCCCGCCTTGGAGGCGGAGTAGAGGGCGTTGCCCGACCGGGGGCTCACTCCGGCGCCGGAGTTGATGAACACCGTCAGCCCACGGGCCTCTCGCAGTGCCGGCAGCAGCAGGCTCGTCAGGTACGCCGTCGCCACCAGGTTGAGGTTCAGAACCGCCCGCCAGCGCGTGGGCGTGATCTTGTCAACGGCACCGGGCGCCTCCATGCCGGCGCTGTGCACCAGCACGTCGAGGCTCTCAATATCGATCCGGCTGACCAGCCTCGCCAGGGCCGTGTCGTCGGTCAGGTCGACCGGACAGATGAGGACTGCCGTCTTGGACTCCTCCTCCAGTGCGAGCGCCAGCTCCTCCAGGTCGTTGACGGAGCGGGCCAACAGAATGAGGTCGTGATCCCGGGCCAGGTCCCTGGCCACGGCCAGGCCGATCCCGGAGGTCGCCCCGGTGATCAGGGCGATGGGGCGGCGCTGGTGGCGGCCGGAACCGGCGCGCGTGAATCCATGAGCGGGAGTGAAGGGGACGGACTCCCCCTGACGACGACGTCGGCCGGCCTTGGAGGCCGAGGCGTCGACCTGGGCGATCTGTGGACTCACTGGCCGTCCCTGAGGAAGGCGGCGGCCCCGGGCTCCCCGGGCACGGAGTAGGTGGCGGTGAGCGTGGCCCGGGCGATGCAGTGCGGTGCCAGGGTGAAGGCCGCCTTGGCGGGACTGGCCTCGTCGTTCAGGCCCAGAGTGTCCACGTCCAGGGCGGAGACGGTGAAGACGTAGCGGTGGTCGCCGTCGCCCGCCGGCGGGCAGGGGCCGAACCAGGCGTGGTCGCCCGAGTCCCCGGCCAGGTGGAAGGCGGCGCCGTCGAGCTGTAGGTCGCTGGCCCCCGCACCCCGCTCCAGTGAGGTGACCGAGGCGTCCAGGTCCACGATGGTCCAGTGCCACCAGCCCGACATGGTCGGAGCATCCGGGTCGAAGCAGGACACGACGAAGGACTGCGTCTGCTCGGGGAAGCCCGACCAGCTCAAGGCAGGGGAGACGTTGTCGTGGATACCGGTGAAGATGTCCGGGATCCGTCCCCGCTCGGTCAGGTCCGCAGAGGTCAGCGTGAAGGAGGGGACCGAGGGAAGGAGGCCGGTAGGGGCCGGCGGGCGGGGGCGAGTGAGGTCGGCTGTCATAGGTGTACCTCCAGGCAGGTGATGGATAGGGGTGGTGGCCTTCCATGAGGGCACAGGCCCACTGTAGACGCCCCTGCGCAGACCCGTCCCTGTGGATCTCCTGTGGGAGAACTTCGCAGACTCGTCATGCTGTGAGACCTCCTTGTTGCCGGCGCCCCCGATTGATGTCGCAGCGCAGCGTTATCCTGAACGACAGGTATCGAACGTATGTACAGAAGGAGGGGGTGTCATGAGAGCCTCGACCACGCGCGCGCCATCGGACGCCCAGAACCGCCTCAACCAGGGCCCGCCTCGCCCTGAGACTGGCCGAGGAACGCGCCGGACTGCGCGACTCCGCAGCCCTGACAGTGCAGCGCGCCCTCCCCGCGGCGCTCTCTGCCTGGCAGGGTTCCGGTGTCCTCACCCTCCAAGGATCCACCACAGTCCTCCTGGCCGCCCTCGCCCTGCGCCAGGGCGCTACCGGCTGGTGCGGCGTCATCGGGGGAGACGGGCTGGGCTGGTGCGCGGCCACCGAGGTCGGCCTCGACCTCAACCGGGTCCTCACCGTCCCAACCTCCCTCCTCGATGACGCCTCCACCCCGACGGTCACCGCCGCCCTGCTCGACGGCGTCGATGTCCTCCTCATCGGCGCCCCCGTCGCCGAAGGCCTGCACCCCCAGCACCGCAGACGCCTGCTGGCCCGGGCGCGCGAGCGCGGCCGCCTCATCCTGACCCCCGCCCGCTGGGAAGGCGCCCGCATCCTCCAGGCCGGCCCCTGGCCCCGACACCGGAACCGGGAACACACCTCCCGCTCAGGACCCGGTGGAGGCCCCCTGAAGGCCCTCCGCCGACGGCGTCGTCATTCCCCATCGGGCGAGGAGGCTCACCCTCCCCGGTGCGAGCCATCGAGATGCCAGCCGGATACCTCCAACGCCTCACCTGGGCCCTGACCGACCCGCAGCGCCCACGGCTCACCGCTACCGAAGAGCTCACGCTCACTGTCCGCCGAAGGACTGCGCACAGGTTCTCGCAACGCCGTCGACCTCGTTCCCGAACCACAGGAGGCGACCGGATGAACCCGCCACAGCCGACCCCGCCGTCCGGCCCGCCCGCTTCCAGACTCGTGGCCATCTGGGTCCCCGACTGGCCCGTCGTCGCCCCTCACCCTGGAGACCCGCCAGCAGCGTCGACACGCCCGTGCACGCCAAGGAGCCCCTCACCTGCCGGACCCGGCCACTGAGCCTGTCGCCGTCGTCGGCGCTCGCGGAGTCCTCGCCGCCTCCGCCCCTGGCTCGCCGCGCCGGCATTACCACGGGCATGCAACTGCGCACTGCCCGGTCCCTGTGCCCCGAGCTCACCGTTCTCCCTCCCCAAGAGGAACGCCAGAGCCGCGCCTTCGAAAACCGTCATGGAGGCCCTCGGCCCCTCCTGGCAGACCCCACGGTGGCTCCGCCCGGGCTGGCCCTGTCCAGCGCCAGAGGACCCGCCGCCTGGATCGGCGGAGAAGAGCCCTCGCCTCAGCCCTCGTGGAGACCGTCACCCAGGAGGCCGACGTCGAGTGTCAGATCGGCATCGCCGATTCCCTGTCTGGAGCCGTCCTGGCCGCCCGCCAAGGCATCATCGTCGAACCAGGACGGACCCCGGAGTTCCTCGCCCCCTGGCCCCCTGGACGCACTCCTGACCTGCCTGCCCCTCAGCCGCCTACGACGCCACGCCCGCCCCCTGCTGGAGACCTTCACCCGACTCGGCCTGCGCACCCTGGCGGACCTGGCGGCCCTGCCCAGAAAAGACGTCACCGCTCGCTTCGGCCCCCTGGGGAGCAGGCTCCACCAGCTGGCCGCCGGCACCCACCACGAGGCCCCCGCCATGCCCCGGCCGGCTCAGGACATCACCGTCACCTCCGAGCTCGACCCTCCCGTCGAGCGCGCGGACACCGCGGCCTTCGCCGCCCGCCACCTCGCCGAGAACCTGGCGGCCCGCCTCCTGTCCGCAGGGCTCGCCGTCGGACGCCTCTGCGTTGCCGCCCGCTGCGAGGACGGCACCGACCTGGCCCGAAGCTGGATGCTGGAGGCCATTCCCACCCTCACCGAGCTCACCGACCGCGTGCGCTGGCAGCTCGAGGGGTGGCTCTCCGGACGCTCCGGGCGCCCACCCTCCTCCGGACTGACCCACCTGAGCCTGACTGCCCTCGAGCTGAGCCCCGCCACGACCTTCCAGACGGGACTGTGGCAAGCGCCGGGTCACCAGGCCCAGGCGCGCGCCCGCTGCGCCGCCGAGCGGGTGGAGTCCCTCCTCGGAGCCGGAAGCATCCGGGTTCCCCAGGTCGTTCCCGGGCGAGACCCGCGCTCGCGGGTGCGTCTGATTCCCTGGGGTGAGAGCGGAGGTGTAGGGGACTCCACGGGTGATGAACCGGCGCCCTGGAGCGGTGCTCTGCCCGAGCCCTCGCCCTCTATCGTCCTGCCCCAGCCGGTTCCTGTGTGCCTCACCGACATTCAGGGAAGAGAGCTCGGCGTCGACATCCACGGTCAGCTCGACGGCGTCCCCGGCTTCCTCAGCGTCGACGACGGTGCGGATGACGCTGAGGACGATGCTGTTGAGAGCGCGCCCCGGATGGAGTCCGTGCTCCTGTGGGCCGGTCCCTGGCCGGTCGACGAGGGCTGGTGGACTTCTCGAGGGCCTTCGCGTCGCGCCTACCTCCAGGTGGTCACTGAGGTCGGGCCGCCCCGCCTGCTGGTGCGATCAGGCCGGTGGTGGCTCGATGCCGTCTACTCCTGAGGAGCTATCGGATGGCCTGGCTGCAGGGATCGAGATCGGGCGCCGTCGTCCCTTCAGCCACAGAAGCGCCAGAGTCACCAGGCACAGCCAGGCCAGTCCCAGGGACCAGCCGGCCAGAACATCGGTCATCCAGTGGTAGCCCAGGTAGACGCGGGAGGTCCCCACCAGCAGGGTCGCCCCTGCCGCCGCCATGATCGCCAAGGCCCGGTACAGGGTCACCGCAGTTGATGTCAGAACCATCCCCTGCCAGCAGACCCGGGCGAAGACGGCCGTGTTGAAGGAGTGCCCCGAGGGAAGGAGGTGGTTGAGGCGGGGTTGCCCAGAAGGGTGTCGGTCGAGGGACGTGCGCGCCTGAAGATCTCTTTGAGCGCTACCGTCAACAGGCTGGAGCCGACCATCGTGAGGGTCAGGACCAGTGCGCGCATGCGGTGGCCCCGCATGAAGAGGAGAGCGGCGCAGATTGCGGTCAGTATCGTCAGTCCCACGGTGGATCCCAGGGCGGTGAACACCTGCATGATGACGGTCAGAGCCGGGTGGCGTTCATCCACGGCCCAGGTGGTGATGCTCTGGTCATGAGGCGCCAGACCCGTCCCGGAGCTCGTGGTCAGGGCCAGCCAGGAGAACAGCGACAGTGTGATGACGGCGGTCGCGGCCAGTGCACCGGCCTGCCTGGTGCGCCAAGTGTGAGGCAGGTGGTCGAGTGAGAGCATGAGGGGGAGGTTATCCGGGCTGGTCTGGACGAGGCTATGCGTGCGCCATGGAGCGGCTGAGCGGCGTCGTCACGTCCTGTCCGCGCCCGGGGCGCTCGGCGGGTAGCATCCGGCCCGAGTGATCTGACCCGGCTCAGGAGGACCCGCGTGGCCAAGCTCTACTTCCGCTACGGCGCCATGAACTCCGGTAAGTCCACCGGGCTTCTCCAGACCGCCCTACAACTACGAGGAACGCGGTCAGCGCGTCCTGCTCCTCAAGGCGGTGGTCGACACCAAGGGTGAGGACTCAGTCGTCTCCCGGCTCGGGGTGTCGCGCCGCGTTGACCTTCTCGTCGACACCGACGACGACCTGCGCGCCCTGGTGCACCGCCGGGCCCTGGCAGGTGTGCGGCCCGTCTGCCACGAGGGCGGCGCTCCGCGGAGGACCGTGTCCTTGCGAGAGGTTCTTGACTGCGTGCTCGTCGACGAGGCCCAGTTCCTCACGGCCCTTCAGGTGGACCAGCTCATGGAGATCGCACTGATGGACGACGTGCCCGTCCTGGCCTACGGGATCCGCACTGACTTCCGCACAATCAGCTTTCCCGGGTCGCGGAGGCTGCTGGAGATCGCCCACTCCCTCGAGGAGCTCAAGACCATATGCCGCTGCGGGCGCAAGGCCGTCTTCAATGCCCGCAAGGTGGGGGAGTCCTTCGTCTTCGATGGCGATCAGGTGGCCATCGACTCCGAGGACATCACATACGAGTCGCTGTGCGGTCAGTGCTACCTTGCCGCAGGCGGGACGCTTCCCGGCCGGTGATCCGGGCTCCGGGACTGTGCTTGTGCTGGCGGGAGTACAAGGCTGATCGAGGAGAGGGTGCCAGGAAACATCCCTCGCTCCGAGATATTCCTTGTATTCGGGGTATTACAAGCATTATCGTGAAGCCGTGAATGCCTCTTACGCACTCATCGCAGACATCATCCGCTCGCGCGAGCTCCCTGATCGCAGGCGTGCTCAGCACGTCATCCGCGAGACTCTGGAGCGGGCCGCTGAAGGGCTGGCGCTGACGCAGCACCCGTACGCCACGGTCGGTGACGAGCTGCAGGCGGTCTCGGCGACCCTTGCCGACGCTCTCGCTCTCACCTTGCGCACGCACCTCCTTCTGCCTGAAGGGTTGGGCCTGCGCTTCGGTATCGGCGTCGGAGCGATTTCCGAGGTTGAGGGCGCGGTGGGAAGTGATGCGGATGGTGCGCCAGGACGTCCGATCCAGGACGGCTCGGCGTGGTGGGCCGCACGCGAAGCCATTGAGAAGGCGCATCATCTCCAGGATGCGGGGAGGTCCTTCATTCGCACCTGGCTGCGCATCCACCCGGATGCGGTCGGCGGCTCCGGAGGGGAGTGGGGTGAGTGAGGGGTCGTCAACCCGTCCTCATCCTGCGCGACCAGACGGTGTTCCGCTTTCAGCCCCGTCAGCGCCGCATCATGGCCGGACTCCTGATGGGGGTGACTCAGGTTGAGGTCGCCCGCCAGGAGAAGGTGAGTCAGCAAGCCGTCTCTGAATTCGCTCGCAGTGCTGGATCCTCCTTGCTGGAGGTTCAAAAGCTTCTCGATGGGTTGAGTGGGGAAGGTGGAGGAGAATGACGGCCCTGCTCGTTCTTCTGCTTGCCGCCGCCTCCGTGGTTGCGGGCTCCGACTGGGTGGGTAGGAGGTCGTCCCGCATGGCTGTCGGTGTGAGGCTGCTGCTGGGGGTGCCTGCAGTCGCTGTCCTTGGTGTCCTGATCGGATGGCCTGTTCTTCATCTTGGGGTGGGAGGCGTTGTCGTCATCATCCTGGTGGCCGTCGCATGGTTGTGCTGCGGCATGGTGTCGCCGGCCTGGTGCGAGAGCTTGTTGAGGTCTCGCCGGCGGGAGCAGGTGGGGCGGGGTGCCTCCAAGGATGGTGCGGATCGGCTGGAACCGCTTATCCGCCTTGTCCACGCAGGCCTGTTGCTCCTCGCTGTGGGGCTCTGTGTCGTTGTGTCTCAGCCACTTGGGTCTCGGATTGCCAAGATGGGCGCCGCCGTCGGAATCGTCGTCCTCCTGGCTGTTCCGGCCAATCGAGTCGTCGCTGACATTCTTGCTGTTGCTCGTCGGTCCTCGCGGGGGAGTGAGGCTGTTGTCGCTGGTTGCCAGCTCTCGCAGGGGAGCGGGAAGCAGGATGAGTCGGGGGACTCAATGCGCGGCGGTCGCTGGATCGGTCCGCTTGAGCGAATCCTCATTCTCCTGCTTGCCTCCGTTGAGGCGCCCGCTGCCATCGCCGCAATTGTCGCCGCCAAGGGTGTGATCCGATTTCCCGAGATCAGTCAGGATAAGGCAGGGCAGAAGGCTGAGGAGTTTCTCATCGGATCCTTCGCCTCCTGGATTCTGGCGGTCTTGGGTGCCGTGACCATTCATCTCGCCTGAGTCGTGTGACGTCGAGAGGGTGGTTGGTTCGGGGTGTGAGTGCTGGGTGCGGGTGTGAGGGTCGACCCGCCCCGGCTTCGTGTATCTCTGGCCAAGAAAAGTCGATATCCCGGGTCTTCGTTGCTGCATCGGTGGGTGTGAAGGCTGCTTCACCGTGCGGGTGCGAGGGCGAGACATATACTGTACACTATGTTCGATGGTGGTGCGCTTCCTCTCGACCCGGCCGGTGGTGCGGTCGGGATGCTGGGTGCGCCTGCTGGAGGTCCAACGCCGGAATCTGCGACCTCGACAGAGGGGAGTGGTGGGCCTGCCGGCATCTTTGGCTGCTGGTGCTGGTCCAGAGGAACGACGGCGGTGAATGCACGGGGTTTGATGGAGGCAGTGATCCTTCCTGCCATCACTGTCTCCATCAAACCCCGTGCGATTCACATCGACCACACCCCACCTCTCTGAACCATCAGGTGCCACGGACAGACATGACCAGTCGACACCGCTATGCCGAGCTCCACACCCACTCCGCCTACTCCTTCCTCGACGGAGCCAATGAGCCCGATGACCTGGCCTCGGCCGCTGTCGAGCTCGGGCTGGAGGCCCCTCGCCCTGACTGATCACGATGGCGTCCCCGGTATCGTCAAGCACGCCCAGGCGGGTCGTTCCCACGGCCTGCCCACCATTCACGGCACTGAGCTCACCCTGGACGACGGCTCCCACCTGCCTGTCCTGGCTCGCAACCCCACCGGCTACCGTCGCCTGGTATCCGCCATTTCTCAGCACAACCTCAACGTGGGGCAACGCCGAGAACCGGCCCATGACCTGCCCGCACTCGCCTCGGCTCTCCGCTCCGACCCCCACTGGCCAGACCGAGGGGGCGGTGGGGACCTGCCTCGTTCTCACCGGGACCGTCAACGGACCCCTGCGTCGGGCCCTGGGCGATCCTCGTCGACCCGGCACCTGGGACCTGAAGGCGGCAGACGCCTGCCTGGGGCGTCTGACCGAGCTCTTCGCTGCTCCTGACCGAGGCCGCCCCTCCGGGGCCGGCCCCACGGCGATCGGTCACCCACAGGTTGAAGGGGATGCTGCTATCGGCCTGGCCGTTGAGCTCACCCTGGATGGAGGCCCCACTGACGCCATCCTCACCGACGCCCTGACCCGGCTGGCTCACGATCACCGGCTTCCCTCGTGGCCACCGGTGCAGTGCGCTGCGCCCGCCCCACCGACGCCCGCCTTGCTGACGTGCTCACCTCAACCCGCCTGTTCACCGACCTGGAAGGCGCCCGCGGTCATCTGCCCGCCATCGGTCGCTGGCTGCGGGGAGCCCAGGACATGGCTCTGCTCCACCGCCGCAGTCCCGACGCCGTCAATCTGGCCGCCGAGCTCGCCGCAGACCTCGCCTTCGACCTGTCCCTCATCACTCCGGACCTCCCCGATGCCGATGTCCCGGAGGGACATACTCCTGCCAGCTGGTTGCGTGAGCTCACCCTCCAAGGCGCTACCCGCCGCTACGGAACCCCGCAGGAGCACCCTCGGGCCTGGGAGGTGCTCAACCACGAGCTCGAGGTCATCGAGTCCCTGGGATTCCCCGGCTACTTCCTCATCGTGCACGCCATCGTCGAGTTCTGCGCACAGTCGGGCATCCTGTGCCAGGGGAGAGGATCGGCGGCCAACTCCGCAGTCTGCTACGCCCTGGGCATCACAGCCGTCGACGCCGTCAGGCACCAGATGCTCTTCGAGCGCTTCCTGTCTCCTGGGCGAGCCGGCTACCCGGATATCGACCTCGACATCGAGGCCTGCCGTCGAGAAGAGGTCATCCAACATGTCTACTCCCGATACGGCAGAGAGCGTGCCGCCCAGGTCGCCAACGTCATCTCCTACCGGCCCCGATCCGCAGTTCGTGACGCTGCCCGAGCTCTCGGCCACCCCGCCGGCGTGCAGGACGCCTGGGCCAAGCAGATGGAGCGGTGGACCTCGGTGCGCCCCGGAGGGCTGACCGGGCAGGGCGACGACGTCCCTGAGCCGGTCCTCGATATCGCGGAGAAGCTGCTGCGACTGCCCCGCCACCTGGGGGTCCACCCCGGAGGCATGGTCCTGTGCGGCCGCCCTGTCACTGAGGTCTGCCCGGTGCGATGGGCCGCCATGGACAACCGCTCGGTCCTCCAGTGGGACAAGGACGACTGCGCCGAGGCCGGCCTGGTCAAGTTCGACCTCCTGGGCCTCGGAGCGCTCACCGCCCTGCGTCTGGCCTTCACCACGCTGGCAGAGCGGGGACAGGTCGTTCCCGACGCCGTGACGGAAGGAGAGCTGCGCACCTCCCAGTCCGGCCGCCCCTGGGGACTGCACACCCTGCCCGAGGAGGACCCGGCCGTCTACCGGCTGCTCACGGCCGCGGACACTGTCGGGGTCTTCCAGGTCGAGTCGCGTGCCCAGATGGCCACCCTGCCCCGATTCCGCCCCCGAACCTTCTACGACATCGTCGTCGAGGTCGCCCTCATCCGCCCCGGCCCCATCCAGGGCGACGCCGTCAACCCCTACATCCGTCGCCGACTGAAGCGCGAGGAGGTCACCTACCTGCATCACTCCCTCAAACCCGCCCTGACCAAGACACTGGGAGTGCCACTCTTTCAGGAGCAGCTCATGCAGATCGCCGTCGACGCCGCGGGGTTCAGCCCCGCCGAGGCCGACACCCTGCGTCAGGCCATGGGGGCCAAACGATCCATCGAGCGCATGGACGCCCTCCGCGACAAGCTCATAGCCGGGATGAGGTCCCGGAGCATCGACGCGCCTACCGCGGAGAAGATCTACAGCAAGCTGAGGTCGTTCGCCGAGTTCGGCTTTCCCGAGTCCCACGCCTTCTCCTTCGCCTACCTGGTCTACGCCTCGGCCTGGCTCAAGGTGCGCAAGCCCGAGGACTTCTATGCCGGGGTCCTGGCCGCTCAGCCCATGGGCTTCTGGTCCCCGCAGTCCCTCGTCGCCGACGCTCTCCGCCACGGTGTGCGCGTCCTGCCCGCAGACATCAACCGCTCGCTGGCGCAGGCCACCGTCGAGCAGTGGGAAGACCACCAGGATGCAGACCGATCAGACCAGTGGGGGCCGCTCAGACCCCATCCCGCCGCCCCATCTGCCCTTGACGTCCACGACGACCTCGCGGTGCGTCTGGGCCTGGCCCCGCTCAAGGGCCTGGGGGAGCGGGCTGCGCAGGCCATCGTCACCGAGCGCCGTGCCCACGGCCCCTACCGTGACCTGGCCGATCTTGCTCGGCGTGTGAGTCTGAGTCGCTCCCGCCTTGAGGCGCTGGCCGTCTCAGGAGCCCTGGACAGCTTGGGGACGGAGCGACGTCAGGCCCTGTGGGCTGCCGGGGTCCTCTCCGATGAGCATGGTCGACGTCGTGGTACCTCCCACCAGGGACAAGGGGCGTGGTGTCAGCCCACGCTTCCGGGGACCGCCGTCGGTGCCCGGGCCCCGACCCTGCCAACCATGACCGACCGCGAGCGCCAGGGCGCCGACCTGAGCCTGACCGGAGTGTCCCACGCACGGCTCGCCCCTGAGGCTGCTGCGCCCCGCACTGGCCGCCGACGGCGTGCTGAGCGCAGCCGATCTCGCAGGTCAGGAGCATGGGAGCCGGGTGCGGGTCGCCGGCGTCGTCACCCACCGGCAGCGCCCCCACACGGCTTCCGGCATGATCTTTCTCAACCTGGAGGACGAGACGGGTCTGCTCAACGTCGCCTGCCGAGCCGGCATGTGGCGCCGCTACCGCAGTGTCGGTAGACGCGCCGTCGCTCTCATCGTGCGCGGCACCGTGGAGAAGGGCGACGGAGTCGTCGCGCTCATGGCCGAGCGTCTCCAGGTCCTTCCCGGTGTTCCCGGAACCGGCAGCCGGGACTGGTGCTGACGGCGGAGTCCCTCACTCCTTGCGGGAGGAGTACGCGGGCAGCTCACCCGTGACCGGGGCGTCTTTGGTGTGCAGCTCGGGTAGACGGACCAGAGCACGCTGATCAGTGGAACCGCGACGATCGCGCCGAGCAGACCGGCGGCGTAGGGTCCCCAGGGCGACGCCGATGATCACCACCACGGGGTGCAGCGAAACCTGACGCCCCATGATGAGGGGTTGGAGGATGTGCCCCTCGATCTGACCGATCCCCGCCACCCCCACGCCAACAACGATCATGGTGACGAAGCCGCCGGAGGCCAGGGCCACCACCATGGCCACGATCATCGCCAGAGGGGCGCCGATGATCGGGATGAAGGCGCCGATGAATACGAGTACCGCCAGAGGGGCCGCCAACGGGATCCCCACCAGCTGTAAGAAGATCCCGGCCATGATGGCGTCGGTGAGCGCCACCAGCACGGTGCCACGGGCGTAACCGGCGAAGGTGTACCAGCCGGCGCCCGCAGCCCGGTGAGTTGACTCCCGCATCGTGGCAGGCAGCTCGTTGAGGAACCAGCGCCACATCCTGCCCCCGGAGGCGAGGAAGAAGATGGTGACGAACAGTGCCAGGGCCAGGACTGTGAGCACATCGACGACCGCACTCGCGTTGGAGAGCAACTCCGAGGCCAGGGAGGGGGCATTGGACTGCAGATAGTGCTGCCCCTGACGCAACCAGAGCTGGAACTGGTGATAGATCTGCTGCTGTGTCAGGTGCAGCGGTCCGTTCTCCAGGAACTCCATGATCGTGTTGAGGCCATCACCGAACTGGGATGCCAGGGAGCTCCACTGACTGGTGACCGAGGTGACCACGTACGTGACCAGTCCGGCGATCGCACCGATGGTGGTGAGCAGTGCCAGGAAGGTTGCCGGGTATCGGGGCATGATCCTGGCGAAGAGGTTGACCATCGGTTGGAGGATCGAGGTGAACACCAGCGCCATGAACAGGCCGATGAAGACCGGGATCACCTGTGAGGTGGCGTAGACGACAAGACCGATGGCGATGACGATGCCGAGCCCCAGCCAGGCCCCCATGCCGCCGCGCACCAGCCAGGAGGGTAAGGAGTCCATGATCGAGGAGCGGGTCGTGACCGTCTCCGGGAAGGAGACCGAGGGCGCCACGCGCACATGGGTGGTCGATACCGGGGGAGTGGCCGGCCTTGCTGCAGCATCCTCGTCTGAGTCGGACTCCCAGTGCAGCTGGTGGTCACGATCCGCCTGCCTGCGCCTCTCCGCCCAGTCGATCCCCCGATCCAGTGCCGTGCGGGCATTCCTGAGCCGGCTCAGCAGGCCGCTGCTGCTGAGAATCTCTCGGGTGGACTTCTTCTCCGAACCGGGTCCCTTGAGCCGTCTGGTGGGAGGCGGAGCTCTGGGAGGACTCGAACCTCGGCCGGCGCGTCCTGCGCCGCTCTTGCGACGGAGAGCTGTTGGTTGCCATGGGGTGAACGATCAGTCCTTCACTGGATATCGGGCTGACGAAACACGCCCAGCCTACTAGCGTGGCCCCATGACCGCCCCGAATATCGGCAATCCGACGCGCCCCGCCGTGACGAATCAGCTGCGTCTGCCCCGCACTACCGCGTTGGGTCCAGGGCGGGGAGGACAGCAGAGGCTTCTTATCGATGCTCCTGCCGGAGCCGCGGAGATCTACCTTCACGGCGCCACCGTCACCTCCTGGGTGCCGCGTGGCGGCACGGAGGTCATCTTCACCTCACGGCAGGCGGTCTTCGACGGCGCCACCGCCATCCGTGGAGGAATTCCCCTGTGCCTGCCGGAGTTCGGCGTCGGCATCAACGGTGACGCCGTGCCGAAGCACGGATGGGCCCGCATCGCCCCCTGGCGGCTGCGGACGGTGACCACGACCGACAGCGGTGGTGTCCGCGCTCTTCTGAGTGTCAGTCGCGACCGCCTGACGGCGCTCTACGAGGTCGAGGTCGGGGAGACGCTGCGTCTGGGACTCAGCCTGCGCAACGAGGGGACCGAGCCCCGCACGGTGGAGGCCGCCACCCGCACCTATCTCTCAGTCCACGATGTCACCGCCAGCCGCATCGGCGGGCTCGCCGGCGCCTCCTACAGCGACAACCTGGCCCGCAGTCCCCAGGAGGCTCTCCGCGTCCAGGACGGTGACGTGACGATCTCCGGTCCCGTGGACCGCATCTACGACTCCGCCGGGCCGATCACCGTGACCGATCCTGGGCGTCAGCGGACCATCGGCATAGACAAGCGCAACGCGCCCTCGACGATCGTGTGGAACCCCTGGTCCACGTACAGCGCCCCACTGCCGGACATGGCCGACGACGAGTTCCCCGCCATGGTGTGCGTCGAGAGCGGAGCGGTGCGAGAGCACGCTCCGACCATAGCCCCCGGGGCGAGCTGGTCCATGCAGGCGACCTTGAGCGTCGAGAGCACCGGAGTGTGATGGGAAGCACTTGGATGTGGCTTGGTGGCCTCGGTGGCCGTCATGCTAAGTTTCTCTGCGTCGCCGGGGTGAGGCCCCGAAGAAGTCGCTCAAAAAGCGGAGACAACACAAGTCCGAGTGGCGGAATAGGTAGACGCGCTAGCTTGAGGTGCTAGTGCCTTATTAAACGGGCGTGGGGGTTCAAGTCCCCCCTCGGACACCACCAACACATGATCCCCGGAACCTTATGGTTCCGGGGATCATCGCGTTACCGTCAGGAGGCCTCGGTCAGCTCCATTCGGGACGGTAGAGGTCGGGACGGGAATCGAAGCAGCACATGATGAGCGGCACGATCTCTAGTCCAGCGATGATGAAGAGCGCCCACAAGCCCGACTGTCCTGTGTCGTGCAGCCGCCGCACCGATGACAGCGATGTGAGGACGAACGTCGCCAGCCCGAAAAATGCCGATGATTCCCATTACGAGTTAAGACTAATCCTGCTGAGGATTCGAGGCCTCGTTAACGATCAGTGCTGCGAGGCTAACGCCGAACACAAGATACAAAATAAAGATGCTGCCGACTAAGAACAGATAGGACCACCAGAACTCCGAACGCGAGGCATAGCCGCGGAACTGGGCGTAGCGCTGGAAGAAACGCTTGATGGCCTCACCGAAGCTCGCGCCGGGCAGAGGGGCGATATCTGGTGTCAACGGCGGAAGCCCGAACTGTCCGAACTGGTTGGGAGCGCCGTAAGGCGCTGGATCGCCAGGGTAGGGGGCAGGGGCGCCATACGGCGCCTGGCTGCCATAGGTCGGCTGGGGCGCTTGACCACCGTAGGCCGGCTGCTCGCCGTAGGGTGCTGGGCCGCTTCCGTAGGGACATGAATCCTCCAAGTGAGATGGGTTAGGGACTGTGAATGCTTGTACGGTCGGAGGCGTCCGAGTAGACGCGCCTCCTGGCCCTGGAACGGCATACAGCTGACAGCCTAGGGGAGGTGGCTGGAGACGTCATCCTCTTCTTCGCCACCATGGTGGGGAGCAGTCCCTATATCGAGTCACAGGACAGCCGCCTCGGTAGACTGAGCTCCCATGCACTCTGCCACCCCACTGAGTAGCCCTCCAGGTACGCGGCGCAGTCCTGAGCTGGTACGTGCGCGCGTCGCGGTCTGTCTGGTGTTCCTGGCAAATGGCCTGGGATTCGCCAACCTGGTGCCGCGTTTTCCGGAGATCGTGGTGCATCTGGGGCTGAGCAAGAGCGCCTTCGGGCAGGCTGTGGCCGCAGCCAGTGTCGGCGCTCTCGTGGCGGGGTTGGCCGCGTCGTGGCTCATCTCCCGCCTGACCTCGGCCAGGGTCGCCAGCCTGGGCATGCTCGTGGTGGCTCTGGCCCTTCTCGGAGCGGGGCTGGCCCGTTCATGGATTGTCCTGGCGGTCTGCCTGCTGGTTGCGGGTGGGACGGACTCCATTGTCGATGTCGCGCAGAATGCTCACGGGCTGCGGGTCCAGCGCCGTTGGGGTGCCTCCATCGTGACGAGCTTCCATGCCTCGTGGTCGTTGGGGCGGTCCTAGGGAGCCATGGGGCAGGCCATGGCCGGAGCCGGAGTGGGGCTGGGAACCCCATATGGTGCTGACGGCGGCGGTGCTGCTGGTCGTCTCGGAGGCCCCCTGCTCGCAGGCTGGTTCCTGGCCGGCCACGATCGCGCTGATCGCGCCCCCGAACGGCTTGAGGAGCTCGATGACACCCCCGGGGTGAGGTCCGGCGACCTCGCCCCGCCGTGCTCGGCCGGTCACGATACTCGTGCTCTTCGTCGTCGGCCTGCTGTGCGCCGCCTCGATGTTCCCCGAGGACGTGGCCATGAACTGGTCGTCGCTGCTCCTGTCTCGAGCAGGGTGCTGGCCCCGGTCACGTCGGGCTGGGGCTGGTGGCACTTCAGGAACGATGATCGGCGGGCGTCTGGTGGGGGACCGCATCATCGACGCAGTCGACAGCGAGCCGTGATCGCCTGGGGCGGAGCGCTGGTCACCCCTCGGGATGAGTGTCGCCCTTCTGCTCTCCTCCGTTCCCGGACGCTGCTCGGGATGGCGATATCCGGAGCGGGGTGCGCTGTCGCCGTACCCGTGGCCTACTCCGCTGCCGACGACGTCGAGGGGCTTCCGCCTGGGCTGGGACTGACCATCGTGTCCTGGCTGGCCCGTCTGGCGGGTCTTCTGGCGCCACCGGTTGTCAGCCGGCTCGCTGACGATCACGGACTGTGGGTGGCTCTGGCCTACGGCTTGCTGGGAGGTCTCATCATGGTCACCTGCTGGCCGGTCCTGCGTCGCAGGCCTGCCGGGAACTAGGTGTACTTCCTTGGGAGGTTGTGAACAGGGGTGAGGTTGTGTGAAGGCCTCCGGCAGGATGTGGGTTGACACACTCGCATCACTGACCGGAGGCCTTCATGACCCACGCTAACGCACCGCTGACCCCTGAGGGGCGCCGTCGTCTTGCCCGTCTGGTGGTGGAAGAAGGCTGGCCCGTGCGCCGGGCGGCTGAACGCTTCCAGGTCTCGCCGGCCACCGTCAGCCGGTGGGTGGGCCGGTACCGGGCCGGCCAGCCCATGGAGGACCGCTCCAGCCGCCCCCACCACAGCCCGGGGCGGCTGGCAAGGCGCACTGAGCGGCGCATCATCGCCTTGAGGCTCAACCACCGGTGGGGGCCCCACCGCATCGCCTACCACCTGGGCCTGGCGCGCTCCACCGTGGGGCGCATCCTGGCCCGGTACAACATGCCCCGCCTGACCGAGGTGGATCAGGCCACCGGGCTGGCGGTGCGCCGCCCGGTGCCGGTGCGCTATGAGAAGACCAGTCCCGGGGAGCTGGTCCATCTCGACATCAAAAAGCTCGGCCGCGTCCCCGACGGCGGGGGCTGGCGCGCTCACGGACGGGGCTCAGCGCCCGCCCTGGCCGCGGACCGCGCCAAGACCCGCACCCGCCGTCGGGGCGGCCCGGTGGGAGGGTATCGGTACATCCACCACGCGATAGACGACTACTCGCGCCTGGTCTACTCCGAGATCCTCGATGATGAGCGCAAGCAGACCGCTGCCGGGTTCCTTTCAGCGCGCCAACGCGTTCTTTGAGGACCTGGGCGTCACCCTCCAGGCCGTCATGACCGATAACGGGGCCTGCTACCGCTCACAGGCCTTTAACCAGGTCCTGTCCGCAGCCGGCATCAAGCACCGCTACACCCGCCCCTACCGGCCCCAGACCAACGGCAAGGTCGAGCGCTTCAACCGCACTCTGACCCGCGAGTGGGCCTACGCCCACACCCTACACCAGCCAGACCCAGCGCGAAGCCGCCTACCAGACCCTGGCTCCACCACTACAACCACCACCGACCCCACACCGCCCTGAACGGCCAAACCCCCGCCAACCGCATTCACAACCTCACAGGGAAGTACAACTAGGGCCTGTTGCGGAAGGGGTGGTGGTTGGCGGCGTGGTGGCTGGGTGTGGGTGAGGCCTCCGGGGTATCACGGGTGGTGTCAAGTCATCACGTGATCAAACCGGAGGCCTCAGGTGCCCAGGATAGACGCACACGCTGGAGGTCGTCATGACCTCACCGACGCGCAGTGGGGCTGCTGGCGCCGCTGCTTCCCGAGCTGCCCACCACCGGCAGGCCGCGCACCCTACGGCCTGCGTGGCCTGGTCGACGCGGTGCGCTACCGAACCAGGACGGGGTGCCCGTGGCGCGACATCCCTGGATCGCTACGGGCCCTGGTGGAGGGCCTACGCACTATTCCGCTCCCTGGCAGGTCACCGGGGTCTGGGAGCACCTGGAGCGTGAGCTGGCATCCGCGGTGGTCACCGCCCAGGGACCCGAGGCGGTGTGGGACGAGGTGTCGGTGGACTCCACCGTCTGCCGGGCCCACGTGCACGCCGCTGGCGCCCGCCGCGACAGCCCCCGCACGGTGGACGGCGAGCCGGACGATCACGCCCTGGGAGTGTGCCGGGCAGGGTGGTCGACCAAGATCCACGCCGCCGTCGATGCGGGTGCGGGATGCTCGCCTGCGTGCTCAGTGCGGGACAGGTTGCGGACTGCCCCATGATGGTCCCGGTGCTGGAGGCGATCCGCCTGGCGCACCATGGCCTGGCAGGCCCCGCCGGCGACCGCGGCGGGTGCTGGCCGACAAGGCCTACCTCACGAGCCAACCGGGCCTGGCTGCGCGCCCACCACATCCGCGCCACGATCCCCGTCAAGGCCGACCAGGCCGCCCACCGCAAGGCCAGGGGCCCACGCGGCGGACGCCCACCAGCCTTCGACGCCGCCGTCTACAAGGACCGCAACGCCGTGGAACGCGGCTTCAGCCACCCTCAAGCACCACCGAGCCCTGGCCACCCGCTACGACAAGCTCGCCGTACGCTACCGAGCAACCATCCACATCGCCAGCATCGACCACTGGCTCAAACGACTTACATAACAGGCCCTAG
>BNJU01000278.1_pt1 | contig 78117 bp, 105 predicted proteins | sample 8539281 | NCBI WGS metagenome assembly BNJU01 (sample SAMD00202456, study PRJDB9452) | human saliva metagenome | isolation source: human saliva | place: Japan
CATCCTTCTGCTCTTCAAAACCTACATATCGACCTGGAGTTAAAAATATAATCTTGTTTTGCAATATCTTCTATTGTTGCTATAGCGAGAAGCCTTTTTCTCCTTTAGCTACCCCCATTTTGAAAAGTCCTCAAATGTCTTTGCCAATAAGTCAATATCTCGAGGCTCCCATCTTCTTGTATTCCTTCCGTAAAATCTCTATGTTTTCTATCCACCATGTATCCCATCTTTCTGGCATCAATGAGTAGCGTCTTTCCTTTTTGCTTTTTATTTTTGGAAATAAACCATAATGTAACAGGAATAGTCACACTATAGAATAACTGTGTTGGTAACGCTACGATTCCTTCAATGAGATCATCTTCTATAATCTTTTTCTAATTTCACCTTCTCCAGATGACTGCGATGATAGTGCTCCATTTGCAAGCACTAAACCAATCTTTCCATTTGGTGCAAGGTGGTAAATCATATGTTGTATCCATGCATAGTTCGCATTTCCTGATGGTGGAACACCATATTTCCACCTAGGATCATCTTTTAACTTATCTGCTCCCCAGTTAGAAAGATTAAAAGGTGGATTGGCCATAATAAAATCTGACTTTAATGTTTTATGAATATCGTTAAAAATGTGTCGGCATGATAAGAGCCAAAAATTAGCATCGATTCCTCAGATTGCCATATTCATTTTTGCCATCTTCCATGTATCAGCGTTTGATTCTTGTCCCATAAACAGAAATAATCCTCGATTATCACTGTGTAGCTTGTACAGAACTTTTTCACTTTGTACAAACATACCACCACTTCACAACATAGGATCATAAACACGACAATTATTGAATGGTTTCAAAATAGCCACTATAGTCTTAACAATACTTGAAGTGTATAGAATTCTCCGCCCTTTGCACCTTCATATGCAGCAAATTGAGCAATACAATATTCATATGTTCTACCTAATAAATCCTTACTCAATTCTGTGCCATCCATTTTTATTTCATTGGTGAATAAGTCAACAACTTCCCCCAATACCCTTTTATCTAAATCAGGACTTGCATAATTTTTAGGCAATACATTCTTTAAACTTGTGTTTTCCTTTTCGATTGATCTCATTGCATTATCAATCACCGTACCAATTTCAGGTGTATGCGCAGCGGAAGCTATCTTGCTCCAACGAGCTTCTTCTGGTACGTAGAAGATATTCTCTTCTGCATATGCATCCCTATCATTCTCAAAACCTTCGCCTTCTTTTAAAAGTTCATCATAACGTCTTTCAAAGGCACTGGATATATAGCGAAGAAAGATAAGTCCAACAATTACCTTTCTATATTCAGCAGCAGGAATATGACCCCAAAGAACACAAGCTGCATCCCAGATTTGTTTTTCAAAACCAATATTCGTATTATTTTTACTAACCATGTTACTATCCTCTTCGTAAATCTTTCCTTATATTAATAGAATACACTAAAAGAATACACCAAAAACCTATGATGGATATATTTTTCTCCAATTTATTTGAACAAACTATCTCTTTATTATTTGTATCTTTTCATAGCATATTATGACTTACGTGTCAATCTACTCATCTTTTGAATGAGTTCATATTGGTTGCTTGTCATTCTAAAGTGTGCAATTCCACAGTTTGGAACTGGATGAACACCTAACTCGGAGGCTTCTTGGAAGATGTCCTCCTTCTTTAATCCAAATAAGGCTTCTAGACATACAAGATAGAAGTCTCCGTGAGAAACCAGTAATACTTTATCTTGATCTTGATGCGTATCATAGATTTCGTGGAAGATAGAATTCATGCGCTTTGTGACATCGTTATACTCCTCGCCACCGACATCCCCATAATGCGTATCCATAAAGCGTTTGCCACTAGGATCTGCCTCTTTGAATGTCATGCCTTCAAGGTCACCATAGTTAACTTCACAAATCTTTTTGGTATAGATAATATTTCCTGGGTGATACTGAGCGATGATTTCCGCAGTATCACGCGCTCTTTCCGCTGTTGAAACATAAATCATAGAGAAAGGTATCTCCTTTAACTTCTCAGCTGCCTCTTGTGCTTCTTGAATTCCCTTTTCAGTTAAAGGACTATCACATCTGCCTTGCATACGCTCTTGGACATTAAATCTTGTTTCACCATGGCGCATCAAATACATATCAATTGTCTTTGGATGATAGATTTGACGATATTCATTCACATTAATTGGCTCTTGGTCTAAAAAGAACTTTCCATCCTTATAATGGAATATCAACATACCTGTATTCGGCATGAGCCAACGATCTTGTGCCTTACAGCGTTCTACATAATCATCTAGATTCATTCCAAATAGGATTTCTAAAATACGTACCGCATACGCACCATGACCAACCAATAAAATTGTATCGCCATCACTAGATTCCTCAACGATGTTCTGCATTGTTGTACGAACTCTTTGCGCAAATCCTGAATTTGTTTCCCCACCTTCTGATGACCAATCATCAAAGAACGGAGAAGTCCAGACCTCTTCCTTACGTGCACCATCTAAAGAGCCAAAGGAGAACTCCTTCAAGCCTTTGGTAAGGATTAATGGAATATCATGATACTTACAGATTTCTTTCGCTGTATCCCAAGCTCTTTCAGAGGTAGAACAATATGCTCGATTAAACGGCACATTTCTGAGTGCGGACGCAACGTTTTCTGCCTGTTGAATACCCTCATCTAACAGTGGACTATCACACCAGCCCTGCATACGCCCTTTCAGGTTAAATAAGGTTTTTCCGTGTCTAACAAAGTAAAATTTCAATTCCATGTATTTTGTACCCCAATTCTTTGTATTTTCTCTTATTTTTCACAAATAATGTTGGTAATAAACGCCGAGAATACTATAATATTTTAGTCGCTATGATAGTATCATATACGTATATACTACATTCTGAAAGGGCATTATGAATTTTCTTAGAAATAAACTACATCTAACATATCCACAGATGATTATTCTGGGATTCGGGGCGATTATCTTATTTGGTGCATTGTTACTGACAACACCGCTTGCTAGTCAATCTGGTCAATGGACACCATTTATCAACGCACTATTTACATCAACGTCGTGTGTTTGCGTAACGGGATTGATTGTCTACGACACCGCTACATATTGGAGCTTCTTCGGACAGCTTGTCATTATTATTCTAATCCAGATTGGTGGCCTTGGTGTTATAACGGTTATCACATCCTTGGCGCTTATTACTGGTAAACGCATTGGATATCTTGCTCGTTCTACTTTAGCAAACTCCATCTCAATCTCAGCTGTTGGTGGAATTATCCGCTTACTGCACTTTATCTTAAGATTACATTTATGGTGGAAGGTTTCTTCGCCATACTCATGTCATTTATATTTATACCGGATTTTGGGCTCGTCAAAGGTATTTGGTATAGTATCTTCCATTCAATCTCTGCTTTCTGTAATGCAGGCTTTGACTTAATGGGTGTACGCGAACCATTCTCATCCCTAACAAGTTATGTGTCCAATCCAATTATTAATATCTCAATTATGTCTTTAATTCTGATTGGTGGATTGAGCTTCTCCACTTGGGCAGATATCAAAGAATATAAGTTCAAACTACATCGTTATCACATGCAGTCTAAGATCATCTTGTTAATGACCGCAATCCTAGTCGTATTCCCTGCAATCTACTTCTTCTTTGTGGATTTTACAGGCATGCCTTTAGGGTCAAGAATCCTAGCATCCTTCTTCCAATCTGTAACACCACGTACTGCTGGATTTAATACAGTAGACCTTACAAAGATGACTGAATCCAGTATCTTCTTACAGATTATATTAATGTTAATTGGTGCTGCACCAGGTTCTACTGGTGGTGGTATGAAGATAACAACCTTCTTCGTATTAGTCACAACAAGTATGGCAATCTTTAGAAATCGTTCCCGTACAGAGAGTTTCGGTAGAACAATCCCAGAAACAGTCGTACGTAACGCTGCCACAATCTTGATGTTATATATCTCATTATGTGTAGGTGCCGCAATGATTATTAGTGTCATTGAGAATGTTCCAATGGTAACCGCAATGTATGAGACCGCATCCGCAATCGCTACCGTAGGTTTAACCCTTGGTATCACACGTGATTTAACGATTATTTCAAGAATCATCTTAATCTTCCTAATGTTTGCTGGACGTATTGGAGGACTTACCCTGATTTATGGTATGTTCCCATTCCGCAATCAATGCTTAGGTAGATGTATTGAAGAAATGTAGCCGTAGGCTAAATAGGAGAGAGTATGAAACAGATTTTAATTATTGGTATGGGTCGTTTTGGCCGTCATATTGCCCGCAAGTTAAATGATTTAGATATTCAGGTATTAGGTATTGATAATGATGAAGATAAGGTAAGAGAAGTATTACCTTATGTCACAAACGCCGAAGTTGGTGATGCGACAAACCAAGATTTCTTAAAGACACTAGGTCTTAAGAATTTTGATGTTTGTATCGTTGCGGTTGGTGATAACTTCTTAGCTTCCCTAGAAATTACTTCTTACCTCAAGGAATTAGGTGCAAAGAAAGTTGTATCCCGTGCTGCACGTGATACACAAGAGAAGTTCTTATTACGTAATGGCGCAGATGCAGTTGTATACCCTGAAAAGTTAATGGGTAACTTAACTGCCATGCGTTATAGCAGTGATAATATCTTTGACTACATTCAAATCGGCAAAGACTTCGCGGTATTCGAAATCGCTGTACCTAATGAATGGTTAGGTAAGACAATCGGCCAGGTTGATGTACGTAAACACTACAACATCAACATCATTGCGATTAAGAAAGATGACGATATCTCTGTTACACCAGGTGCTTCTCATATACTCAACTCTGAAGAATCCTTATTAGTATTAGGAAAAGACAAAGATATCCGCAGTGCTTTCCATATCTTAGGTTAGTTCTCTTTCGATTGTCTTCGATATGCAATATCCCCTCCTTCATTTTGATAGGTATGACTCGGAGATATTCCAAAATGTTTCTTATACAATCGACTAAAATATAGTGGATCTTGATATCCTACATTCCAAGCAGCCTCCGTTACTGAATAACCCTTCAGTAATAAATCGGCTGCTTTTCTTAATCGCAAACGAATTAGATAGTCAATTGGACGAATATGATAGACTTTATTGAACTTATAGGAGAAATGTGCCTCATCCATCTGTGCAGCTTTGGCTAAATCCTTTAACTTTAGATTCTCATGATATGAAGTTTCCATCAGTTCAATCGCATTATCAATCTGTAATAATTCCTGATTGATATATGAATATCCAAAGGAACTAAGAATCAGTTGTTGAGCGATTAGGTTACGTTGAATCTGGTCATCCCAGTTTGCACGCATGACACTATTCTTCAAACGATTTAATAACTCAATAAAACTACTATCTTGAAGTGAAGAAATTTTATATACCATATTCATGATGTCGCTACTACCGTGCCATGGAACCTCTGGATCGTAATAAATATTCAAATGGACAAACGGTTCCTTTGAAGTAACTTCAAATGTAACTCTTTGATTTTTCGCCCCGTGAATAATATCGTTTGAACTAGCATGGAATGTTTGGTCATTAAAAGAAATGATTGCGGATCCCGAAAGAGGGTAAATAAAGGCACTATGCGTTGTATCATAGGAAATCTGTTTTCTACTTTCTTTGGTCTGTAAAGAAATTCCCGTAATTAATAACTTACGACTGGTATATTCTTTCTGACAAGCAATCACAAAATCCTTTTTCTGCATACTTTCACCTCTTTTTTTATACAATCTTTCTTACATGGATAATATTTTATATAATTATCCATGTTTTTACTATTCTACATTTAAATTCATAAACTTTTCCATTTATAATGATACGGTGGTTAGTTTGCTCTAACTAACTTAAGTGAAAGGTATGACATAAATTCAATGATAGTGAAGTCGAAACGTGATATTACATTTCCATATCTATTACTGTTCTTATGTGTCTGTTTGGGGATATCCTTACTAGTTGCCGTATCTCTAGGTGCTGTAAAGATTCCTATCTTAGATACATATCAAATTATCATCAAGCAAATATTTCATATTGGAAATATAGATCATATTGCGAAATCTACGATTGCGATTGTTTGGAATATGCGTAGTCCTCGTGTCATTATGGGACTCATCGCTGGTGCAGGTCTTGCGCTGTGTGGCAGTACGATGCAGACGACGGTTAATAATCCCATCTGTGAACCATATATATTGGGAATCTCCGCAGGTGCAACCTTTGGTGCAACTCTCCTAATTATCCTAGGACTTAAATCATTGATTGGTTTTGGTGCCTTCCTTGGCGCAATTATCGCAACGATTATCGTATTGGTGATTGCTTCTGCAGGTAAAAAGATTACGACCACGAGCTTGGTATTATCTGGTGTTGTTGTCAATGCACTATTTAGTGCCATTTCCAACTTCATCATCTCTATCGGCGCAAACTCCGACAATATGATGACCATTAAATTCTGGACCATGGGCTCTCTTGCCAGTTCCTCTTGGGGAAGTATTCTCCTTCCATTCATCATTGTCTTAGTTGCCTGTCTCTTCTTTATGACACAACACCGCATCATGAATGCGATGTTAATGGGAGATGAAGTTGCTATCACTTTAGGTATTTCTCTTCAGAAATACAGAATGATTTACATGCTAGTCATTGCATTTATCACCGGTATCCTCGTTTCAAGTTGTGGAATTATTGGCTTTGTGGGACTCATTACACCACATTGCAAGAGCTCTAGTCGGAACAAGTCACCAGAAGATGATTCCTATCTCGGTAATCTTAGGCAGTCTCTTTGTCATATGGGCAGACGTACTAGCACGTTGTCTTTTAGCAAATGCAGAACTACCAATTGGTATCTTTACAGCACTGGTTGGTGCACCATTCTTTGTCTACATTGTCATCAAGAATCAGAAAGGTGGTTAAATATGGATTTAACTTGTAAAGATGTATGTTATTCCATCAAGGATAAAAATTCTAGACCACGTTTCCATCAATGTAGATAAACAGCGCTTCGTTACTATTCTCGGCCCAAACGGCTGTGGAAAAACAACCCTGCTCAAGAACATCTACCGTGTTCTAAAAAGAGATTCTGGTGAGATTGTATTCAACGGCAAAAGCATTGATGATTTGCATCTAAGAGAAGCCGCAAAGAAAATTGCAGTCGTAGCACAGTTCAACGAAATCAATTTCGATTGCAGTGTTAAAGATATGGTTCTTCTCGGAAGAACTCCACATATCCCATTTATGCAATCGGAAACACATAAAGACTACGAAATCGTTGAAGATGCTCTCCAGAAAGTTGGCATGCTCGATAAAGCAGACCGCTCCTACCTCTCATTATCCGGAGGAGAAAAACAACGTGTTGCCTTAGCCCGTGCTATTGCACAACAACCAACCTTACTTCTATTGGATGAGCCAACCAATCACTTAGATATTCGATATCAAATTGAAATCCTACAAATCGTAAAGACTTAAACATCAATGTTCTCGCGGTATTACACGATATTCAACTTGCATGTCGCTATTCAGATTATATCTATCTGATGAAACAAGGTACTATCCGCTATGAAGGAAAACCACAAACAACAATCACAGAACAATCGATGCACGATGTATATGGCATCAACTGTAAACTAACATGGACCCCTGATCAACAGGCATTAATAGAGTATATATGAAAGGAAAACTCATGAAAAAAATTATTAAACGCTACACTCGCTGCAGTATTATCATTCTCATTGATTGGTTGCAGCAACAAATCCACAACATCCCAAAAGGACAGCACAACAGCTACTACAGAAAACACAGCAGAAACAAAAGCAGAAGAAACAAAGTATCCAGTAACAATCACAACATATAACGCTGATGGCACAGAAATCCAACAGACATTTGAAAAAGCTCCAGAACACGTTATTACAAACAACCTATCTGCCACAAAGATCTTAATTGATTTAGGATTACAGGATAAGATTGTTGGTATGCTTGATCCAGATAACAAGGTTACAGATAGCTATGCTGAAGCAATCGAAAAGATTCCTCACATTGGTGATAAGAAGACTGTCTCTCAAGAAGTAGCACTCTCCTACAACCCAGACGCAATTATCGGTAGAAATATGATGTTCTCCGACAAGTCACTTGGAACTGTAGATACATGGAACCAAAATGGTATCAGCATCTACTCCCAAAAGGCATCTGTTTCTAACATAGAACAAAGCTTAAACAACGTTATTGAAGACATCATCAACATCGGTATCATCTTCAACGTACAAGAAAAAGCAAACGCATACGCTAAGAAGCTACAAGAAAGAGTTGATTCTGTACTATCCGCAAATGAAAATCAACCAAAGGAACTAAAGAATGCACTCATCATGTGTGCATACAATGATGAAACATATGGCGCATATAAGTCAGCACTACAAGAAAGTGTTCTAAATGCATTTGGTTACACGAATATCGCAACAGGAACTTCTGGATTAACTCTAGAAAACTTAGTTACATCTGCACCAGAATTCATCATCTACGTTACAAGCGACCGCAATCAGAAGTTAGATGCTAACGCTGTAGAACTCATGAAGAATAACGCAGTACTTGCTGATGTTCCAGCAATCAAGAACGGTAAGATTCTAACAATCTCATATGATGAATTAATGGATTACGGTCCATCTGTGATTGATGCACTTGAAACAATCAACTCATTCCTAAAGAAATAAAATGATGATTCAAACAAAACTATCACTACCACAACACTACGATCCAAATTACGCATATCCACTCATTCTATGCAATGATGGTAACCTACAACATCTATACACTTGCAAAGAAAAAGCAATTCTCGTAGGACTACTACCAGAAAACAGATTAAAAGATTATACACCATGGCAAGCAGAAGCTACCAGAGCAGGCGCAGAAAACTTCGGTGGACAAGCAGATGAATATCACAATGAACTATTCAATAACGTTCTACCAGAACTTCAAAGTAGATATTCTATCGATACAAACAAAATCATTTATGGTGGCTATTCCTTAGGAGGATTAGCCGCTGTATATAGTTTGTATCGAACAAACATTCCTAGTGCAGTATTCTCCATCTGTGGTTCCTTCTGGTATCCAGAGTTCGTTAACTTCTGCAAAGAAAATCCCGTTATCAATCAAAACGCTAGCGTTTACCTATGTAACGGGAAAACAGAAGGTATTCATCACGACAATATTCTAGATACAGCTCCACAATGTGCAGAAGAAGTCCACACTTTGATACATGAAAAATTAAATGATATTACATCTGTATTCGATGATTTTGGGCATCATGAAAATTTAACCAATCGTTATAAAGCATTGTCTGATTGGTTAGAAAAACAACTATAAGTACTACATTATAAAAGGCGCTAGCAAGAATGAAGTGAACCCCAAAAGTTGGACAACAACTTAGGAGGTTCGCTTTTATTATGAAATTTACATTTGAAGACAAAGTCCAGATCTATAAGGAACGTAAACGTGGATTCACACTTTCACAACTCCATTTTAAATGGAATATAACACGATCTAAAATTGTATATATTGTTAGGCTAGTTGATAGACATGGAATTGATATTCTACGCCATATTCATCATGATTACTCTGCTGAATTTAAAGAAGCAGCCATCTATAGAGTATTCATACTTCATGAGTCAATAAAGAGTGTATCAATAGACTTAGGATTATCTACCGACAGTATTTTTGACTAGATGGATTAAAGAATATAAAGAAAATGGATATAATGTCGTTATAAGGAAGCGAGTACGACATGCCAAAGAAGAAAACAATCGAGGAGTTAGAGAGAAAACAAGTTCCTACGCGAGCAGAACTTGAGGCTATTAATAGAGAACGAATTCATAAAAAAATTAGATGCCTTAGTTACGGAAAGAGAGCACGAGAAAAGAAGAAATAGTTAGAGCGATATCGGATCTAAGGCAAGATTTTTTCTTTGAATAAAGAACAATTTTTCTGACCTTGTTCAGTTTAGGAAAAACTATGAAAAATTATTATGGGATAGAAGTGAAGAGATAAAAAAAGCTATAAGCGTTGCTTACATTTATTAAAAAGATTTGACATAATTCGTTTTACAATGGTAAACTCATTTTGAACATATTTGTTTACATCTGTAGACAACTAGGAGGAGGAGAATGAGCACAATAGAATTTAATACTTATATCACAGATGCAGAATGGGAAGTCATGCGTGTAGTTTGGGCAAATGATCGCGTAACTAGTAAAAAAGTCATTTCCGTATTGCAAGAAAAAATGGACTGGACACAATCCACTATCAAAACGATCTTAGGTCGATTAGTTGGAAAAGGCGTACTAAATACAGAGCATGAAGGTAGAAAGTTTATTTACACTGCCAATATTGAAGAGACAGAAGCCGCAAGGGATTATGCAGAAGATATTTTTAACCGTATTTGCAATAAGAAAGTCGGAAATGTAATAGGAAGCATCATTGAAGATCATGTTTTAAGCTTCGATGATATAGATCGACTAGAAAAAATATTAGAGATGAAAAAATCTTTCGCAGTAGAAGAAGTGGATTGCAATTGTCCAGAAGGACAATGCAAATGTCATTTACATCATCATTAAGCATAAGGAGGAATTTAAAATGAATAATGACAACAGATATTCGTCCCATAATCACCATGATTATGACGACATGGATAAGTTAAAAACACGAGCATGGAATCACAGATGAACATGGAGACCATAGGATCAACATCAAGAACATCATGCTGGGCATGATCACAGCTGCCACAGTGGGCATGATCACAGCGGGCACAGTGGGCATGATCACAGTGGGCATGACCACCATCATGGAAACTTTAAGAACTTTTTCTTAAAGTAATTGCCACTAGGAATCATTATTATGCTCTTATCCCCTATGCATGGATTTGAACTACCATTCAGTTTACTTTTCCATATTCTGATATTGTAGTAGCTATTTTATCTACTATATTAATTATTTATGGTGGACGTCCATTCTATCAAGGTGCAGTTGACGAATTTAAACAAAAAGAACCTGGAATGATGGCACTCGTTTCTTTTAGGTTTTAAGTGTTTCATATTTATACAGTATTTATGCTGTGATCATTCCCTACGTAACGGGTGAACACGTGATGGACTTTTTTCTTTGAATTTGCTTCATTACTATTAATCATGCTATTAGGTCACTGGATTGAGATGAAAGCTATTGGAGAAGCAGGAGACGCACAAGCAGAATTGGCTAAGTTGGTGCCAAAAAGATGCTCACGTTGTATTAGAAGACGATTCAATTGAAACACGACCAGTTGCTGACTTAAAGGTAGGTGATTTAATTCGTGTTCAAGCCGGAGAAAATGTGCCAGCAGACGGGATTATCGAGCGTGGCGAATCACGTTTAAATGAAGCTCTTCTAACTGGGGAGTCAAAAGCAGTAAAAAAAGGCCCTGGCGATAAAGTGATCGGGGGCTCAACAAATGGAGACGGGGTTCTTTATATTAAAGTGCTTGAGACAGGTGATCAATCCTTCATCTCTCAAGTTCAGAATTTAATCAGCCAAGCTCAAAGTCAGCCTTCCAGGGCAGAAAATATTGCGCAAAAGGTTGCAGGGTGGCTCTTCTATATTGCTGTTATTGTCGCGCTAATTGCTTTTGTAGTGTGGATGGTTATAGAAGATGTACCAACGGCAGTTATATTTACTATTACTACATTAGTTATTGCTTGTCGCACGCATTGGGTCTGGCTATTCCATTGGTAACCGCCCGTAGCACAAGCTTAGGAGCTAGCCGTGGCTTACTAGTAAAAGACCGCTAAAGCCTTAGAAATAGCTCAAGATGCAGATGTGATGATTTTTAGATAAAACAGGGTACTTTAACAACTGGTGAATTTAAAGTATTAGATGTAAAACTTCTTAATGACAAATATACAAAAGAGGAAATCATTGCCTTACTGTCAGGTATTGAAGGAGGATCTAGCCACCCAATTGCTCAATCAATTATAAGTTTCGCCGAGCAGCAAGGTATACGTCCAGCATCTTTTGATTCGATTGATGTGATTTCCGGTGCTGGAGTAGAGGGTAAAGCAGGTGGGCACCGTTACCAATTAATCAGTCAAAAAAAGCCTATGGACGTAATCTTGATATGGATATTCCAAAAGGAGCAACTCTTAGTGTCTTAGTAGAAAACGATGATGCCATTGGTGCTGTAGCTTTAGGGGACGAATTAAAACCAACGAGTAAAGAGTTAATTAATGCTCTTAAAAAGAACAATATTCAACCAATTATGGCAACAGGTGATAATGAAAAAGCGGCTCAAGGCGCGGCAGAAGATTTAGGGATTGAATATAGATCAAATCAATCTCCACAAGACAAATATGAGTTAGTTAAAACACTTAAAGATGAAGGAAAAAAAGTTATCATGGTAGGTGACGGTGTCAATGATGCCCCTTCTCTTGCCTTGGCAGATGTTGGTATAGCTATTGGCGCTGGAACTCAAGTTGCATTGGATTCAGCTGATGTCATATTGACTCAATCCGATCCAGGAGATATTGAATCATTCATTGAATTAGCACACAAAACAACTCGTAAAATGAAACAAAACCTATTTTGGGGAGCTGGTTATAACTTTATAGCTATCCCTCTAGCTGCAGGAATTTTGGCTCCTATTGGCATCACATTTAGCCCTGCATTAGGAGCAATTCTAATGTCTGTGTCAACAGTCATCGTCGCCATTAATGCTATTTTTATTAAATTTAGATCCAAAAATAACGGTTAACAGATTGAATGATTGAAACTCCTTAAAGTATCAAGATACAATAGTTTTTACAAGAAAAAGAGATATAAGTACTGGCTCTTTGTAGAATCGTGTTGGTAGAAGTAGACGATTTTTCTACCAACACGTTTTTTTAATTTATTATAGAACTGATTTCTTTTAAAATCCTAAAAGCACCTATTTCAACACTTTTTATAACTTGTTATTCTATTTTCTTGACAATAATACCACCGTCTCAACATGCTCATTTTTGTCCAAACTAATTTCCATATCTTCTTCAATGATTGGAAGTTTAAACTCGATTGATTTAAGCCGCTGACCATTAGGTTGTTTTTCCTCAAAAACTTAAATAGATTCCAACGATGACTTTGAAAGCATTTTTTTATCTCAATCCAAAGCTCGTTGATTCTATTCATTTGACAAAGGAAGTTTCATCACTACAATCGCTCCTTGTCCATTCTCACTGTTTTTCAGTAAAATCTCGCCATGATGAAATTCCATAATCTTTTTCGCAGAATATAAACCAATTCCATGATTCTTCTGCGATTTTCTACTCTTATCACCTTGATAGAAAAGTTCTGTTGCATGTGTTAAATCTTCTTTCGTGAATCCAATCCCATTATCTTTTATTTCTATATAAAAGTAATAACTGTCTGTTTCAATTTTAGTTCCAGCAATGGCCTTTTTTAGAATGTTCTATCGCATTGCGAATGACATTTTAAAACTGCCCTTTCAGAAGTTTCAAATCTACATTCATGATTCTGTGTTCCACTTGAATACTTTCTTTAATCGTAAGAGAATTCGTGTCTGCAATCTCACGAGCAGCTTCTTGAATACTCACTGTAACATCTTCTACAGAAATCTCTTGTAGCAAACCATATTCCCACCGATCAGACTGTCCTACTAAAGTCAGTGTCTGTGCATACTCAGAAATCCGGCTGGCATTTTTCAAAATAAAATCACATACATTTTTCTGTTCACTTGTCAAAGGCGTATTCTTCAGCAATTCTGCATTGCCTTGCACAATAGAAATAGGCGTTTTTAAATCGTGTGTTAAAAGCAGATATTTGATTCCTTCGATTTTTCTTCCTGCACCCAGTTTTCCTTTAAAGAAATTACCTAGTGCAACTTTCATTTCGTCCATACTACATAGGACATGATTAAATTCCTTGATATTTGAACTGCCAATTTCAAAATCAAGATTTTTGTTTAGCAATTTCTTCTGATGCATTCAACATTGGAACAAGCTGCTTCGATAACCTCTTAGTCCAAAACAAAAGTAATGAAAACAATACTGGTAAAACTAAATACGATCAGCAAGATACCGAAAACCGTATTGAGTTTCGGAAAGTATCGCTCCATCCACGAATTGACATATTGAGGTTCAAGGGGTATTGAACTATCAAATAACCATCTATCCTTTTTATTTCCATAAATGCGGATGAGGCAGTAGAATATACTTCCTGATTATGAAACTGTAATGCTTTTTTTCTTTTTAAGGCTTGATTCATATCCGAATCCATCACCTGTCCATCCTCAGAAAGAGTAAAAATTTTTGTATTATCCGGTAGTACAGAGAGTCAAAAGGATCGGATTGCGATAGAACTGTCTTGCTCTCCAATATCTGCTTTTTCCATGTGATCTGCTGGAAGCACAAAACTGGAGACAGAAAACAGGAAAAAGGAAAGTACAGCCAATCCTAAAAGCCAGCAAAAAGCCCACCACCTACACTTACTAGATATTGAATGAAAACAAATTTCAATGATTTGCCCTTATGATTTATTCCCATTTATATCCAATCCCCCATACAGTTGCAATCGGAGACTCACCAAACTGTTGGAACTTTGCTCTGATATTCTTAATATGCTCCGAAACAGCGGAAGAGATCAATCCCATCGAATCCGAAAAACCATCTCGTAAATTTGTTCTCTGGAAAAAAACTTGTCCTTTTCGCTTAGCTAAAAGCTCAGAAATCTGATATTCCGACTTTGTAAACGACATTTTTATATCCTTTACGTAGATTTCGTTTGCAGATAGGGTCAAAACGAATATTCCCCAGATGTAAGCTGGAGTGCCTTTCTCTTTTTTCCCTGCGAAGATGAGCTTGAACTCTTGCGAGTAATTCGTTCATTCCAAATGGTTTCGTAATATAATCATCTCCACCACTTACTAACCCTTCAACAATATCAGACTCTAATGACTTTTGCTGTTAAAAAAACAAAATCGGACAATCTACCATGCTGCGAATTTGCTTGCAATAAGAAATTCCATCTAAATCAGGCATCATAATGTCTAATAAGATCAAATCATAGCTAACCAGCTTACGCTGGTCAACCTGAAAGCAGGGCTTAGACAGCAGTCAACGAGATATGACTGCGTCCGCAATACATTTTTTTAACAAGTTCAAGCATATCCGGATCATCATCTACCACTAGAATTCTTGTCATATCCCATCCTCCTTCCTACTAAAATTTATTCATTGATTGTTCTACCATTCCACCATTTAAACCAAGCCAGTGATCCAATCATCAATACAAGCAGCATTGGAATTGCAACATAAGACCATTTTTATCAACTCCGTGTACATCAAGCTTTGATCGGTCATTTGTTTAGACAAAAGAAAGGTGGAAGTCAATCTTGTTGGCCAAGTACAAGGTAGAAATACCAGATTTTATCACCTAGTCCTGTCATGCAAAGAAATGCAAGTAACATCTCAATAAATCCAAGACCAATAGAAGCACTCCCACTTATTGCAAGGGACACCCATAAGTGAATGAGATATACCGAAATGATTCCTATAAAGAGGAAAAAAATTTCTGCAACTCCATCGGCCAAGGTTTGGTTTCCAAATAACAGTGTAAATATTCCAATCGACATTGTGATTGCTACAAAACCTCCAAGCAGCAGCACACTGAGTTTACCTAAATACGATTGACTTCTTCTTTTTTTGTTCCTGCAAGCAAAACCTGAAAATCGACCAGCTTCAAATTCCATATCAATCATTTGTGCTGTAAGCAATCCAATAATTGTTGGCAAAAGTCCACCTAAAATTGAAGCATAGCTTTGATAAATCTCTGCAATCGAAAAATTTTTTAGGGTAGTTACCTTAGCAGCTCCCCAAAATAGAAGTGCATAAATAATTGGCAGTAGAATATGAATCCAAGGAACCCTTGTATGTTTTAACTTATATAGTTCTGATTTTATCACATTCATTTACTTCACCTCAATCCTTGAAAACCACTTGGCAGTAATCATTGTAATTAGCCCGAACAAGACAACTGAAGAGATAACAGGAATAAGAATGGAAGTATTTTTCAATAAGTGGATGATTGGCGGTTACCGGAAGTCCATTTGGTAACACCTTAAGAATCGGAATCATCAATCGAATTCCCCATGTATATGGACACAGCATCCATAAAGAAGAATCTGCAAAAACGACTCCTAAACCTAATCCGATGATGACATTACTTGCTACACCAACAATAAACTCCCAGTTTTTCACCAAGAAAAAAAGCAAAATGGAATTTGCCATAATAAGTAATCACAAGCAGCACACTTGCACTGAACAAAGTAGGGAATACATAACTTGATGTAAGTTGTTTTCCTACTGCAAATTGAAGAATATAAACTGCACATAGATGAACCAAAGCAGCAACCACAATGTACAAAAGCGCTGTTAAAACCTTTCGCAATCCACACCTTCGTTAAACTTGCAGGAAGCGAATAGATTGCTCGATACTTTAACTTTTTATCTTCTTTTCTGTGCATTAAACTCGGAATCAAGGCGAAGGTTACAGGCATGATCATCGCATACCACCAATTAAATGCATTGATTGTAAAAATATGATTGCATTAAAAACAAAAAAAGCAATACCGTAACTAGAGGAAGAATAAGTATTAGTTTCTTTAAAATACTATGCTTATGTTTTAGATTTTTCAGCAAGCATATATTTATAAAAGCATGTTCGTTTTCCCTCCTTCCCTTCTTTACAACATTCATGAATAATTCTTCAAGGTTTTTCCTGATGGTTGATTGCATTTTGATATTCCAAACGCCCATTGTTTATAATCCCAATGTGGTCTGCAATTTGCTCAACTTCCCGTCAGAATATGACTAGAAAGGATAACGGTAATTCCTTGTTCAGGAAAAACTTTTTATTAAATCCGTAATTCTTGAATCCCCAATGGATCTAGCCCATTTGTTGGTTCATCCAAAATAAGCAAGCGTGGATGATTTAATAATGCAATTGCTATACCTAATCTCTGCTTCATTCCGATGAGAACTGCCCACTTTTCTTTTTCCAGTATTCTTTAAATCAACGATTTCAAGCACTTCTTTGATTCTGGAATCCGGCAGTCCAAGAAGTAATGTTCTTACCTTTTAAATTTTCCCATGCTGTCAGATTGTCATAAAGAGGGGCATTTCAATTAACGCACCTATCTTTTCTAAATCTGCTCTGCTCCATAGCTTATCCTCAAATAAAATTTCACCGGAAGTCTTATGAAGCATTCCCTGTAATCATTTTTAAAGTCGTAGATTTACCGGCACCATTGGGTCCCAATAATCCATATACTGAGTTTTTTTCAATCTGTAGGGAAAGATTATCAACTGCTTTTTTTGTCTGCCAAATTTTTTTGTCAGTTCCTTTGTTTCTAAAATATATCTATTCATTATGAAATCCTCCTTTTAACGAAAATATAAAAACATAATTTTAAGGATTTCATAAGGATGGAAAAGTGATTTTGCAAGAATTTGTTTAAAAGTACATCTCCTTCAGTTACGACTTAAATTTTATGTTCTTGAGATACTCAAAAAGAGATGCAGCTCCCATATTTTTTTCTAGTGCTTAACTCATAAAAAAATGGACGGCTCACACCATCCACATTACGTAGCTTTTCTTGGTTCTGCCATTCATATATATTTATTTAAACGGTAATTCATATACGGAATTACCCTGCTCTGAAACCTCCAAAAAGTAACAACCACAGAATTCATCTTCCACTCAACTCTATACCATCCATATCCGCCATCATCAGCAACATCTACATAAAAGTCCGAAGGCCCAAATACTTTATAATGAGCATTACCAAAAGGCCAATCCGGTTCTCCAATTTCATATATAATGATGCTTTGACTGCCATCTTCTGATGATTCACGATAAACTTCCCTTAGCTTTCTATTATTTTGAAAAATGAATATTTCCATACCAAAAACTACTAGCAATACAAGTGTTTCTATGATTAGCAAAACCACTAAAATGTTCTTTCTCATTTTGGTGTTTCCCTTTCTATGAGAGCTAATTTAAGGGAAGGATTATATCTGCGTTCTCTAAATAAACGATTGTTTCCCGTCTCCCCTCCCACAATCTCTGCCAGCTCATCTACACCTTCCTTCTTATATTTTCTGATCATTACCTCTTGATATAGAAAAAAAGCAACAAACAGGAACGTCATTATAACCATATTTACTCTAAATATCTAAAAACTCATAAGGCTTTGCCGAAAGAGAAGATTCACAGCACTCGGCAAGATACGTATCCTTCTCCTTTAGGCTCTCTATGTCTGGATATACGTTTAACACTCTATCACCAAGATTCCAAAAAAATCATGTGACCAAGACTGCGGTTTTTCCCATACGTGTGGATTCCCTTTCGCCCAATTAGAAGCTCCTTGCGAACCTTGGTTGCCACTGCAAGCTGTCCTTTTGCAGTTTTATAAATCGTGTCAATCCTTATTCCACCGTCTACCGGACGTTCTACACGAGTAATCTCCATACCATAGAACATTACCTTTCTTCTTACCCCTTTTTTTCATAGAGGTTTAACTCAATCTTGTCATATCCTTCGCTTTTTGTTGCGTTGAACACTTAGAAAGTCCTGAAGTGCTTGTATCACAGCAGCAGAAACACTTCCGACGTACTTGGCAGCATCATCGAATAGGTGTGAGATCTGCTTCTGCAACATAAATATTTTTTTGCGGCCATAACCATACCTCCTTATTTTTTTGTAACTTGTATCTGAAGTTTAGTATCTATATGATTATGAACATAATTATAACCATATAGAGGTATTTTATCAAGATAGACTGTCTTTCCACCATTATGATGTTGAAGGCTGTGATTCTTCACTGATACTGGAAGCCTAATCTCAAAATGCGATATATAAAGTTCTTCGTTTTTGCACAAAAACTTGATAACTAAGTCAAGAAGAAATTTCTAATCTTTAGTGATTTCTTCTTTTTTTCATTTTGTGCATTATTAAAACAAGAGAAATTATATCTCCCATTTTGCTAGATTGGGTTTATACTGTTGCTAAGAATGATATAGAGTACCATTCTTACATAGGCTATAGATTATGACCAGTAATTTATGAGCACTAGCAGTATAGGCAGCTTTAGACGACAATGGGCATTGGGTCTGCTGTCTTTTCTTTTTGGTAAATTCATATAGTGGATCTTCTTTTGCGCAATCGATAATTACATTGTGCACCAAGATATAAAAAGACATCACAAATGCTTATTGCCTTTCTTTGATATCTTGAGATGCAGTCCATCAATATCTCCGGATTGTTGTATCTTTGGATTCAAGCCTGCATATGCCACGATGGCCGCTCTATTATCAAATCGGCTTACATCTCCAAGTTCCGCTATGATACGAGCTGCTAGATTCTCTCCAATTCCGACAATACTAACAACTGATGCGAAATAAGGACATGTTCGTGCTATCTCTATCATTTCCTTTAATAGCGAATCGCATTTTTTCTTCTGTTCCTGCACATTCTCAATCAAGTTTGGCAACTTTAGTACTTCTATATCATTGATCTCACATCCTGAATAGCACTCTTTTGCCTTCTCATAGATCTTATGTACGATTCTTTCCGTATAGTCTTTTAAATGACCTGTACGATGCCCAACATTCTTAACGATGGTATCCTCTCTATGACTCAAAAGTAATGATGGATGAGGATATCTTTTTAATATCTCCATTGGGATTGGATCATACAGATTTTGATTTCCTTTAAAGGTCTTATCAATCCTTGGATATATGATATCCAGCATGGATCTCAAACTCACTTTGCGCTTCCGAAGATGAACCAACTCACTTTCATATATACGGCTCAATTGGTAGAGTCTTTTGTACTCTTGTGGTTGTGCTTGATATTGTCTTAGTTCCTTCTCACAATAGTATGCTTTGGCGATATGCGCACAGTCTAATGCGTCTGTCTTATTACTATGTAGGTCGGTCTTACGATAGGTCGCAGATAATAATGGAGAAATGATGTAGTACCTTATCTTGTGGTCTTCAAGATATTTTTGTAGTGGTCGATGATAGACACCTGTAGCCTCAAAAGATAACTGGTATATCTTCTCGTTCTGTCTTAGCTTCAAGGTCTTTGATAGTTTGTCCCAACTTCTGGAAACCATCGATCGTAGCTGAAAGCTGTTTTGGTTTTCGCATTGGATGTCCATTCTCGATGAAGGGCTGGTAATGACAGGAACCCTTTGATACATCCACTGTAATGATTGGTCCTTCCATGATGTGATACTCCTTTCTTTCTGATATGCATAATGTCTTGGTAAACTTCCCCATCCCCACATCCGACTATTTTTCTGGTTTATATACGACATATCTAACTGTTTCCTGGATTATCATCTTGATTAAGCAGCCTAAGATTATAGGAGGGAAGCAGAACGCTTTTTTGAACGGACTCAATGATATCACTGGTCTAAAAAAGAGTACGTTCTCACTTTACCCAGACCAATTCCCATACATGCCTGTACGAGAAAGGCCAGAAACATTCTAGTGTTCCTGACCTCTATATCATATTCTTCTTCTGAAGTTTTTTCTCTATGATCAGGACTAGATTATTCCTGATTTCATAATAGAAAAAATAGAGGATGATTCTGCAACCATCCCCCATTACTGTAATCTTGTTTTGCTTGGTTTGTTTTATAGTTCCATTTCACCTTTTATCGGTTTTTGTTCCTGTTTTTCAGTAGATTCTTCTTTGAGTTTCTTGATTGCACCAAGGATAGAATCCTTTGGTTTATTTTCTTTCACTGAGACTTTCTCAACTGTTTTCTTAAGTCTTTCTTCTAGTGATGAAAGCTTTGCTTCCATCTTTTAAATATCTTCTCTGATGAATTATTTGTAGTAATCTCTGGTAATAGTTCATGCAATCTGCCATAATGCATCTCTTGCAAATTCAATGTATGCTGTAACCCATAATGCAATTTTAGGTAGTCCGTAGGGACTTATCAAAAATGCTATTACCAGTGCTTGAATAAAGGTAGTTTCGTCTTTTTGTATAAGTGCTGCAAGTGAACCTAATACCACTAAGAACGATAATATTCCTAAAATCATTCCACTAACACTGATTATGAATTTTAGAAAAGAAATTAGTATTGATAGAAGTAATATTATTGGAAATAAAATTATCTTTAAAATACACCCCATATAATACATCTCCTTTCTCTTAAATCATTTTGAAATGTCTTAACGCATCCATGATAGCTTCTTCTTTTCTCAGATGTACACTGTGGAATAACTTGTTTTTCTTTTTTTGACTTATTATAATTTTTCTCTCAACTCTATTCCACATTTCTTTTTAATCTGGGCAATATAGAGTGCTGAAACTTTCAAACCAAATTTTTCTAATATATATTCCTTAATCTGAGCATAAGTAGCTTTGCTCTCTACACTTGTCAAATCTAACTCATCCAGCTCAATTTTAACACTTATATGCTTATCGACATCAAGTTTGGACAATAGCGCCACCGTCTCAACAAGTACAGTTAATGAGAAATGGACAACAGATGTATCAGAGTTCCATATCACTGCAGGTAAGCTGTATCTATCACCTATTCTCGACATGCATAATAGAGAAATTATATCTTGGAACATATCCAAAAACCCAAACTATGAGCAGGTTGACAATATGCTTGACATCGCATTTCATAAATATCCAAATATAGAAGGATTGATATTTCATTCTGATCAAGGATGGCAGTATCAAATGAATCAATACCATAAGACTCTATACGAACATGGAATCATCCAATCGATGTTACGTAAGGGAAACTGCTTAGACAACTGTGTGATGGAGAACTTCTTTGGAAAGATGAAGAATGAGATGTTCTACGGACATGAATATGAGTTCCATACATTGGAAGAATTGGAATGTGCTATGAATGAATACATACACTATTACAACAAAGAAAGAATACAGACAAAATAGAGTAGAGTGAGAATATCTTATTCAGATATTCTTCGACTCTCTCATTGCACCGTACGTACGGGTCTCGTATACGGCGCTACATTTGTATTGTTTCTACCTTTACTTAGATTGATAATATTCTAGTGGATTGATTAATCCTGGTCTGTTTTTGTTTTTCATCGATAGTACCTTTGGACTTAATAAGAAGTTTATTGTGTTCCCCTTTGTCTGTCGATACAGACCTAGTCTAGTATTGGCTGTACTGTAGATTCTTTCATCAGGGATATTTAATTTGAGTATCCGATTAAGGTTTTGTAGGTTGGTATAGATACGTTTTGGTTTCTTCCATTGTTTTAGAATTATTACACGTATCTTGTGTCGCAACCATTCTCCAAATTCTTTTAAGAAGGTCTTCATCGAACCAATCCTGAAGTAGTTTATCCATCCTCTCACGATTTGGTTTACTTTGGTGAATACAGTTGATAAAGGAAGTGCGCTTGCCTTTTTACGGCATAGCACTTCTTTTATTTTCTTACATAGTTTTTGTTTCCTGTCATATGTAGGCTTACTTTTCCATCCATCTTTGTTTCTCCAGAACGTGAAGCCAAGAAACGAACTATTGCTAGGTCTTACTACTTTTGTTTTTGTCATGTTGACCTTTAGAAATAGTTTTCTTTCTAACCAACTTGATACAGACTTCATGACTCTGTTAGCTGACATCTCACTCTTTACGAAGATATTACAGTCATCTGCGTATCTTACGAATCTTAGTCCTCTGCTCTCCAGTTCCTTATCAAACCTATCTAGGTAGATATTGGATAGTATTGGACTAAGCGGACCTCCTTGTGGAACACCTTCTTCATTTCTGTGGATGATTCCATCTTCCATGATTCCAGCCCTCAAAAAGGACCTTACGAGATGTAGCGTTACATCATCTTTTACTTTCTCTCTAAGTATGGATATCAACTTATCATGATTCACTGTGTCAAAGTACTTTTCAATATCTAGGTCTATTACCCATTCACACCCTTCGTTTAGGTAGAAGAGTACTTCCTCCATCGCTTGGTGGGCACTTCTGTTTGGTCTGAATCCATAACTATGCTCGCTAAAGTACTCATCATACAGTTCACTAAACATTTGTGCCACTGCTTGTTGGATTACTCTATCCACTACAACTGGTATTCCCCAATGGTCTTTTTCTTTCCATTTGGTTTTGGGATATAAACTCTTTTCATCGCCTCTTGTAAGTTCTTTTGACTTAGAATCTTGTCCATTAATTCCATGGCTGCTCCTCCTTCTATTGCACAAACAATGAAATCCTCTTCTTGCCTTTTCATCATCCATAGTTACGTTCTATGGTTCTAGGTGATATCTCAATTCCAGAGTATTCATTTTTCTTACATATAGTGATTTGCACTATACAAACATTAACCCCTTCGGTATTGGTGTATACCTACTATGGGCTCAGCTGACTTCTTGTGGTTGGCTTTATTTCGCACGATGGTACTCTATCTGTTTGAAAGTGTCGAGGATTCATCGCCCACAAGACCTCACGGGGTAAGTCACATACCTTTCTCTCTTCTTTCTAGTTCCTGATTTACTGTTTTGGTTTTACGTTTACCTTTTTGGGCTTTGATTTGCTTTTGCAATCTTACCCACCATTTAGCCTTATATCAGATTTCTGTTCGTAACCTCGAAAGAATCGCTACACCACTTCCTTCACCCAAAAGCCTCACGACTTACGGCTTGTGGTTCACTACGCTTAGCGGTAACTACCTACGGCTGGACTTTCACCAGTTAGATTTGTGACATGCCCGTCACACATTAAAAAGGCCCTAACTCCTTGTCAGGCAAGGAATCAAGCCTTATCATGTCTGTAAATTACAGTGTCCAAGAAATTGGGTTCACTTCAGAAAGCTAATGCCTTTTTATCTATATTGGATGATACTACCCCTTATAACAAGAAAAGACCTCCGCATGGTCTTTTCTTGTTTTTATTTAATAAGGGGATAGAATTTCACTGATGCTTGCTAAGGGGAGCAATCATTCAGGGCAGATATTCCTATCTGCACTTATATAGTACAAATTTATTGTCACTCAAATATGGCAAGATTTTGTAAAATTATGTGATGTACTATCCAAGAATTCTTGTGATGCTAGCAGCCTTATTCTTTTGCAATAATGTTACGAGTGGAGAAATTGCACCACCTATATAGCAGCTACACACTGGAATGCGAACATTACATAATAGTCTGCACTATCGATAATACCCTTTTCCATCATCTCAGGAAGAACACCAAACGCATCCATCATACGAACATTGGTATAACCTTCTTGGTGGAAAATTCGTGTGACAGTTAGAGCAAAGTCAAACTTATTTGCATAATACACACCGATTAACATTAATACAAAACAGATTACGATACCAATCTTACTTAACTTGCCAGCACCCTTTTGGTATGCAGTTAGTGTCAAAAATCCCATCACAACACCACCAAGTAGTGAGATATATCCTAATTGTCCAACGATAACAATGAGGATTGCGCCAACAATAACACCACCTAAAGCAAATGCTGTACCTAATGCATAGTTTTCAACTACAACAGGTGCTGCAGCTTGTTCTACAGCACGTTCCGTCAACATCTGATTCGCAACTTCCTCTGTATAGAAGTGAATCACGCCACGATTAATAAATACTTTTGTATCTGCAGGTTCTAATGTTTCTTCAGCACAGTTAGAATAACCATTCATATGGAACCAGTTAATAACTTCTGGAATTGAAGAAATAACATTCTTTGATTTTCCATTTGCAGTTAAAGCTGTTTTGAATGTGATAGTTACAACATTTCCATTTGCCTTTGCACTAGCAACCTTCTTTACAGCACTGACAAGGCCACGTAGATTTAAATCATTTGGTTTACGATTGTCTTGGTCAACAAGGCTGAACTTGGCGATAATTGTATATATATTTTGAAATGTTGTTAATGCATATGTATATCCCATTTCTGTAGCACAAGCTACACCTGCATCCTTATCGTATGCAATCCCTAATCCACTTACAACTCTTCCTAAAATAGTATAGTCTTTCATATTTCCTCCATATAATAAAAAGATAGATTACTCTATCTTATTTCACCATAACTATTCTACTATCTCTAGCATAGCAGATGCAACAGTAGCCATATTTGCCACAAAAGACTTCTTTTCTTCAGCGCTTAAATGACCAAGTGCCTTTGTAAGAACCTTACCGATTCTTTTCCACAATATGTTCTGTAACTTCTTTACCTGTTGTAGTTAGTACAGCATGTGCTCCATATCTGCTCTTACCGTTGCGATATTCAAAACGAATGAATTTTCCTTTTGCTAACTCGGCAAGAGATCTAGAAACTGCTGCCTTGTCCATCTTGCTACATTCAACTAATTCTGTGTTTGTTAAGCCTTCAGGGTTAAAGCCTAAATATAATAGTAACATTGTTTCTGCGCCCTTAAGCTTTGTTGATTTGATTTCTTCCGCCTTAATTGCTTGAATGCAATGACTAAATGCATTTGTTGCAACTACGAAATCACGGCCCTTTTTTTGTTCATTTTATTCTTTTTCCCTTCTTAATTATCATTCGAATGAGTGGCATCTAACCACCGTCACTACATACCGACAATTTCTATTATAAGTATTATCAAAAATAATTTACATAGTTTAGTCAAAATAAATTTTATTATTTTTGTACATTTTTTTGAACATCTGTATGAAAAATTTTTCAAAAAGTGCATGCATGTTTATCGAAAACCATGCATGCACTTCTTATAACCTGTATTATACGATTGTTTAAGCCTTGCCAGCCGCTTCTGTATAAGCACTGATAATCCAATCATGATTGATACGTGGAAAATCTGTTTCGTCAATCGCGAAGCGATCTTTATCTACTTTCATCTCTTCTTCAAGAACACTAACTGGTATTAGGAATGACATTCCCTTATCATCTGCTCGTACATTAATCTTCATCACATCGTTTTCGGTATGTTGATATTCAATACCAGTCACATCTTCTGTAGTTCCTTTTTTATTGTCGATATACTCAATAAAGCTATCGTATTTTGCAAGCTCTACCATGATGTCATCTACACCATCTTCAAAAAAATCTGTATTTTTTTCGGCAAATTCTTGTACTGTAGCACAACGTCTTAACTTAAATCCTTGCTTTTACAAGTGGCTGTGCCAACTGTTTCAAAAGACTCTGCAGGCTCTTGTTGACTAAGCCAAATCAAGAATTTTTCTTGATGGATCAGAATACACAAGTGGTGGTTGGATCATGAATGCATGTTGGCAATGAGGACATGTATGTCTAAAAAAATATCCCCACTAATGCACGCTTCCTTGAGGTCTGGATCTTGTTCAGCATTGATTGCTGTATAGATTGTTGTATCAAATTCCTTATGACAATAAGGACAAGTATATCTAATATCTTGGCTTTGGCTCATGTTATTCTCCTAACTCTTCATAGAGATTCCAGAAAAAAATCAATCCCTAATTTCCCTGTCTCATTTACAATCTTTTCTAACACTTCTGACTCTTCTTCGCTGAGCGTTTCTCCACCAAATAAGATAATCAAATGTGCTTCATCATCTGTGTAATATGGGATTGCCCATACTTTATCTGTAAAGTGCAATCCAATTTCTTGACTAGGTTCTTCATCTACTTCACCTACAACAAACGGCCCATGGATTCCTGTTAAGCGTACTGTTATCTCGTGGATAATAGAACCATGCATGACACCTGCTAGTACAGTATCTGGATAGAATGGATCACGTAATGCGTCTAATCTTTCATCTTTTCGCAAACGTCGTAAGTCTTCATCCTTCGTTTCTGTCTTTTCAATCCATGAGGCATTCTTCTTTACCATTTGCACCGTTTCATTAACAACTCTGACTTCACGATTACATACTTGTTCCATTGTATAGAACCCAAGCATCTCTGGATCATCCATTCCTCTAAGGCATGTTTCCCATGAATTACCGATGGATAGCACATTAAACATCAACATTCCATCTTCTGTACAGTACGCTGAACATACCGCATAACAATCATCCTGATGTACTTCAATCTTATCTTTTAACAGTTCTGTTAAATCATCCGCTTCAATCGTAATATACTTCTGATACATAACTGTAAAATTTAGTTCTGCGACTTTCATCCATCAATCCTCCTTCCTGGTGAAAAATGTCAGGTCTTTACGACCTGTCATTATTTTAACATTGATTTGTGATTAACGTCTTCTTCTACCTAAAATTCTTAGTAAGTACAGGAACATATTGACGAAGTCTAGATATAACTGTAATGCACCATAGATGGCAAGTTTATCTCTTTGATCTGTTCCATCAGCTGTCATGTAGTAGAACTGCTTGATACGTTGAATATCAAATGCTGTATAAATCATGAAGATAAATAGTCCAAGATATGCAATCAATAGATTATCACGTAATGCTGGAATAAAGATGGATACGACACTTGCGATGATTAACGCAAATAATCCTCCAAGTAAGATTCCTTGATACTTTGTTAAATCAACATTTGTAACATGACCAATTACTGCACAACTGATAAATAAGATTGCCGCAAATACAAACGCTTGGAATACAACCCCTACTCCATACGCAAGTGGAATAACGCCAAATGTAACACCACTTAGAGCTGCGTATGTTAAGAACAATGCATTACATGCGCCTTTTGATAAACGTGTGATTGCCGCATTGAGAGAAATTACTAATACAAACTGTGAAATCAATAAACCAATCTGGATAAAAAATGCAAAATCGCTAAAGAATACGATACGTGCTAATGTTCCTCTTGTGACTAGGGAGTGGTAGAAAAGATACGCAACTGCTGCTGTAATCGTTAAACCAATTCCCATGTGTGTAAATACTTTTGTTATATAAGCTTTGAGACCAGCTTGCTCGTCATAAGCTCCATAAACATTGTTTCTGTCAAATTCACTCATTGTTAAGTCCTCCTGACAATATTATTATATGACTATTTGACCTAAAGTCAAATTGTATATTTTAAGATTTGTTTTTATTTTTGATACCAATGTACTAAGTCATCTAGCATTTCTTGACGTTGTATAGCGTTGTTATTTTTCAAACCATTCTACATCCATCTGATGATGGAACCACGTATACTGTCGCTTTGCGAATTGGCGAGAATGTTTCTGAATCTCTTCTTTAACTTCTTCAAGGGATTTCTTTCCTTCAAAATAGCCTTCCCATTCACGATAGCCAATTCCCTTCATACATGCATCTGTAAAAGATACCCCATGCTGTAATAAACTTTCTACTTCTTGTTGTAAACCTGCTTGAAACATCTTTTCTACACGTGCATTAATGCGTGCATAGAGTTCTTCACGTGGCATTGTACAGCCGATAATACGTGCAGTGTATAACATACGATGTTCTTGTTCAGCTATCATCTCACTCTGTACTTTTGGACTTCTTCTAGCAATGGTCAAACTTCGTAATAGACGCTGTCGATTATTTGGATGAATCTTCTCACTTTGTTTAGGATCTAACTCTACTAGTTGCTTGTATAGTTCTTCATTTGTATAGTTCTCTAGGTCCTTATCAATACCAGCACCACTTTCATCACTGAACTGATAATCATACAAGCATGCCTTGATATAGAGTCCAGTACCACCACAGATAATCATCGGTTTAACACTATGGTCTATTAAATCTCTCGCTTTTGCTTGAAAGTCCGCAACTGTATAGCTTTGTTTGGTCGTATAGATATCAATCAAATGATGTGGTACACCATCCATTTCTTGGATTGTCACCTTACCAGAGCCAATATCCAAGCCTTCATAAACCTGTATGGAATCTCCACTGATGATTTCTCCACTTAACTTCTTCGCAAGTTCAATCGCAAAATTCACTCTTTCCTACTGCAGTAGGGCCAACAATGACAATTACTTTTTTTCATCGCAAGAATTCCTTTACTAAGGTCTTTTCATCTAGTGTGATAAAGGTTGGTCTACCATGTGGACAATGATATGGATTTTCACATAGAGATAATTGACGCACAACTTCCTTCATTTCATCCATTGTTAAGCTACGATTAAAGCGAATGGAATGATGACAAGCCATTGTCGCAATCTTTTTCTTTTCCATGCGTGCATATTTTATATCCCGATCATTTTTAAACAGATCAATTACATCATTTAAAAATTGTGTCTCATCAATATCCTGCATCCATACTGGGACACTATGTACAACTAATGTATCTTTCCCAAACGGTTCAAATACAACATGGATATCTTCCACTGCCGCATTGATTTCTTCAACCCATCTTACAAGATCGTTACCTGCATGAATTGTAATTGGCACTAAACAGTCCATCATCACAGGATCTTGGTTTAGCTTTGCTTTATACTCTTCGTAATGCACACGCTCTTGTGCCGCATGTTGATCGATGATGACTAGTCCCTTCTCTGTTGCACAGAGGATGAATTTCTCATGGAGTTGACCGATGACTTCCATCGGTGGAAAGACTTGTTTCTGAGGCTTATATTCCGGATATTCTTGCTCAAACTGCGTTGAGACACGTTTGAGTTCAGCTTCTGTTTCCTTGATTTCTTCTTCTAAAGTTATTTCTTGTTTCTCAACTTTTTCTTCTTGTGCTGTAGAAATAACTGGCTCAACAACGGATTGTCTGCGCTCTTGTTCCTTACGATACTCTGCTTCCTGTATCAAACGGTCAGTATCGAAAGAAATTGGTTGATAATATTCTTGTCTTGCTTCACGAACTTCCGCCGCAGGCGCAAGAATCGTACCACGTAACATATTTGCAACATTATTTTTAATGAGTGTTTCTAATTGAATTTCCTTTGATAAACGTACCTCCCATTTTGAAGGGTGTACGTTTACATCTAAAAGATGTGGATCCATTGCTATATCTAAGACACAGATTGGATATCTACCCTTTACGATGAAGTCCTCATATCCATCTTGAACTGCTTTATATAATTTATACGTTCTTACCATTCTACCATTTAAGAATAGATTCATTCCTGTACGGCTAGCACGCGTAATGCTTGGCTTAATGAGATAACCCTTCACTGTATAATCAAAGTCACTAAAGTCTACAGGAATCGCATTCTCTGCAGCCATTCTACCAAACACCTGATATACAACTTCTAAGAGATTTCCCTGTCCGCTTGTACGGAAGGATTCTCTATCATCGCTGCGTAAGATAAACGCAATCTCTGGATGTGATAATGCAAACTTTGAAACGATATCTTGAATCAGGGATGCTTCATATGCAGCGGAGCGCATATGCTTAAGACGTGCAGGTGTCTGATAGAATAGACCTTCTACTGAGATTTCTGTTCCCTGATTACATGGATATGGTGTAACACTTTCCGTATTGCCATAGGCAACGACAACTCTTGTCGCATCCTTACCATCAGATGTGCTTAATACCATCCTAGATACAGAAGCGATCGATGGTAGTGCTTCGCCTCGAAAGCCCAATGTATGAATGGACCATAAATCATTCTGTGATTGAATCTTTGATGTCGCATGACGACCAAAACAGAGTTGTGCATCCTGTGCATCCATACCACAACCATTATCAATGACACTTAAGCGTTGGATTCCACCTTCTGTGATATTGACCTCAATGCGAGTACTACCTACATCAATTGCGTTCTCCACAAGTTCCTTAACGACACCCATCGGTCTTTCTACGACTTCACCAGCCGCAATCATATTCGCTGTTAATGTATCTAATTGTTTAATTTTTCCCATATTTTTTACCTGCGTATATTATACTATAATGATTTATGAAAGAGGTTATCATGCGTCTAAAAAATGAATTTCGTAAAGAAACTGTCATTCAAAAATCACGTTTTATCGCCTGTGCTACAGTCGCAAAGTGCGAAGAAGAAGCCAAAGCATACATCGACTACATCCGTGATGAATTCCGTGATGCGACGCATGTATGTACTGCATATATCGTCGGAGAAAACGATGCGTATCAAATCTAATGATAATCATGAACCTGCAGGTACTGCTGGCATCCCTATCCTTGAAGCAATTCGCAAAGCAGGATTATCTGATACGGTAGTCTGCGTCGTGCGTTACTTTGGTGGGATCAAACTTGGAGCTGGTGGATTAATTCGTGCATACGGTGGCGCAACCACAGCAGTTTTACAAGATGCCTATAAAGTAATAGACATATCCGTCGCTACCTGGCATGTGAAATATTCATATGAATATATCGGTAGCGTAGAAAACTGGATACGCAATCATACAAGTGATGCTAGTTTTGATTATGATGATGACGCACATGCATACTTTGCAAGTAACGAAGAAAATCTACAAGACACATTCTCAGACCTAACAAAAGGAAGTGCAGAAATAGAAAAAACAGGTTCCACTCTTTACGAAGAACCTGTCAATGAATAACTATTTTTTTACAAACATGACATTCATATCAACGTTTGTGGAGATACCATCTACTGTTCCAGCATCTGTATACTGCCAGATACTAAAATGATAATTAAAGTTTGGTACAGAGGAATAATCTGCTACCCAAAAATCATAATCATGTAGATAATTTATATCAAATACTGTCTCAAATAATTGAGAACTGCTGTATACCATTGCTTGGTAGCCAGCATTTTTTATATGGTTCATAAATGTAACAGCAGCTTGCGTACGCTCCTCAGAGGTCGTATTTTCTACACGATCTGTCGCATTACTTACTTCTTCTAAGTCAAATACAATTGGAAGTTGTAGTTTGTATTTCTTTACACGTTCTAGGACAAAGTCCGCTTCAGCACGTGCTTCTTCCGCAGAAACCGCTTGGGAGAAGAAATAAACACCTACATCAATTCCATTTTCTATTGCGCCTTGGATATTCTCTTCAAAGTATGCATCATCCATAAGAGCACCTGTTTCATACCCACGATATCCAACTTGAATCATCGCAAACTTCACACCACTATTTTTAACAGCCGACCAATCGATTGACTTTTGGTGAGATGAAACATCAATACCAATCACAGATGTATATGAATCATCCTCATAGGTTGGAAATCCATTACGCCATGTTAAGTTATCCCAGTTATATGTATGCATGTTTGGATCAGTCTCAACAAGCTGTTCCTCTAGTAAGAATTGTCTTGCACGATATGCTTGCATATAAATATTGCGAATTGTCATTAATATAAAACAGATTGCCACCGCAATAGCAATGGCCCACGTTCTCTTTACTCTTTTCTTTCTACGATAATATCTCATCACTTACCACATCGTTCTAAATCCCAGTAACGAAACTAGACCAAAGAACTTTCCAAGTGTATGTTGAGAAACGAGTATCGTAAGAATAACTGCATACATAGACGTAATTAACGCAATCATTAAGAACTGGTTTCCTCTCTTCACTGTCGCAAAAAGAGAGCCCATACAAAATGACATCGATAGAAGCATTGCCCATACCCATAGTGCTTCAAGCGTCTGGAAGAAAATAAATATTCCCGCGAGTAATATAAATACTGTAGGAACAAATATAATTCTCGCCACATCACAGTATACATTCTCTGGTTTTTTTCCTTCTTTGCGGTTCAAATAACAATATGTATAAATACTTCCCACAAAGAAAATTGTTAGTCCAATTCCACAGGTGATACATCTTAGGATTAAAATATTCGCAATCAGATTCAATATCACAATAACAACTGATGCCGAAAATGATATCTCAACGCCTTGGAAAGGATTTCCCGCAGCCTTCCATAGTGTAATAAGATCAGACTTGTAGAAATGAAACCTTGAAAACATACTCTCTTTTACAGCCTCAGGTTGTGATTGTTCTATCTGTTCTACAACCTTTGCGCCGCAATAACCGCAGAACTTGCTTTTGTTAGATATTTCTTTTCCACAATTCTTACAAATCATTTGGCACCTCCGCAATAGGGACTTCATTATAACACTATTAATTAAAAAAATCTATTTAGCGTCGTGTATAATTTAGCAATTCTGCTAGTTTACCAGAGATAATTCTACTATCTTCTAGCATGGTCTTTGTTTTAACGTTGTAACTAAAATACAGTAGCAGTGTTAAGAATGTATGCCAACTCATTTGACGTCTGCCAGTTTCCACTGCACTATATGTCTGACGAGAGATACCTAGAATCATGCATAATTCTTCTTGCGAGATTCCAATACGAGCACGAAATACTGGTAAATCATCCGTTAACATTTTAATATATGATTTCTTATCTGATGTTGATAACATCGTAACTTTTTCATTTGACATCACAAATCCTCCATAATGACTATAGATAAATTATGCTGTTGTTATTTTCTATGGTCAATGGACCGTTTCTTGAGATTTCCTAAATATTGCATAAAAAAACAGGGTATTCTCCTAATGTACGTTCTATCACATTATAGTTTAATGCAAAGTGTAGCTATATAGTCACTTCCATAATGAGATAATCTATGTCTGTTGTCACACGATTCATAAAAAAATCTATCATAGCAAGACCATTTTTAAGTTGTCCTCTAATCTGAGTTTCTAAAGTATGGCTAAATTCATATCCATATTCTGGATTTATGGTTATCTTGCCTTCCTCTTCAAGCTCTTTTGAATTAAAAAGGTATTGAAAACTTTAAAAAGTAATTCCTCATCAGGCTTGTCCCATACAATATCAGCGTCATACATGTATATCCAAGGATTCATAAATCCGACCATTAACAATCCACCCTTTTTCAATACCCGAGCGGCTTCTTTATATATGTTTCCCAAATCTTCTACATATACATTTGAAACCGGATTAAAAATAATATCAAACGTTTCATTTTCAAATGGAAATGGTTTTGTCATATCGCCTTGAACTGTGTTGATTTTTAAGCCTTCTCTTTTAGCAACCATATCATCTCTTTGTAATTGTGATTTAGAAAAATCCATTATAGTGACATCATAACCTTTTACAGCAAAAACCGGTCCCTGTTGTCCACCACCACAAGCCAAACCTAAGATCTTTTTCCCGTTTGTTTTTTCAAACCATTCTTTTGGAACTTTTTTCCCAACGGTTAATGCTACAGAAATTGGATTATTTTTAACTTCTTCTAATTCATCATGTGTCAATGGTTCCGTATAGTCATTTTTTACATTATTCCATCTATCTTGATTTATTTTTTTATAATTGTTCATTTTATAAATCTCCTTGTAATTTTTATATTATCTGTCACTTGTCTTTATCTACATAGTGATTTCCTACTTTGTGCCGTTTTTCTATCTTAATGTTTCATATCAAAGGTCGAGGGTGAGTATTTCTTTATTTTTCAAGCAAACGACTACCTGGTTGCAATTCCCCCTCATCCATAAATAGTCTAAAACGAGTTTTACGACTTTGGAAGTTTCTTTATCAACCATAAAAAAAGAAGTGAAACCACTTCTTTTTTGGAAACTATCTCTTTGTGACGTCTTTTTCTGCATTGATTTCCAATAACTTATTTGTTAATTGGTTTTCAATACGACGTAGTTCAAGCTGTGCAGCTTCACGCTTGTCACGGCCTTCCTTTTGGATGTTCAATACTTCATCCAATGTAGAAATTAACTGTTCGTTTGTATGTTGTAATGTTTCAATATCAACAATACCACGTTCACTCTCTTTCGCTGTATCAACTGTTGCCTGGTGCAATGTTTCCGCATTCTTCTTGAGAAGCTCGTTTGTCATGTTTGTAACTTCACGTTGTGCTTCCATTGCTTGCTTAGAGTGTGTGATACTAAAGACAATACAATCTGATTCTTCCAAAGTGGAATTGTATTCGCAAGCGTACTCTGAATCTTTTCAGTCATTAGCGTATCGTTGTTCTGTACCAAACGAATCTGTGGAGCCATCTGAATGGAAACCTGTCTTGTTAGTTCAAGGTCATAGAGTTTCTTTTCAAAACGTACACAAGCCTGTTCTAAATCATTTGCCTTCTGTGCATCTTCAGGTAAGCCTGTCTGCTTTGCCTTTGCGATTAATGCAGGTAATTCATTTGCACGAACTTCTTTCAACTTCTTGCGTCCAGCAATGATATACATGCTTAATTCCTTGATGTTTACTTGGTTACGTTCATAGAGTTCATCGAGTAAAGCAATATCCTTCAATAATTGAATTTGATGATCTTCTAAGACACCTGCAATCTTTTCAACGTTAGCTTCTGCCTTGTCATAGCGAGCTCTGAACTCTTCAACCTTTGACTTACCTTTTTCAAATAAGCTTGCAAAGAATCCCTTCTTCTCATCAGAGTCAGATGTATTCTTTAAATTTACAACAAGATCTGTGAGGATATTTCCAATCTCACCTAAGTCCTTAGTACGTACATTCTGTAATGCTGTATTGGAGAAATCCGTTACTTTCTTCTGTGCAGCCGAACCATACTGGAGAACTGTATTAGAATCCATGATATCAATCTTCTGTGAGAAAGTATCGATTGTCTTTTGTTCTGCATCACTAAATTCTGTTGCCTCAATTGGGTCAATAGATTTTAGTTTCTCATCTTCTTCAGCAGCTTTTTTTGCTTCTAAGTCAGCTAACTGCTTTTGATTTTCTTCTTGAAGCTCATCAGGCGTAAGCGTAAGTGTGATTTCTGGCTCTGTTTGTGTCTGTGCTTGTGCCTGTGTTTGTGTTTGATTTGTATTATTTTCGCTCATGTCATTCCCCTTCTGTTGTATATAGATTTAGTATACCACGTTGTTTTTTAATTGATATTCATTTTTTTCTCGCGCTGTCTGCGAATCAGATCTGTGATAAGTCTGATGATTCCTAACAGTGCTGCGATTGCGATAATGATTGCTAGATAGATACGATAGCCAAAAGCTGAAGTGTTTTGGAAGAAGCGTATGAAGCTAAAATGCTTATCCTTGATCTTCTGATCTCTTGCGGTTTGGTACTGTGCTTTCATCTCAGATACTCCATTTACTTTATCCATATCTGTGATATAACGTGTGATTGCTTGCCATTCTTTTAACTCAGTTCCATCCGCATTGTACAAAATCATATCTGAAAAATCTTTGATTTCATGACCTGAGGCATCATATGTATGAATGTCTAGCTGATTAAATGTCTTCTTACCCACCGATGGCAACATATTTGCGATATACAAGTTCGTTACCACTGGGTACAACTTATCTTTTTCTACAGGTATATAGAAACCTGCATTCGTGCGAACTTCCGCATCGACTACATGATTTAAGATAAAACGGTAATCAGAGTAATGATACTGCATGCCACTAAAGAATAGTTGACCATCCACCATCATATCTTTACCCACACTACGATCAAGCTCTGCAACTTTGATTAAATCAGAGCCCTTCATATATACACGAATCAGTGGATATCCAAGTAAGCCGTCATTTCCTTTGCCAAGGTTTACCGCATCGTATACTTCCCCAACTGTAATGTCACCCTTCACAAGTCCAGAGCGAATAATTCCCTTTGCGGTTAATCCAATCGTAAATGAAGTATCTTTGGTAGTTAACTTGCTTGCATATACATAAGCATCTGTAATGAGATCTGCCATGGAGTTTCCTGTAAAGGCGGAATAATCTTCATACACATCCGTTAGTGGGAAATTTGTATATCCAATCGATTGGTCCATTGTATATCCATATTGTTTGAGATAATTCTCATTTACATCCGTTTTATATTCTTGAATCTTTGCGTTAATTGTTTGATCGACTGGGCTTTCTGCCGTAATAGGAATCAATTGATAATCAATCTTCTCTTTTTGTCTTTGCGTTGATATCTAACAAGCCAAGATACTTACCAAAACATCCTGCAGATACAATCCATGTTTTTATTCTTATGAATTGGTTCTGTTAAAACAGTATGGGTATGACCACTGACAATAACATCGATGCCATCTACCTTCTCTGCAAGGATTTCATCCTCGGACTTACTTGGGTCTTTATTTGTGCCACTATGAGATAGGCAGACAATCACTTGTGCACCTTCTTCTTTTGAGTTTCTTTACCATCTTTCTTTGGCTACTTCGATACGATCTGGGAAGGTGTTATTACCAGCAGCTGTGTAATAGACACTGTCTTCACCCATTACCCCAAATAAGCCAATCTTATATCCACCACGTTCAATGATTTTATATTCTGCACCACCATGATCTTCCCAGGCTTTCTTTAACGCCTGCGATTCCTCATCCTCATCAAATGTAAGGTTACTACAAAGGATTGGAGGGGTATTGGTAGAACTTTCAATCATCTTTGTAAGAGAAGCGACACCATAATCAAACTCATGGTTTCCAAGTGTTGTCGCATCATAACCCATCATTCCTAATAGCGATAAATCAGGTGCACTCTTTTTCAAATAAAGCATTATAGAAAGTACCCATTGAAAAAAATCACCCGCATCGACTAGTACCGTATGATCGTTACGATTTGCCGCAATGGTTCCTGCTAGTTGTGCATATCCACCAATCACTTCTGGTTCACCAGTCTCTGTATTCGTCACGCGATAGGAATCGATATGATCATGTAAGTCATGCGTAAATAGAATACGTACTGTCGAACTATCATCCGATTTCGGTTCTTCATCAGCGTATACAACTGTAGAAATCGTACTTGTAAGGACGGTCATCACAGTTATGATTTTTTTAATAAAAAAATTTATTCATGTTGCTAGCACCTCTGCGCTTTTGATTATATCATTTTGCATATTGAAAAGAATGAGGAAACCCCATTCTTTCATAATTTTATATATTTATCCTTCTAGATAATATGCATATGCCTTATCAGCACGTCCAGCTGTATGTGAAGCACCTTCATATCTTGTTACGAAGATCGTAGCCGCCTCAGCTGCACCTTCTGCTGAATCCGCAACATTCTGTAATCCAACAAGAGTACTGTTATACGCACCTGTTAACTCATGTGTTAAGAAAGCTAACTGTCCTTCAAGCGTTGTATAGTCGAGACCATTATTTGCACAGTAGTTAACTAAGTTTGTATATCTGCCGCCACCCCATTGGCATAAACCGTAATAGGATGAGCCAGCAGTTGGATTAAACTTGGATTCTTGCCACATGTTCGCCAATACACCACAAGCAGCTGCCTTAGACAAACCAAGTGTACCTGTTAAGTAAGAATAGATTGTCTGATAATTACCAGAAGTATCTACCGGTCCAGTGGACGCATACGCTCTTGTGACATTACTTGTGACATTAATTGTATAAGAAGCAGTAGAAACATTCCCATTCTTATCTGTTGCAGTTACAGTCGCTGTATAAGTTCCTGCTTTTGAGATATCACCATCAAACGCAACCGTATAGTTGCCCTTACCATTTTCCGTTGAAGCAGTTAAACTACCATCTATTGGATCAATGACTGAGGTAATATTTGAGAAAAGATCATACGAACTCCCTGCTTTAATATCAACTTTACTAGCAGCCAAAGTAATCTCTGCAGGTTTTGTGTCCACAACATTTACACTCGCTGTAAATGTCTTGGAATTTGTTAAACCAAACTTAGACTCCTTACCAGATAAAATCAGTTTAACTGGATAGGATCCAATTGCACTAGCATCAATCTGTCCATCAATCTTTAAATCACCAGTATGTTCCGCAACAAGTGTATGTACATCAAATGTACTTCCATACTCAGCTGTCGTAATACCACTCATGTTTAGTCGAAGTGAATCATATAACCTAGCCTGTGATAATAACATCTGTTTATTCATATAGTCTCTTCTTGCGAGTACATAACTAAGTGCAGTACCACCTACCATGCAAGCAGCCAAACCAAACGCAAGAAATTTCTTTGTCGTCATTTTTTTAATCTATGTTTCATATGAAAATGATACACGAAAAATTATTTAAAACGTCAAATTTAGCGCATAAAATACACAATTTTTTCACAAAATTAACACAATATTCATTGTGTTAAAAATATGCATGCATAATATATGTAAATTTCTTCCAAAAAAATTTACTTGCATATCCAACTATTTTTATTGATAAACGTGCATGCATGTAAACATATAAAAAAAGTGCTAAACTATCGCCCAGCACTTTTTTTAATACTATTTCTGTGTCATCTTTAATAAATCTTCTAGCGAAGGAGAATCACTTGCTTTTTGGAGGTTGAACCTTAATTGTGAAATCAAAGTCAGCCTCAATAAGCTCACTCATATCGCTATCTGGATTCGATACTAATCTTGTGGATTGACGTAAGATTGCGTCTTCAATCATATTACGTGCAAGTCTACCGTTACCAGCTTCCATAGCATTGATACTCTGTACTTCATTGAAATACGCAGTTAGCTTATCCTTAACAGCTTCATCAATATGATAACCTTTACCCTTTGCTTGCAGACAAGCAATCTGATAGAGTTCTTCACCTGTGTAATCCTTGAAGTTGATGATATTTGGGAAACGTGACTTTAGACCTGAGTTAGACTCTAGGAATACAGACATCTCCTTCTTATATCCCGCTAAGATAACGATTAAGTTATCACGATTATCTTCCATTGCCTTTACAAGTGTATCGATACACTCTAATCCAAACGCATCATCTTTTCCACGATGTAGAGAATACGCTTCATCGATAAATAGTACACCACCAATCGCAGACTTGATTACCGACATCGTTAATGGAGCTGTCTGACCAACATATTGCGCTACTAAGTCCGATCTAGATACTTCTACAAGCTGTCCTTGTGTTAACGCACCAATGGCCTTCATGTAACGAGAAATCAATCTCGCAATCGTTGTCTTACCAGTACCAGGATTACCTGTAAAGATCATATGTTTAGAAAGTGTTGCTGTCTTCATGCCCTGCTCACGACGCTTTTGTTGCATCGCAACCAAGGATTGTAAAGAAGAAATATACGCCTTCACTTCATCCAAACCGATAATCTCACTTAATTCACGATTTACTTCTTCAAGTTCCTCACTACTATTGCGTGAGCGACTCATCTGAATATCTTCTTCTTTGATTGTGACAACAGGAATATCATTCTTCACTGTCATCTTGATTTCTTCCATATTTCCCAGGGAATGGTCTAATACTGCCTGTCCTAGAGATACATAGAAATCATAGAAGTTAGAACTAATAGAAGCAGCACCTAAATCCTTATTAAAGTGTTGAATAACCCATTCCTGAACAGAATCTTCAACTACTAATTTAATCTTTAAGTTTTCTTCCGCCTTCTTAATCAAATTTGCAGTTTGAACCTGAACAATTGAACGAATACTTTCATCATCTAACTTCTTTAAGGTAACAGTATCCAACACATGGTACATAAAATCTGCCCCAAAGGCATCTTGAACCTTTGATACACTACCTGTTGTCATAAATACAAGATACTTACCACTAACGCTTAAAGTATCAACACTGTCCTTTACAAGACCAGTTTGATTTTCTACAAGTACACCCTTATTTAATACATAACGTTTGTTTAATACACAGCTACCCGTCGTAACAAGTGAACTAATCATACGTAAGAATGCTGGGAAACCCATTTTCAAAGTTCTCAAAGCAGATAACAGAACCGTTACCAGAGATCGCCTCATATAAGTCCTGTAAGAAAATCTGTTCCTGTGCTGATGATGTATAACGACTCATATCAATCGTATATACTTCATCACTGATAAATACTTGACGTTCATATAAAGAACGAGCCATCTGAGTAACTGCTTCATGTCTACCAGAGCCCACAGGCCCAGAAACAAGAATAACATTCTTCGCCTTTCCTGCTTCTTCTCCCATTAAATACGGTCTTCTAAATGCATTTACCATCTGATGGATTGCGTCTTTTTGTCCCATCACCTTGGAGATAATCACATTGTAGATATCATCGAATAACTTCTGTGAGTTGAATTCCTTCTTCTCAACAGGTTTTTGTTCAACTTCAGTTAAACCATAGTCACGCTTTAAATCACGTTCTAATACATCCATACTCATTGCGGAGATATCTAAAGGCTCATCCTTTTTCTGTAGCGCCGCATGCATATCCTCTAAATCTTTTTGTTGTTTACGCAAAATCGCATTTAGTTCCTGCATTGCTTGGTCTGGCTGTTTTAGGATGTTTAAGTTTTGACTTTGTTCATTACTATCAATACTTAATGTGATTTGTTCGGACGCATCTGTAGATTCATAAGCACGCTTTTTGCCTAAGACCTCATTCCAAAGTCTTTCTTTTTCCTCTGTTCTACGATCTTTCGACATTACTCGTCTCCTTTATGGCCAACTTCAATCATACCATCACTTGTTAAGCCATCCTTCTTTAATACAGCATTCAAAGTAGCCATATCAGCAGATAGATTAATAAAGTCCTGGTCTGTATAACTTGCAATCATATTCTTCATCGCATCATTGATTAATACAACCGTCTTTCCTAACTTCTCTTTTGTTTCTTTATAGTTAGGGTCAGTCTGTGCCGTCTGAAGAGCGTCGTATTGTTTTAGAATACGCACAAGGATTGGCAAATAATATTCATACAACTTCTTAAGCTTTCCCTTAGATGCAGGGAAAGTTGTTTCTAACTTCTGTGCCTGTTTTAAAAGTGCACATGTTTCAAATAATCCATTTGAGATTTCCTCATCCGGAATTGCGTCATTGAGTGCGTTAATTTGATCAATATAGCTCTGTGCACTAGAAGATGGTTCTTCAACTTTTACTTCTTCCTTCTTCACATTTGTTGGTGTAGCTTGTACATCGATGACATCTGTATTTTGATAATCATCTGCCTGCTTAGAAACTTCTCTTAAAATCTGTTCATACGATTCTGGGTAGTTCGCACCAAATACATTGAGTCCACTTACCAAGATACCATTGCGGTATACATCCAAATTAGAAAGCGACTTATATTCACCATTACGTACACGTAATTCAATTCCTGTACTAACGTTTAAGGCAGTATGCGTTCTAAACCACTTACGTAAGAAAATGTTATTCTTTGCCATCTGTGATGCGGAGATATTTGAAGCACGATTTCCAGCATAGTATGTTGATGAGGAATAACTAGCATATGGGTTTGATCTTTGTTCGTTTCTCTTCGAGGCATTTACCGCTGCCATCACAATCGCAAATACGATACCAACAATAATTAACATAGGTATAAATGTTCCTCCTCCAAGAAAAAATATTAAGAAGAATATCCAACCAAAATCAGAGTTCTTTCTATTTCTCATTTTTTATAACCTCTCACTAGTGAATTATAGCATATTACACGATTTTTTATATCTCTTCAATCGCATTCTACATACTCATTTCATTTACGAATCAGCGAAAAAATGCTAGTGTTGAAACCGAGAATATGAGGCAGTATGAATAAATTTGTAAAACTATATATTTCTTGGTTCAAAATTGGTCTATTTACCTTCGGTGGTGGATATGCAATGATACCGATGATTCAAAAAAAGAAGTTGTTGATAAACACCATTGGGTGACGGCAGAAGATATCTTAAATTACTATGCAATCAGCCAATGTACACCAGGCGCAATCGCAGTCAACTTATCCACATTCATCGGTGGAAAGATTGATGGTTTCCTTGGAGCGCTTATTTCTACACTAGGCGTCATTACCCCATCTATTATTATCATTAGTATTATCGCAACCTTTTTATCCAACTTCTCTTCATTAGAAGTTGTAAAACACGCACTCGCCGGAATACAGATTGCGGTATGTGTATTGATGTTTGGTGCAGTCAAAAACCTATTTAAAACAAGTATTGTGGATATTCCAAGTCTACTTATCTGTCTTGTGGCATTCTTACTGGCATATTTCACAAATATCCCTACCGTCCTATTGGTAATATTGGCCGCAGTATTTGGCTACGTATTCTATACATACAAAAATAAGTTTCACCCTCAAATAATCAGTTCTATTTCACAACAATCTCTAAGATTGTTGTTTTTTTATAGCCTTTTGGTTATATATAACTAACTTATCGTGTAAAAATAGTCTATGCGAAAGGAATTCTAAACATGATAGATAAAAACTTTTAGCCCTTTCTAGGGCATAATAAAAAAATATATTCTATGCAGTTGGTCTTATGATTGTAGGTTTATTTGCTAACCTTGCAATCACTGCATCCATCTGTTATGCCATTCAATATGCTGCAGAATATACATCCTCTGGTAGTAATGCACAAGGGTTCATTCTACCGGCGGTGATTGTAATCATTGCGATGGCAATCCGTTATGTAACTTCTCGTAGTATTGGAGACTTGAAGGATACTTTAGGTAGAAACGTAAAGAAGGATTTGCGTCAGAAAATCTATGACAAGATTATCAAACTTGGTGTTCGTACTACCGACAATATGAGTATGGCTGGTTTAACACAATTATCCATGGAAGGTGTTGAACAGTTAGACCTATATTATTCCGCATATATTCCACAATTCTTTTATGCGATGATTGCTCCTATCATTTTGTTTATCGTCACTGTACGTATCAATTGGGCTGTTGCACTTGTATTACTTGCATGCGTTCCACTCATTCCAATGTCCATTATTGCGGTATCCCGTTACGCAAAGAAAATCTTTGCGAAGTACTGGGGTAAATACACATCCATGGGAGATAGTTTCCCTAGATAGTGTACAAGGACTAAAAGAACTAAAGATCTTCCAAGCAGACGCTGCACAAAATATCAAGATGAACGAAACAAGCGAAGAATTCCGCAAGATTACGATGAAGGTATTAGTCATGCAGCTAGCTAGTACAACAATCATGGATATGGTTGCCTATGGTGGTGCTGGTCTTGGTATTGCGCTAACGATACATGCCGTTGTAAACGGAAGTCTTTCTGCTTATGCAGCACTATTCTTAATTCTTGTGGCAGTAGACTTCTTCTTACCACTACGTGCATTCGGTTCTGCCTTCCATATTGCCATGAATGGTGCAAGTGCTGGCAATAAGATTCTCTCATTACTTGCTCAACCAGATCCAGTATGGGGTAGTGAAACGATTGACAACACAGAAATTATAGTGAAAGATGTTACCTTCTCTTATGATGGAAAACGTGATGTGTTGAAACATGCATCCATGAACTTTGGTTCAACTGGCATGTGCGCAATTGTTGGTGAATCCGGTTCAGGTAAGTCTACAGTTGTAAATTTATTGTTAGGTGCATATCACCCTCAACAAGGTTCTATTCTTGTTGGGAATAAACCTTTGGGAAACATTAAGTAGAGAATCATACTATTCTCACATTTCAGTTGTAAGTTATAACACCTATATCTTTAATGAAACAATCCGTCAAAACTTTATGCTAGCCAAATACAACGTTACAGACGAAGAAATCTATAGTGCACTTAAGAAAGTAAATCTCTATGATTTTATTATCGATAACGGCGGCTCTAGATAAAGTCATTACAGAAGATGCCGCAAACATTTCTGGTGGACAGAAACAACGACTAGCACTTGCAATTAATCTAGTCGCAAACAAAGATATCTACATCTTCGATGAAGCCACAAGTAATATTGATATTGAAAGTGAAGCAATTATCATGAATAACATCAAGGAACTCTCCAAAGAGAAATCCGTTATCGTTATTTCACATCGTTTAGCAAATGTCATTGCGGCTGATACCATCTATTACATCGAAGATGGAGAAGTTAAAGAACATGGTACACACAGCGAACTCATGAACATGCATGAAGGTTATGCAAAACTATATACAACACAAAAGAAACTAGAGGAAGGCTATACGGAGGTGATCGCATGACAAACGAGAGATATGTCCGCCGTAGTGGCGCTGTGATTATGGCAAGTCTTATTACCTTGCTAGGTTCACTAGCATACATTATGATTCTTGCTGTAATAAACGGTTCTGTAGGTTTCATTGTCGCCATGGGTGTAACTCTCATGGGTGCAGTTGGCATTGCCAAATCACTTGGGGAAGCAATCCCTCTCTCTTATGGCACAATCATTGCCTTAACAATCGGCTTTTGGTGTATTACGTGGTTTCTTACGTTACCTTGAACAATACAGCAACCACTACATCGCATTTAAACTACTAGCTGTATTACGTGACAAGATTTTCCGTGCATTACGTATTCTTTGTCCTGCAAAACTTGAAAGCAAACAAAAAGGTGCAATCATCTCAATGATTACAGCCGATATTGAAACATTAGAAGTATTCTATGCGCATACAATTTCTCCAATCTGTATTGCGGTTATCGTATCAACCTGCGTTACTTTGTTTGTTGGATTTACAGTAAACTGGTATCTCGCATTAATCGCATTACTTGGATATCTCACAATCGGTATTATTGTACCAATGATTTCTTCCAGTAGATTAAAGGAATCTGGTGTTCGTTATCGTGCTGAATTTGCATCCTTTAACGCTTACTTCCTAGATAGTATTAAGGGTATTAAGGATATCGTGCTTATGCACGCACAAGATCAGCGTAAAGATGAAGTAAACAAACGTTCTGATTCACTTCTTCTTGAAACAAAGAAGATGAAGCACGATACAGCAAAAGCGACTGCAGAAACAGAACTAAGCGTTTCAATCTTCATCATCCTTACATTAATTGTAGGTATTATCCTAGTCGCAAATAACAGTCTAACAATCGGTAAGATGTTAATTGGTGTAACAGCAGTATTTGGATCATTTGGTCCAGTTATTGCTATCTCTGCACTACCTGGAAACTTAACACAGACATTTGCGTCTGGCGACCGCGTACTAAATCTGTTATCTGAAAAGCCTGCAGTAACGCCAATTACAGAAGGTAAAAGACTTTTACATTTGAAAAAGCTTAGAAGTAAATCATTTATCCTTTCTCATACGATGGTCAAACACAGGTACTCAAAAGATGTATCTATGCATGCAAACACTGGTGAGATTATTGGTATCGTTGGTGAATCAGGCTGTGGTAAGTCAACATTCCTAAAACTATTACTTCGATTCTGGCAAAAAGAAACAGGAGATATCCTCTACAACGGCATCGATATTAATGATATTAATTCAGATAGTTTATTATCGAATGCCACAATGGTAAGCCAAACAACATATCTCTTTGATGATACGGTTGAAGAAAACCTTCGTATCGCTAAACCAGAAGCTACGTTAGAGGAAATTCAAGATGCATGCCGTATGGCATCTGTCCATGACTTTATCATGACGCTGCCAGATGGCTACCAAAGCAAAAGTCGGAACACTTGGAGATAATCTTTCTGCAGGCGAAAAACAACGCATTGGATTAGCCCGTGCATTTCTACGTGGTAGTAAGTTAATCTTGTTGGATGAACCTACAAGTAACGTAGATAGTATCAACGAAGGTATTATTCTTAAATCTCTAAAACAGCAAAAACACGATAAATGCATTATTTTGGTATCCCATCGTGAATCTACAATGGCAATCGCTGACCGCATCTATCGTGCATCAGAAGGTGTCATGCATGAACAAAATTGAAGAAAAACGTCAACGTGAGATTTCTATCGTCACAAAGATGATTGAAGTCTATTGTAGAAAGAAACACGGCACAAAAGATGGTCTTTGTCCTGAATGCCAGGAGTTACTTGATTACGCTACAACGCGCAGTAACCACTGCCCATTTATGGAGACAAAAACCTTCTGTGCAAACTGCCGTGTACATTGCTACAAACCAGAAATGAGAGAAAGAATTAAAAATGTGATGCGCTTTATGCGGTCCAAGAATGTTGTTATATTATCCACTCGCAACGATTCGACATCTCATTGAAAGCATCAAAGAGAAAAGAAAACTGGAGAAACAGAAATGAATTTCAAAAAAAGATATTTTGGATAGTACTAGGAAGTATCAGCCTTGGGGTTGGTGTCATACGAGCATTTATTCCACTACTACCATCCTTTCCCATTCTTACTACTCGCAGCATTTAGCTACAGTAAGAGTTCTGAAAGACTGCACAACTGGTTTATCAACACCAAGATATACAAAAACAACTCTAGAGAGTCATCTTAGCGGTAAAGGCATGACAAAAAGCCGCTAAAAATTCGCGTGATGTGTACAGTTACTGTATTTATGTTATTCGGATTTATTATGATGATTCGTAAAGCATTGTATATTCCATGTGCAATTCTTGGGGTTGTATGGTTAGGTCATATGATTTACTTCATCTGGGGTGTCAAAACTCGAGTAGATGATTCTGAAGAATAATTGTTTTACAACAAAATTTGTCGTGATAAGATACCAGTGAGGTAATTATCATGGCAAATTTTTTATTGTTATGCTGGGAATTCTTTAAAACCGGTTTATTCTCCATCGGTGGTGGACTTGCAACAATCCCCTTCTTACAAGAGATGTCATTAAAATATGGATGGTTTAGTCTAACAGACTTAACGACCATGGTCGCTATCAGCGAATCAACACCTGGACCAATGGGTGTCAATATGGCAACCTATGTAGGAAATCACGTATACGGTTTCTTCGGTGGTATCGCTACAACTCTATCTGTTACAGCACCAGCATTTCTATCTATTATTCTGATCGCAACAGCGCTTCAAAAATTTGAAGACTCTGTGATTGTACAAAATGCATTTATGGGCTTAAGACCTGCAGTAGTAGGTTTAATTACATCTGCAGTGATAGGTATCTATTTACTAGCATTATTTGATATCACTGCATTCCAAACAACAAAATCTCTTTTAAGTTTATTTAAGTGGAAGCCTATTATCATATTTGCATGCATGTTAACTGTTTATCACTTTAAACCAAAGACACATCCAATACTATTTATTATCGCAGCCGCAATTATTGGAATCTTATTTAAACTATAATTATGGTTAAACAATCAGCTTAATAACTATGCACTTTTCGGTACTGATAAGACCTCCCAGAGTAAGACATACATCTTTTCCTACCATCATACCTGCCTTAATTGAGATTCGTGACCCTCGAGATCAGCAGTTTGCCCTAGTTCTTTCTTCAGATTCCACCTCACGATGGACACCTTGAATTCAGCTAAACCTTAGGGACTACATTCCTTGGTTAGAGGTACCTTTCAACCTCCAAGATATACCATGTCTGGCACACCAAGAAAAACCTACAGAATCTGTTCAAGATATACCATAGAAACAAGTATGAAGAATGTCGATATGTGATAATAATGCTAAAGAAAACGCAATGATAAAAACTGCGTCAAAATCGTACCGATGGAGGTTCAAAGACATTGATGCATGTATTCGACAGATTTGAGGATACGGATTTGATTACAGAACTACTGGAAGGTATGTATGCAGAATTGCACGAAAAGAAACCTAAGAAAGCTAAATGAGGGTAAACAAGCTTCAGTTTGTCGAACTTAGCAAAGCTATAAATTTCTATGAAATGAAACCTATAAAAATTCGTACGAATACTGTAGGGTAAGAAAAGACGTCTTTCTCTATACTAAAATATGCCGAACGAAAGGGGGAATCAAAATGAATATTATCAAGTCGTTTAACAATACGATTGATTATCTTGAAACAGTTCTTGATGATGAAATTGACGAAAAGAAAGTAACTCAGTTATCCGGATACTCTTATTCGATGTTCAGCCGCTTGTTTTCTATTCTAACCGAAACAACACTCTCAGACTATTTGAGAAGCAGAAGATTGACGTGAAGCAGCCATGATATTAAGAGATACGGACGAAAAGATTATTGATGTTGCATTCAAATTCGGATACGAGTCATCAGATTCATTTGGAACAGCGTTTAAAAATTTTCATGGATTTACTCCTTCAGAGGTGAGAAATGGGAAACCATTTAAATTAGTTTCACGGGTACAATTAGCACTCAGTGTAAGAGGAGGAAGAAGCATGAATATTACAATTCAAAAGAAACAAGCCTTTGCAGTCGCAGGAGTAAATGAACAAAGCATTAATTCATCATTATGTCCAAGTGTCTGGGATAAGCTGTATGAAAAATATAGCCACGATGAACTTGCAAGTTTGGAAAACGGTCAAAGTGTTGACGTTTGCCATGATGTGGAAAACTTAAGCACAATAAACTATATGGCAGGCTATATTGTTAATGATGTAGACAAAGCAAGAAGCATGGGCTTAGATGTTTTAGAAGTTGATGAAGCAGAGTATGCCGTTGTAGAGTTAACAGGAAGTGTTCCAGATTGCATTCATACCGGATGGAAATATGCGATGGAAGTATTCTTCCCCGAGCATGGCTATGTTCACTCAGGAAAGCCTGATATTGAATATTACTATGAAGGTGATATGCATAGTCCTGATTACAAAATGGAGTTATGGATTCCAATAACTAAAGCTTAAAATCCAATTTGTCAAGAATACAAAAATAGTGGCAGAGATTCCTCCCTGCCGCTGTGCGTCTGAAATAGTCTGAAAATAGAAAAGGTACTTACATAATTTAGTGCTCTCTTTTGCCTTTATTTTTCATTTTGAATACTCTATTTTCTAGAAAATGACAAATATTCTAATTCAATTTTGTCTTGATGGGTACCAATAGAATTAATGGTTTAAATGTAAATGAAAGCCATAATTATCACTCTTTCCAGCGCTATTGATCTTCTCTGTACGTACCTCATATATTCCATCACCAGAATAATCCATTCAGCTGATGTCCACCTTTTAATGTATAGAAAGGTATCTGATGGGTTTTCGTGCGCTAGTATAAAATGTTTCGACCTTATATACAGATTGGATAAAAAGTAGTAAGTAATTATTCGATCACTAGCCGAGTACTACTCTTTCTAAATCAGAGAAGATTTGTGGTTTAGTGTTGAAGCCAATTATCTTCTGCAATAAGACTGCATTTGAACGTTATCATTTTCAGATTTGTCAGTATAGTCTGTACCCAAATGTGTAATCACTTTCACCGTCTTTACTCTAAAGATGCCGTAATATGGATTGGTGATGTATTCTTCATGAAGAGGGTGTTGATCATCAATCAAGTAATTTTCCTAACATTTTAATGATAACTCACGGATTAATCGGATTGCATTCCATATCATAAAACTGATGTATCAGAGATCTCAATCATTCTGATTAATTTCATATAGTTCTGATAATTTGTATGCATACGGTTCTTCTTCAACTTGTGTTACTTCATTACTCAAGTTACTTCTTGGCTTACTTGTCTTCGAGTAGAACAACCTCTAGCGAACATGAAAATGATGCAATTAGTATTATCGGAATCGTCTTTTTCATAGTCACCTCAAATGATGTCGTTGCAACAAATCCGTAAAGTCTATGATTTTATCTAATTACATTATGCTTCCCCCATAATAAAACCCTGGGACATATGCCCAGGGAAGATAGAAACCACAATATTTTTATTTTTCTTTTGCTAGCTTTAACGCTAGCTTCTGCGAGATCTTTTTCGATTTCAGCAATCTTTTGCAATATCTTCTTCAAGTGTTTTTAATTCTTCAGCGGAGAATTGAGACTTATTTGCTTTCAACTGTGCCTTTAATACTTGATCATAGTGGCATATTTTGAGTCTGTTCAATCTGGTCTTTTATTCATTGTTGCAACACCTTATTCCATAGATCTTGGTGTGCAGCACATACTTCATTTTCTTTTTGCTGTAAGAGCTGCTAATTCATCATTGCTACCAGTTCGTGTCCTTCTTTTACTTGTCCCTGTGTAACAGTTGATGAAACTTTATTTCCAGCCTTCACGTTCAATCATCTTGATGATTCTTCTTGCTTCTTTTCATCTTCAAGATTACCTACGATTGGATCGCCGATAATATTTCCTTCTTATCAACCATTACTGTTGTTGGGAAACTAGATCTTAGCTAAGTGCCTTTGCCTCATCCACTGGTGATAATAATATTTCTATGCAGCACCTTGCTTAGCAAGAATATCTTTTGCATCCTTAAGTGTTGCTTCGTCTGATGCTTCAACGTTTGCACCAATGAGTTCAGCACCATGCTCCTTTAACTTCTTGTTAAACTTTTCAAGTGCTGGCATTTCGTTTACGCATGCTGCACATTCATTGAACCAGAAGTTAACAAGTGTTACATCATTCTTACTGAATAAAGACTCATTACATCCTTACCATCAAAGTCTTTACCCTTTAAACTTAGGGAATGCTTCTGATTTTGCTGTTTCTGTTGTAGTTGTAGTGTTTGATGTTTGTTTTTCTTCTTTTTTGTTGTTGCATGCTGGTGTAACTGCCATAACTGCAGATACAGTAAGTAGAGTAAATCTCTTGATACGTCCATTTTCATTTTCCTCTTTTCATTTTATACATTTTGTAATTTCTTGTTTGTTGCTTTTGATTCTTAGCTTCGCTCTTTTCTTTACGCTAATATAAGTGCTAATTGCTTGCGTTGGACATGCTATATACCTCTCCATCGGATACATTCCAAATCACCGGTATTCTTTGTGATATCAACATTCATCTTACAAATTCTTGCGCATTTACCACAGGATACGCACTTGTTCTTATCAACATGATAGTTGAAGATGCGATCTTATTAAATAACGCATAGAATGCACAAGCGGCGAGATCCATTTTACAGAATGGGCGATATACAAATATTGACAATGTTGTAATTGTAACAAGAATTGTAAACTTCCAATTGAATAATGTGCCTAGTGTTGCATGAATGTTTTTTTATCCACGATAGAGAGTGAATTCCACCTTCTAAGATACCTTGTGGACAAATATATTTACAAGTAGAGTAATGCAATACCTGACTTTATTTGTCATAATAATTGGTAACGTAATTACCACAACAGCTAGGATAATAAACTTCAAATATGTTAAGAATCTTAATTTCTTTGTACTGAATTTCTTTGTCGGGATCTTGTGTAGTAAGTCTTGATACCAGCCAAACGGACACATAAAGCCACAAATCAATCTTCCGACCATTACACCGAAGAAGATTAGAATTCCACTGATGTAATATGAGAAGTTATATTTTGATGAACCCACAACTGCTTGGAAGGAACCCACTGGGCAAGCTCCTGTAGCGGCTGGGCATGGATAACAATTCAATCCCGGTACACATACCTGCTTAATTTTCCCATTGTAGAGAACACCTTTTAGAAAATTAGGTATATGCATGTTTGTCAAGAATGTGGCAAACATTTGGATCGTATTACGTCTCTTCAGGAATTTTTAGAAAAGATTTTGATTTAGGTGATGTCATACTATCCAATTCCTACACACTCTAAGCAAAGACGAATTGCTTTACCGAATACACTCTCAACTTCTCCTCGAGAAGCACCAACGCAGATAAATACAACTGCTAATACAACCAGGAATGCTTGTGCGGCTATTCTAGAGTGCGTTGGATATTTTGCCAATAAGACTCATTTGGAATCGTCCTCCTTTACCTCAATTTCTATCTGACGTGAAAAATATAACAAAGCTGATATAAAAATTTGTGTTAGAAATTTATCAACTTATTTTTCTAATTTAATTTACATTCATGTGCATAAAATACATATATATGGTTCGCGAGTCACTTGAAATGTTTCAGCATGAATATGCTATACTGAGTGCGGATATGCTCAGCTTCTGACAGTTTAATAGCATTTCGAAAAGGACATTATTGCATATGAGATTATTAGTGGTAGAAACGTAAAATCACTCTTTGCGAAACAATCTAAAGAGCTACGTCTTGATGGATATGAAGTAGATATATGTTACGATGGTGGCACCGCTTGGAATATGATGCCATGGATGAAAGCTATGATTTAATCATCCTAGATTTAAACTTACCTGTTATGGATGGTATGGAAGTACTACGTAACATTCGCAAAGAAGACTCAGAAACAGCGGTATAATTTTATCTGCACGTGGACATTTGCAGGATAAAATTGATGGTCTCGATAGCGGTGCGAATGACTACCTATGCAAGCCATTCCACTTTGAAAATTAGAAGCACGCGTTCGTAGTTTAACAAGACGTCGTACCGTACAAAATAATGTCATTCTTTCTTGTGGAGAACTTTCTTTAGATACCAAGAGTCGCACTGCCATGGCTAGGGTGAAAAACTCCCATTAACACGTAAAGAGTTAGGTCTATTGGAATACTTGTTATTACATCAAGAACGTCCAGTTCCACAAGAAGAACTCATCCAACACGTGTGGGATAGTAGTGTCGATAGCTTTAGTAACTCAATCCGTGTACATATTTCTGCTTTACGTAGAAGTTACGTGCAGCACTTGGTTATGATCCAATCGCAAATCGCATTGGACAAGGCTATGTGATTGGAGGGCAACAGGATGAGTAAACGTCATTCTCTACAATGGAAACTAACTGTCATTACCGCAATCATCGTTATCTTATCCTGTCTTGCGATTAAGCTATACGAATTAGTAAATCTGCGATTGCCTCTATGAGTAAAATCAGAAGATTCTGCCGTTGCGATTTTGCCAGCTAACCCTGCAACAGATAATACAGGAGAAGTTGTTCAATTACAGATTTCTACTAAAGATGTCATCTCTGATATGGCAAAAGGAATTCAAGCGGACTTCTGGAAAAAGCAGTTTACTCATTACAATTATTATCACCGTCGCAAGTAGCTCTATGATGTACTTCTTCATTGGCTATGCATTAAAACCACTACAAAATCTCGGTGAACAGATTGAAGATATCCAAGCGAAAAACTTAAAACACCTTGTTGTAAGTGATCAAAGCTCCATTGAAATCGAACAGCTGACAAATGCATTCAACGAGATGTTAGAACGTCTCAGTAATACCTTCGCAGCACAACGACAATTCTCCGCAAATGCCGCACACTGAATTACGTACACCTCTTGCGGTAATGCGCACAAACTAGAAGTATTTGAGAAAAACAATAACCCTAGCGCTGCGGAATATCAAGAAACTGTCCATATGATTCGTATGCAGACATCACGTCTATCTCATGTCATTGAAATTCTTCTTGAGATGACAGATCTACAATCTGCCCAAAAACAAGACCATATCTCATTAGCAGATATGACAGAAGAAGTAATTTGTGATTTAACAGCAGTCGCTGATAAAAAGAAATTACCATCATCAAACCCCAGGAACTGCTGAAATCATCGGTAATGATACCCTCATCTATCGTGCTATCTATAACCTTGTAACGCCATCAAGTATAACCACAGGCGGCAACGTAACTGTATCCATCAAGGAAGATAGTGAATTTGCCAGTGTTATCGTCAGTGATAATGGATCGGTATCCAACAAGAAGATTGGCAACACATCTTTGAACCATTCTTTAGAGTTGATAAATCACGTAGCCGTGATATGGGTGGTGCAGGGCTTGGACTCGCTCTTGTAAAAGAAATTGCCCACCAACATGGTGGCGATGTATATGTCGTACAAAGCTCAAAAACGGAACAGAAATCGCACTCAAACTACGTCGAAAGTAACAAATGGTCGCTTTATTGGCGACTTTTTCATTATCTGTTCCAGTTGAGCATATATGCAGGGCAGTAGAAGAATGGTATAATAAAGGCTATGAAAACTGGATTATTTATTACATTTGAAGGATATGATGGAAGCGGTAAAACAACCTAAGTACTGCTGTCACAAACATGCTAGAAGCAGATGGCTATCAGGTACGTTATACAAGAGAGACCAGGTGGTTCCAATATTGCCGAACAGATTCGTCACGTGATTTTTAGACCCTAAGAACACTGAGATGGATGCTAGAACAGAAGCACTACTCTATGCCGCAAGCAGAAGACAACACCTTATAGATAAGGTTTTACCTGTACTTGAACAAGGTGTACATGTCATCAGCGACCGCTTTGTGGATAGTTCCCTAGCATATCAAGGCTGTGGTCGTGAGATTGGTATGGATGAAGTTTATGAAATCAACCAATTTGCGATTGAAAACCATATGCCTGATAAGACAATCTTCCTACAGATTGATGCGGAAACAGGTTTAAAGCGCATTCATAGAGGAAGAAAGTATTAGATAGACTTGACCAAGAAAGTGTCGAATTTCACCAGCGTGTTCATGAAGGCTATCAGAAGGTTATTGAGAAATATGCTGACCGTATGATTATCGTGGATGCGACTGCCGATGTCGATACTGTGATTCAAAAGTCCTATGAAATCGTGAAAGGATTATTAGATGCGCAAGGATGAGCTACAGCAACAACAACCTCTGTTTTATCATGCGTTAGAAAATGCATGCATGAATCATAGAGTTGCGAATGCTTATCTTTTATCCGGCCCCTATGGAACCCTTAAACATGAAGCTGCTCTTTTATTCGCAAAGAGTATCTTTTGCGAGCAACACCACGGCATCGCTTGTGAAGAATGTAATACATGTCGGCGCGTAGAAGAAGGCTTGATGCAGACATGGTTCTACTAGATGGTTCCAAGAGTGCAATCTCCAAAGATGATGTAGATGCGATTCAAGAGAAATTCTCAAAGACCGCACTCGAAGATGGAAATGGCTCTCGTGTATACATTTTAGAAAACGTAGAGAACGCAAGTATCTCTGCGCAGAACAGTATGTTAAAGTTTTTGGAAGAACCAGCATCTGGTGTTGTCGCTATTCTTACAACTGATAACATCGATCGTATCTTACCAACCATTGTTTCACGCTGTACGTTAATTCCCTTCTCTCCATTATCAGAAGACTATCTACTTTCCAAAGCGAAAGAAGCCGGTGTACAAGACGTAGATGCTTACTTCATCTCTCATCTTGTAAAAGATATCAACCAAATGAAGGAATTTTGCGGATAGTTCTATCTTTGAAACCTGCAAGATGATGTTCAAACAGTTCTTTAATCTTGAAGGAAGTCGCGAAGAACTGTTGGTAGATTATGATATCTCCTATCGTTCAAGCGAAAAAGACAGTGCAAAAGCAAAGAAAGAAAATATTTTATTACTTAATGGTTTCTTCGATTTCATGTCATTATTTGCTCACGATGTTGTATGCAAGCATATTGAAGGTGCACATTGGTACAAAGAACTACTACAACAAGAAATATACAAACAGAAGAATATGAGAATTGATCATTATCTTACAAAGAACAGAAAGATAAGATTAATCGATTTATTGATTTAAATCTATTAATGGATCAAACCTTCTATAGATTGGAGAATTCAACCATGAACATGGAATGTGAAAATGGTTTATGCGGTTGTCCTATGCACCAAGAGCAGGAACAACCGGCAGTGAAATATGCCTATTCCGTCGCTGTGCGATTTAAGAATGCAGCAAAACCGTATTCTTTTGGCTGCGATAACGCAGATATTAAAAAAGGAAGCTGGGTTGTTGTAGAAACAGCACAAGGAATTGAAATGGGTGAGGTAGATGCGGATGCACTATCAATTGATAAATACAATCTGCATATGCCAACAAAACCGATTATTCGTATCGCTACAGAAAAAGACCAGAAGATGTACGCTGAAAATACCATTGCGGAAAGTGAAGCGTATCGTATCTGTAACGAAGAAATTCTACATTTGAATTTAGATATGAATTTGATGAGTGCACAGTATACACTTGATCGCTCAAAGGTTCTATTTGTATATCTCGCTGATCAGCGTGTCGATTTCCGTGAGCTTTTAAAGGTGTTAGGAACGCGTCTACACTGCCGTATTGAGTTACGTCAGATTGGTGAACGTGATAAGGCAAAGATGGTCGGCGGTATCGGTATGTGCGGTATGGAAACATGTTGCAGCCGATACAAGAATCACTGACGTTATTTCTATTAATATGGCTAAGACACAACAGCTTGCCTAACGTGAGAGAGCTCTCTGGTATGTGCGGTAGTTAATGTGTTTGAAGTATGAAGAAAGCGACTATAAAGGAACTCACTGCAGGACTTCCTAAGATGGGATCGCAAGTTGAATATGATGGCATGTATACCGCCTAACAAGCATGAATGTCATGAAACAGGAAGCCAAGCTAGAAAAACCGTGAACAAGTACTCTTTATTTCCTTGGAAAAATTTACGTGAAAGCAATCCCACGTAAAGGTTTATTCAACAAAACAACCAAAGAGCGATAAACCCGTACATCGTACAATGGTTCATGAAGGTGTAGCTATACCGGTGAATAAAGATAAAGCAGTACACGTTTCAACAGACTTACCAACCGTTAAGGTAGAGTCATCTAAGCCACAAAATAACCGTTCAAATAATAAAAAAACCAACAGAAATCACTCCAACAAGCAGAATCAACCACGTCAAAACGCAGGAAAGAATACTGCTGAACATAAGAAGGTCACTGTACGTACATTTGGACGCAAGAAAAAGATGAGGCGATAACGCATGAACCGCCAGAAATCCTTCGAAAATGAAAAACCAACGCTATATTTAGTGCCTACTCCAATTGGAAATCTCAATGAGATGACTCCACGTGCTATCGATGTCTTAAATAGCGTCGATGTGATTGCGTGTGAAGACACACGTAATAGTGGGCAGTTACTAAAGCATTTTGATATTTCAAAGCGTTTGATTGCTTACCAAAACTTTAATGAAGCCTCCAGCACAAAAGGCATCATTAACTTACTCTCTCAAGGAAATAATATTGCCTTGATTTCCGATGCTGGATATCACTCATCAACGATCCAGGCCAAAGAGTTGTCAGTGAGTAACAGCCCTTGGATATAACGTTGTGCCAATCTCAGGCTGTAGTGCTTTCTTGAACGCACTAGTTGCATCAGGTCTTATTGCACAACCATTTATCTTCATTGGTTTCTTACCACCTTCCACACATGATTGTGTTAAGAAACTACGTCTGTACCAGTCATATCCGATGACACTCATTATGTATGAAGCTCCTCATCGCATTGAGAAGATGCTACAAAGCTGCCTAGATGTGCTAGGTGATCGGCATATCTGTATCGGTCGTGAATTAACAAAAGTACATGAGGAGTTCATCCGTGGTACAATTTCCGAGATATTACCAATTGCTTCAGAGCTAAAAGGTGAAATGGTCGTTGTAATCGAAGGCAATCAAGATGACTATGAAAAAGATATCGATATGGGGCAAATCCTAAACATGGTGAATACTTCTATTGAGAGTGGAATGTCCACAAGCGCCGCAATCAAAGAAGTTGCCAAACAGACAGGTATCCCAAAAAATCAGATCTATGATTTAGTTCATGGAAAAACTGATCAGAAAGGTGTGTGCTAACGAATGTTAAATCAATATGGACAATTGTCCTTAGAACAAACATTGTTCTATGTTACGATTGCGGTTTTCCCTGCAATCTTCTTCATGATTTATATCTATCGCAATGATAGTAAAGAAAAAGAACCACCACTCTTATTACTAAAGTGTATTATTGGTGGTCTACTCTCTGTACCAGTCGCAATTATATTAGAAATGATTTCTGAACAAGTTGTCTTCTATCTTTTAGAAAATGTAGTGACTGCTACACGAGTCGAATTATGGTATCCTAACCGCAATCTTTGTCGGACTTATCGAAGAAGGCTCAAGTTCTTCTTCCTCTATCGATTTACTTGGAAAGACAAAGCATTCAACTACCGCTTTGATGGTATCGTTTATGCAGTATTCGTATCACTAGGATTTGCGGCATTAGAAAACGTCTTCTATGTATTTAATTATGGAACAGGCATCGCATTACAACGTGCACTTCTAACTATTCCAGGACACATGAGCTTTGCGGTATATATGGGCTTATACTATGGTCACGCAAGAGTAGCTGAAGCCTTAAACAGCCCAGATGTAAAGTCATTAAATCTAAAAGCTTCTTATGCATTTGCGTATTACTACATACAATCTTTGACGCAACTCTCATGGTTGAATCAGAGATTGGACTAATCTTCTTCTTTATATTCATTGTTATCCTCAGATATCATCGTATATCGTACGATTCGCCTAGAGTCTAAGAATGATATTCCTATCGTTCCACCAACAGAAGAAGATATCTACGCAGAAACACAATTACCGCATCCTTCCCCAATCATTGAAATTACACACAAGTGAACAGGAAAATGTAATGTTTGTTGTATTATAAGGTTAACTATATTAGTAAGAGGAGTAATTTATGTTAAGTGATCCAACAACTGTCAAATTGATTATCATGGAGCTGTAGGCACAAACGTTGTCTTACTTGTAGCCGTTATCTTCTTGGCATTTAAGAAAAATACATATTATGTAGATGCGGATGGAAACGATGTTGGTACAACAAGAAAGCCACAAGTTAAGAAAGTTATACAGGCTACACCAATCGCTCCAAAGCCAAAACCAGTACAACAACAAAGCAGAATGTAGAAGATTCACTCGCTGCGACAACAGTTCTTACTGACTTAGAAAGACCTATTATGCCAATATCTCCAACAATCAAACCAATAAAGGTTGATTCCTTGGATACACCAATTCGTGAAAAGAATAATGATGATTCCGCAACATTATTCGAAGAAATCTTCTCTACAACAAATCTAGATGAAGCGATCCAAAAGATTCTCGTTACAATCAAAGTAGCAGGACAAACAAAGGATCATACAATCAGTAAATTACCTTGCTTGATTGGACGAGAAGCTGCTAGTTGTGACCTTGTTATCAATGAGCCAGCAATCAGCCGTAAACATGCACGCATATTAATTGAAAGTGATACATTCTATTTAGCAGACGTTTCCGAACATAACGGAACATACCTAAACGGAATTAAATTGCCACCACTTGGTAAAGCTCGTATCCACGAGGGAGACCACATCAATTTAGGCCGTGCAGAAATCGTCATCAACCAAATTATTGACTAAAGATGCTTAGACATCTTTTTCTCTGATTCTATATAATAATGATGTATGATTAACGGGTATGGAGGTTCAGTATGAATTTAGACCTAAACAACAAGCTACACGGATTTGTCCTTGAACAAATCAAAGATATCGAAGACGCAAAAGGGACTTTATATATGTTCCGTCACGAACAAACAAACGCAGAACTCTGCTGGTTAAAACGTGATGATAAAAATAAGACCTTTGCGATTACATTCAAAAACAATCCTGATAACGACACGGGTGTTTTCCATATTCTTGAACACAGTGTTCTAAATGGTTCAAAGAAATATCCTGTACGTGAACCATTTGTGGAACTATTAAAAAGCAGTTTACAAACATTCTTAAATGCCTTTACGTATCCGGATAAGACAATGTATCCGGTAAGTAGCCGCAACAACAAAGACTACATGAACCTCATTTCTGTATATATGGATGCGGTATTCCAGCCAACAATCTATACAAACCCAAATATCTTTCTTCAAGAAGGTTGGCATTATCAGATTCATGATGTAAATGAAGAGATGGAATACAGTGGTGTTGTACTCAATGAGATGAAGGGTGCCTTCTCCTCTGTTGATGAAACAATCGTAGACGAACTTAACCGTATGTTATTCCCAGATAACTGCTATACGTATGTATCTGGCGGTGACCCACGTTATATTACAGATTTAACTTATGAGAAAGTTTATCGAAACACATCAGAAGTTCTATCATCCATCTAACGCACGTGTTTGGGTAGATGGTGACCTAGATATTGATGAAGTACTCTCGTTTTATCCATGAAGAATACTTTGTTAACTATCATAAGGAAGAGATGGATTTCGCAATTCCTATGCAGAAGATTCTACCAGCTGTGCACAATCATATCTCCTACGAAGTGAATGAAAATGAACCTACCGAGAATCGCTCCCACATCTCTTTTGCGAAGATTATTTCTACCTATGATTCTTATGTACAGAATATTGCATGGTGCGCTCTCTTCTACACTTGTAGCCCAACAATGAATCACCATTAAAGAAGGCTATCCTCGATAACAACCTCGGTGAGAGATGTTGACTTAGATTTATATGACGGTATTCAACAGCCATGGCTTGTCTTAACCATTCGTAACACCGATGCAGACAAGTATGACGCAATCCACAAAAATATTACGTTCTACCACAAACAGCTGAAAAAGATGGCTTAGATCATGAAGAATTACAAGCAACCATCAACCAGATGGAATTCGGGTACCGTAAAGCCCATGAGGCCTGCAGGTTTAATGTATGGACAACGTGCAATGGATAGCTGGCTATATGGTGGTGATCCAGCAGAACCATTATCCAACGGAAAGCTATTCGATATCTTTACGTGAAAAGATTGAACAAGGATATTTTTGAAGAACTCTTATCATCCTCTCTTATTAGATGAAGAACATCTTAACTCCTTAACAGTTGTGCCATCCACAACAATGGGAGCTAAGCGCGTCGCAGACGAAAAGAAACGTCTAGCAGATATTAAGGCTTCTAGTAAAGAGAATGTTCTAAAGTATATTGAGCAAAACAAGGCACTAGACCTATGGCAACAGTCTACTGATACAAAGGAACAACTAGCTACTCTACCTAAGATTCATCTTTCAGAGATTGATGAAAAGCCAGAAGACCTTCCACTACAAATCGAAAAAGTACAGTCTGTTAAAACACTGATTCACCCTGCCCAAGAATCCGGTATTGTTTACCTCTTTTTCTACTTCTCACTTGCAGGAATTACAATCAAGCATTTACCAGCAGTTGGTTTTTTTACCGATTTACTTATGAACCTACCAACTACGAAGAAGACAGTTCGTGAGTTACAGCGTGCTGTACGCAAGGACCTTGGTTCCTTGAATATCGTTACAGATGTATACTCACCTGACAACCGTTCTGATGCATGTATTCCAGTCCTTGCGGTATCCTGCTCTGTACTAGAAAAAAACATAGATAAGGTTGTACCGCTGATTTTAGAAGTTATCAAAGATACGAAGGATTTACAAAGGAAGAAATCTTACCTATTCTCAAACAAGGTAATGAAGGCGCAAGACAATCCATCATCATGAATGGACATTCCTTCGCAATGCGTCGTGTATCTGCACACCATAAATTTGCAGAAGGTGTATTCCGTGAATATATCGGTGGATATGAAAATGCGTTATTCAGTAGAAGTTAGAAGATAACTACGATGAGATGATTGATGAAGTCATCAATGAGTTTGAGATGTACCAGGAAGTATTATTCTCTAAGGATCGTTTGATTGCTAGTGTAACTGGTGATCATTTGGATATCGTAGAAAAATTCATCGCTGGTATCAATCTCATTGAAGCACAAGGAAACATTGTGCACTACCCACTCTTACAAGAACCCTAAAGGAAGCACTTCAGATTTCCAGCAGGTATCTCCTACTCTGCCGCAGGCACTAACATTAAGGCCTTCGACTTTGAATATGATCCATGCTTGCAGGTAATCGCACATCTATTAACCTATGATTATCTTTTGGACAGAGGTCAAAGTGTGAGGGCAATGCATATGGAACAGGCTTCAGTGCGAATCAAAGACGGAAATATCGCCGCGTACTCCTATCGTGATCCAAGCCCATCACATTCCATTGAAATCTATCGTGATATCTACAAACGTATCAAGCAACTAGCTGAAGATGAACATACTGACTTAGCAGGATATATCATCGGCACAATTGCGGCGGCAGAGCACTCTGCACCCGGCTGCGAAAGTTCGACTAGCAGATATTCGCTACTCCGTAACACCACATGACGAAAACCATGTAGCTGCACGCAAGAAAAGTCCTCTCTATGAAGAGAAGATCTCGCAAGATACGTAGAACTCTTCGAGAAAGCATTACAGGCACCAACATCCTGCATTGTCGCAAACGCAGAAACGATTGAACAATGCAAGGAAGAAGGATATACAATCTTGATTCAATCTCTTAAAAACGGCACAAATGCCGTTTTTTATTGTAATAATTGTGTCTAACTTTCACAAAAATGAAATATTTTCAGGTTAGCCATTTTCTAACATGCGATCACAAACTTCTTTTGAGCAAAGGTGTTGAATTCAAAATAAATCATTCTATAATGATAATGGTTCTCAATAAGTGGTGATTATGAAAAGAAGACAGACTTATCAAAAACAAGAAATATTAAATATTATCCAAGGAATTGGAACGCATATGACTGCGGAAGAAGTTAAGTCTGCTTTTAGATCAAAAGGGAGACCGGCATTGGTTTAGCGACTGATATCGCAATCTTAATCTTCTCGTCCAAGAAGGTGTGATTCAGAGTATACAGGTGAAGGCTACAACTTCTATGATGGTAATCCTGCTCCACACGATCACTTACGTTGCACAAAAATGCGGTAAGATGATCGACCTTGGTGAAATGCCTTATGATTCTTGCCCAGATGAAAAGGTAGAAAAATTCACCGGTGGAAAAGTATTCAGTCATGTCACTATTTTTGAGGGAATTTGCAAAGATTGTCTAAATGAGGAGGACACAAGCAATGGAATTAAAGGGTTCAAAAACCGAAAAAGAATTTAAATGATGTCATTCGCTGGCGAGTCAATGGCTCCGCAACAAGTACACTTTACTTCGCTGAGAAGGCTCGTGAAGAAGGTTATGAACAAATCGCAAACATCTTCTTAGAAACAGCACGTAACGAACAGGAACACGCTAAACAATGGTTCATCGCATTATGCGGTGGTGCTATCCCAACAACTCACGAATGCTTACAGATGGGTGCTGATGGTGAAAACTACGAGTGGACAGACATGTACAAGAGAATGGCTGAAGAAGCTCGTAAGAAGGATTCACACGTATCGCAGCTCAGATGGACATGGTAGCTAAGGTTGAAAAGGAATCACGAAGAAAGATACGAGAAGTTAAAGGCTAATGTCTTAAACGCTCAAGTATTCGAAAAAGGACGAGCCAGTAGTATGGCAGTGCGAAATCTGTGGTTACACAATTGAGTCCAAGAAAGCTCTAAGATTTGCCCACTCTGCAGCTACAAAGGGAAAGCTTCTTCGAAGTTAAGAAGAAAATTACTAAAAATAAATGGAAGCCAAATTACTGAATGTAAGACTTCCTTTTATTTTGATACCGAAAATACTAATTAGAATTTCTATATTTGATCGTTTTCCAACGTTTATTTGATTGCTGAATTTACATCGTAATTGTACTAAAAATTGGGAAATGGTTTCCTAATATAATTACAACTTTCCATATTTTTCGTTCATAGCAATCAAATATGTCGTTTAATACCACATAAAGGTAATGAAACTATTATGAGTGTGCAGTCAAATGTGGAAAACCCTGATTTTCCACACAAATATTTTACTGATACCAGCACATATCTATGACCTATCTTCTTAATAAAACTTTGCGGATAACTTTTTACAGTATCATCTTTCTTCCATAAAACAAGAATAACGTTCTTTCATCAGAAAGGTCTAGGGGGATTATGACATGACTTATGATTGATATACAGGTACTCACCTATTTCGCGTTTACGATTAAAGTGTCTCTTTTATGTCAAAAACTTACATATGTTCATACATTAAAATCATTAACAAAATGATTACTGCAGAACAACCTAAAACAAATAATATCTTTCCTTTTTTAGAGTGGAACATCTTAATGGGATTATTTTTGATTGAAAGAATATATGTAACAATTGATACAGCCAACAATCCAAAAAGATCCAAACATAACAAGGATATCAAATCTTTCGTATTTACTAAAAAAATGTCCCGACAGCGTGAGAAATCATTAAACTAATACCTGAAAATGATTTCATATTTAGTATGTTTCTTTATCTTAAAGTCTCGTAGCATTTTCCAATACCCTCAAAATCTACCTAATTGATTTCTAAATACATCATTCAAAAATATATCATTCTTCTTGTTATAATTCCACATAATTATTCAATAATATCAACTCTATGTTTTCCACTAAATTAGAATACTAAACTCCAAACATCTCTATTATGAATATAACAGAAGATATTTCATAAAAAGCGGTATGAAAATACCATCTTTTCTTTATGATTATCTTAGTGAAAAGAGGAACATCATATGTCACAGAAATCTATGTTAAACCCAAGAAAGTTACACCCTTAAATATCCTACTTATCTTGATAGGATCATCCTTATACGCATTATCCGTAAATTTCTTCTTAGTACCTTTGAAGCTTTACTCTGGAGGAGTCCCTGGTACAGCTCAGATGTTAAGAACATTATTCTTTTCTAATGTTCAAAATGTAGATACTGCAGGTATTATCAACCTTGCGTTTAATATCCCACTCTTTCTTCTAGCTTTAAAGAAGATGAAGAAAGCGCATGGTCGTAGGAACCGTGTTATCTGTTGCCTTACAGACAATCATCTTTACTTATATAATCGCCCCTTCTGCACCTATTCTCGATGATAAACTTGCATGCATTGTAATCGCTGGACTATTAGGTGGCGTTGGATGTGGATTAATTCTTACAAATAGCGCAAGTGCAGGCGGCCTAGATTTATTGGGTTTATATCTAAGTCATAAGTCAAAGAAGATTTCTGTAGGGACTATTCAATGTACTTTATAATATTGTTCTCTATACATTAATGGCAGTACTTTTTGATGTTTCAACTGCGTTATACTCTATTATCTATATCGTTGTATTCTCTGTTACGATTGACCGTTGGCATTATCAAAATATCGAAGTTGAGTTGATGATTTTCACACATGTACCTGAAGTGAAAGAGATGATCATGCATGAATATGCAAGAGGTGTTACTTGTTGGGATGGTAGGGTGCTTATACCAATCATCAAACCGAAGTACTCGTAACAATCGTCGCAAAAAGTGAGGTTTCATCTGTCCAAAGAGATTCGAAAGCTTGATCCAAATGCCTTCGTAATCGCACATACACGTGTCTCTGTGTCTGGAGGTTACCAAAAAGCATTTGTTTAACGCTAAAAATGCGATTAGTAGTGATTTGTTTTCTTTGTGATGCATTTTGTAATAAATATTCCTAAGGTTGAGCACCTTCTGTCATGTCTGATGGTAAACTTCTATGGAGACCTCTTTAGAGGAAACCGTATATTAGCCGCAAAATCTGAAGAAGTTTTTATGCAGAGATCTCGACAGAGTCTAATTAATTTAATAGAGATAAAAGATGGAGATTACGAATTCTCCATCTTTTCTCTTATTAAATTTCTAAAGCTTATCATGATGTACTGACCATGCATATGCATCAATTATTTTATTTGGGTAAAATTAGCTGTAGTGCTTTTCTATATGTATTGATCTGTTCTGTATACAACGATTTAATCTTAGATAATTCTGCGTTATCCGTCTTAAAAATCAATCAGGATAATTCTATCTTCTAAGATTGACACAAAGTCCATGATACCATGTATCTTTTCTTTCTCTGTTTGTACATAGAAAGGATACTCGTGATAATTTCACCTTCTACAGCTTGGTGATATATATCTGAATCACCGAATGCCAGTAGATGTTTTAACTCTGATTGAAGAGATTTAGGAATGTTAAATCATCTGCGTTAAATAATCTTGTTGGTATTTGTTCAAAGCATGCATGAATGTGTGCCATATTCTCTTCAGCATTTGTTTCTGTTAAGTCTAATGCTGGTAGTTTCTACCAAACTCGGTAGAACTTGGTGTTAATATTTCCTTCTCTTCTACACTTGTATATCCATAGTGAGGAAGTTCTGTGACAGTCTCTGTCTCTTTATGTTCTAGGTATACATTCCATGATGGATCAATATCAACCCGTTTCATAATTGGTTCGTTTGCCATTGTGCTAAGGATTAATCCTGACATACCATTACGGATGAGTAAATCGCCTAACATAAACTTCTTTCCACGATATGGAATTGGTTTGGGTAGTGCGTCTACGATATAGAGTCTACGTACTGCACGTGTAACTGCTACATATAAGATACGAATAAATTCTTCCGCATCTTCTAGGTTTGCTTTGTATTCAATCGCACGTTTATGAATTGTCTTTCGTTTCGCATGATATGGATTCGCACATAAAGAAGTTTAATCCAAGATAGAGATCATCATCGACATTGACTGCTTCTGCACTATCTCTAAACTGATTTATTGCATTACTCCACAGGAATACATACTTATACTGCAATCCTTTTGAATGGTGAATCGTTGTGACGGTAACGATATCATCTGCTGAGCCCTTAGAGACAGCTTCATTGGATACTTCATCTTCAACTGCTTTTAAGGAATTTAAGAATTCCGCAACAGAGTGATACTTCGCAGATACTGTCATTTCAAATAGATAGTCAAAGTTTGACTGTTGACTGATATTTAAACGATTGAAGTAAGTGTTATGATTCGCAAGCTCTGATAACATTCTTGGAATACCATAGGTATCCGCAATCTCTTTATACATCTGTAAATCATCATAGATGCCAAACTCTTTGGCGACTGCCTTTATTGAACCTAGTCTTATCTTTGCCTTTGCAATCTCTTCATCACTATAGTTATAGAGATTAGAAACCATGCATGCAAATAGAGCAGAGTCTGCTTCTTCGTCTAACATAGCAGTACATAACGCAATAACTGTTTGACATAGCTCTGAACGATAGAATCCTTCACGTGTATCAATGCTGTAAGGAATTCCCTTCGCTTCAAAGGCCGCTTTGAGATATGCTTTATCACCATGACTTCGTAAGAGTATCGCAAAGTCATGGAAAGATGGTAGCTTTGTATCGTTCTTTTTTGCAAGTTCGAATTCTTGGTTATAGGTATCAATAATCTTATTGGCAATCCAATTTGCCTTGATCATCTTGATATCCTCATCTTCGTCCTCATCATCACTGACAATCGTTGTTTTATTCTTCGGAGCATAACTTGCAAATTCAATTAACGCATCTGGACTATCATTCTTTTGGAAACCAGTCAACGATATCATCCTCACCATACTTTTCTGTACTCTCTTTTACATTCATGATCTTTTGAAAGAGTATATTTGTAAATTGAATAATACGTGCATCTGAACGATAGTTTCTAGAAAGGATGATCTTCGCAGACTGCATAGATGTATCGATAGTTTCTTCAGTAATCTTTTCTGACTCATTTAATTTGGAACGCATTAGCGCAGGCTTCGCCTGACGGAAACGATAGATAGATTGTTTCGTGTCACCTACACGAAAGATACAGTTAGGACTTGCAATCATTTCAATAATTGTGTCCTGTAGTTTACTGTATCCTGGAACTCATCAATCATGACTTCTTGTAAGTTATCATGAGTTTTACCTTCGCAACATTTTTCATGTTTTGAATTTCATATGCATAGCGCTCCATATCGAGAAATACATTGCGGTATTTTCTTGTTTGATACGTATACAATTTTGATATGTATTCTTCACTAGGTTAATGAGTGCCGTATTGATGATAGAGGCATCTCTTGCGTCTGAGACAAAATCATCTTCATTCAAGCGTTCTCTGCCATATTCTTGAGTATCTTTTTCAAATGATCCATTGCACGTGCATGTTCCGGATAATTCTCTTTCTTATAACTAGAAAGCTTTGTATCATCCATCATTTTCGAATCTGTTGTTTATAGTTTTGATATATCGCAAAAGTATAGGCAGAATGTTCATCTTCTGGCATCAGTTCAGCCTGTAATGTTCGAATGATATTTAAGAATGTATCAAAGGCTACAGAATTATCGATTACTTTTCCACGTCCATTGATGGCTTCCGGTAACTCTTGCAAGATTTCAATATCGCTGCAATACTGCCAGCTGTCCATACAAAGACGCAAAAAGAAATACTTACGGATATTGATATCGAATGCATCAAATGATGTAAAGTTATTTGAACTTGTAGGATCAAACTTCTTTGGATACATCTTTAATGCATGTTGGTACCATTCATCTGGATCAACGGATGATTCCGCATGACGATTGATTTTCACAACCGCATCATATAGTCCATCATAGTCGTCAGCACGACTAGAAAGAGTACAAGCTAGCATAATGGTTTCTTTTTGGACTTATTTGATAGGGCATACTCTAATGCACGCATAAACGCATCACGCTGAATATTTTCATTTTGTCCACTTGAGAGAATATTTTCTGTCGTTGCTGGATCTAGACCAATAATGTTGTAATACTTCTTGATAATAGATAAACAGAAAGAGTCGATGGTTGTAATATTTGCACTTGCAAGTGCGATAATCTGATCATCGATATACTGAATTAATTCTTGATCAACAGGTTCTTCTTTTTCTGCTAACTGTTTGATTTCGTTTGACTCTCTGGGCAACACGCTTCTTCATTTTCACCTTGCAGCTGCTTCGGTAAATGTTAGCAAGGATACTGATAAAGGTACATGGTTATCCTCAATACATCTTTTTACCAAACGGGATACGAGTACTTTTGTCTACCTGCACCTGCAGAGGCGAAACGACGATGCCATCCCAGAAGAATTACAGGCAACGGACTGTTCAGCAGATAATGATTTTTCTCAGAGATTCTCATCTTCTTTTGCCCCCTTTGCCGCAACTTCTTCTTTATCTAATTTAAATGGAATTTCAGTTGGAATACCTTCCACCTCCACTGCTGTTGAATTCGATATTCACCATCAAGTGATACATCGCCATATATGGTAATGTTGTATTCTCACTGGAGAAAGTTCAATATTTTCCGCAGTACATGTTCATGGAATTTTGCATAGATTCCTTCAATGTATGCTTGAATCTTATCAAAGTCGTAGATATTCTTTGGACTCTTGATATGTCTTGCGCCTAAATCCACATCATCACGATGTTCGTTGAAAATCCATACGGCACACTTTTCGACTCTTGATGAAATCCCTTCTAAGCTATTTAACAATGCTTGTTTTTGGCATATCGCCACATTTGTTGTAGATACGATTCAATCAATCGTTTCATCCTTCATAGAGATATACTGTACAGCTGTTGGATTGTATTTCTTTCCTTGTAGGTTATTTGCTACAATCATCATATACGTTAACATCTGTAGACGCTAAGCCCTGCTTTATCCCTGCTTCGCACTAATAGATAATACCGAAGATTTGTAATCATGATGCGAATTAAATCCTCAGTGATCAGACGTCGATCAATAATACCGTGGATATTCACATTACCAATTACTGCTTTCAGGTAAACGATACTCAAAAATATTCTGGAATAAAGCTTGAATCTTTTTCCAAATCATGCATGAATGTCATAAACTTAGACAATGAATCTGCCAATCTTTCCAAAGAGATATCATATAGATATTGTTCATTTGGATGTTAGTTGGCAGTATATCAAAAATATTGTCTTAGTAGCTCTTTGATTTCGGTAGATGTTAAAATGTTCTTTCCATCTTCTTGTAATGCATACTGTTTACGCTTTACGCTTTCATGCATGTATTTTATTTTTATAAGAAGATAGTAATGTATACATGAAATGATGTTGAATATTTCAATCGTGATTGGATCAGTCTGAGAATTTTGTGATCCATAATTCCTAATCCCTTTTTGGATAAAAGTATCCATATGGTTGCGGTAACATGACCTCTGTACTAACAGAACCATTTAATAAGCCCTTTTCATCTAAAAATAATTGTTTTGCAGTTTCGTGTTAATTCCATGCTTTACTTCCATATGATTATTCACAATCAGAATTGGCCATGGGTGTTTTCTGTCTTCATGTCCACTTTTGATTGCACTTCGTGTACTAGCTGCATTTCTTTGCCTTGGTAGTCATTTGTAGAATATGAATAATAGATTTCTTCTGCAGAGGAATCAATCCACCCAAGTGCGTTCATATAGTAAAACCATAGCGCTTATTCATGCTGGATACGCTGGTATCTTTGCAAGATAATCTTCATCAAACAAACCATTATGAACTGGAAAGCCTGGATAATTCTTACCACTACATCCAATTACATAAAGTTACTTCTTGTTTCTTAACCGGATGAGTTAAATCTGCACAGTACAGATTGCGTCTGTAAAACACAGAACTATCCGAATGAATTCCTGTAACATATGCATGACAAAAGGAATGTCACAGTCAGTTTTTCTACTTGTTAAAATAGACTGTAAAATATTGCGTAATTGTCTTCCTTCTTTGAGTTCATAGTTTATTCTGCAAAATCTTTGATTTAGAATAATTTCAAATGCTCATTAACATTTTCTTCAAAATGTAGATGCTTGCATTAAGCTATCTAAAAGCCTGTTGAATACTATTGACAACTCATCTGCACGCTCTTCAAAGCATGCATAACGATGCCTTTTGAACACTTCTGATGCCTCTAGAGATTGTGATAAATGTTTTGGACATTCTACATCTACCAATACTTGGTCTAGATATTTGAGTACTGTAAATAGTGAACTACTCTTCTTTTTGGTCATCTAGCACCGAAATGCATCTATATATATAGCCTTCATTAACGCTTCTTTATTCTTTTGATACGCAAGATTGACTAATGCGATATAGCGTTGAATCAATCTAGCAGATATATCATGATGAACTGTTGAAAATGGTATCTCATATCTTCCAAATACTTGTTGTACAACAGGGTATTGTGTCTTCCACGAAGTAAGTACTAAATTACATGGTCTTTGATATGTTGCGATATCCTGTGCTACCGCCTCAATTTCACGACGCGTACTTAATGCATAGCGTAAATGTTTTTGGCTAGATTGTTGTGTCATTTATTTTTGTTTTTGTCTTTGAGTTGTTCTAGAATTTCCACATGAAAAAGTGGATCTGCCTCAAAAGAAAGGATATACTTCTACATCGTCCTGCCAATTTCTGAGATTGCAGTTCCCTTATTTCCTACATTCTCTTTTTCCACAAATGGAATTTCTAATAGAATACGGATGATTTCTTTAATTCCTTTTCTTGTTCATTTGTCTCCAGGTAGAGCATCAACTTGAATATCGCGTTGAATACACTCTCTATACAAACTGATCTCCTGAATGAACGCAGGATAGTCAAACATCTTTTGATAAATGAAACTCATCCTTCTCTTTTTAATGTATAAGAGATCTTTCAAAAGTGCTACATGCTTGTCTGTATGTTTTCTCCTAGCGCAACAGAAAGTGGAACTGCTAGCACATTTTTGACAACGCCCATGATTATGTTTTGCAAGATCCTCATAAATACTACTCTAGTAGTTTGCACATAAAATTGTTTTCATATTTAGATTTTTATCATAGGCAATCCTGCATATTTGTTAAAATATCCTGTTTTGCTACAAGTGCGTGATGTTACTGAGTTTTTCAAAATCCGCATGCCTATATTACATCGACAAACACTACATAATCATCAACTAACAATATAAAGGTGAATACAATTACTTGGAGGAAAGTATTTATCATGGCAATCTGTGCTATTCTTGGCCAGAAAAATAGACAGTAGGAAAGACAGAGACGACTGTTTATTTAACGGTTATTTAGAAGATTATCTCAGTCTTAGGAAAATGAGATTGATGATAATTTAAAGAATCATTTGAGAAAAAGTATTAGAAGTAGAACCGAGACACAAAGATTTGTGTGGATTTACACTGCGCCGTCAACATTGAAAGCAATTAGCAACCAAATCATCCGCTATAAAGACATCTGCAAGCTTAACGGGAAACCACTTGTAATTCCTTACATCTTGTATTTTTCAACATTATGATGAAGATAGAGCTATCATCATTTATGACTGTAAGCAATACGGATATATCTATGCGAAAGGTCTTTACTACTGCATGACTGAACCAGCTGGTGAATTTATCAACTGCAAGAACGAAATTGTTTGCGATTTCTTCTAAACAAGAAACAATCCTAAAGTTCTTAACCAATTATTCACTGTAAAGCAGGCTCTATTCAACGTAGTATCGATCACGAACTTTTCCACAATTATGAAGAGTTAAAAACTGCATCAAAAAGCTGCGAGCAACTCTGAAACTCGAAGCGATGGACAAACTTCCTGAATTAGAAGATCGTCACACGCAATCTGCCATTATGTAACAAACTGGTTCCTTTTAAAGAAGGTTCTCTATGTAGCAATATATGGTAAATAAGAATATCTTATCTAGCGTACATGAAAAATAATATTAAGAAACAGAGAAATCAAGCAAAGATGAATTCTGAAGAAATTGATATTCTCAGTTTTCAGTGAAATGTGAATTACCAAAACAGGAAACCGCTGTATAATATTGTGTCGTTGCCTTATCCATAATTGGGTAGGGTTTTTATATATTCATCAAAAGCGTGCTTTGCCAGGTTCCTTTTTGATGCTTTCTCTGTTTCATTTTGAATATAAGACGATAGTGTTTTAATTTCATCATCTCATATCATAGATACTTAATTCGAGTTAGTTAAACTCATCAAAGAAACTGAGTTGCTTTGAAATATTCTTTTCTTCAAATAAATTGAGGTAGTTAAATATCGCTTTATTATCATGAACGATGTTATTCAGCTCACAGAATTCATGAAACAAATCCATTAGTTTTTGTTGTTTACACTGTTTGCTACATAATTGTTTCCGTATCCTCTGATGTATCGTTCTTTCAGCTTTGGAAACTTTTTATCCAACTGCGAATAAAATATTCTCTGCTTTCCCTCTCTAGTGTAAGTCCCATACCATGCATATTATTCCAAACACTTTTTACTCTTGCATAGTTTGAAAATACCAATGATGTTTTCCTCCGTATCGGTAATAAATGGTAATATCAGGTCAGCCAAACTACTGTTGAGTATTCCTCATCACGCAATATTTTTAATGCTTCAACCCTTTCTCTGTTGTTGAAACATTAGGCTCTATCTTTTACAAAGCTCTTCATCATAAGTTGTTAGTGTCATTTTGAATTACACATTTTGATTTTGAATGTATTTCCTTTAAATAAATCTAAATCCCTTTAAAAACATTAGCTGACTTTTGTTATAAGTGTTACACCAGAAGCTATATTTGTTGTATATCAAGTGCCTGTCTTGTATAATTTGGTTCAAGTTCCTCTTTGAATGTATGGATCCGTCATAGATCCCAAACCAATCAGCCATCGCTTGTCTGTTTGGGCTCTTCCAAAAGACTGATGCCATTTTTCTTACTTCTACATCTTCAAATTTATGGTTCATTTTGATAACATTTTTACTTGAGTCACAATAAATGCAGCCATGAGTACAACCCTGAACAAAATTCATTCCATTTTTGAAGATAGTATTCCTTTTACTTTTGTAAAATGCACGTTACTATCCTATTCCAATTATTTTGATTTTACATTTTTCTGATGCGCTTTAATCTTTTCATTTCTCAATCATAATGACTTGCAGTTGCACTCCCTACAAAGTATGAACCAAGCACACTTCCTCCGACCCATTTAGTAAACACCTTTTGAAAAAGAGTTCTTCATTTGTAAATTTTTCAGCTAACGCTAATACATCACTATGTGATTTATGAACCATTTAATTACGTCTTCAAGAGAAGTATTTTTGATGTTTCTTCCAAAAGTTCCACATTCATATCTCCATAAGTTTTCCAGTTATATGGTTCAGGCAAAAATGGTTTTCTTCTCCCTCTTGATTGGACTGTACCCAATTCAAAAATAAAGCTGATGCCATTCATAGAGATGGATTAAAAACATCTCTTAGTTTTCTATCTCTTTTTCCAATGAGCTTCTTTTTCTTTTTCATCTTTTGAAAAATCAAACGGTGTGTTTAACTCTTCCTCGTCATCTTTTGAAATAAAGTAAATTTAACTTTTCATAGTTTTTCCTTATGCAGTCATTAAATCATTTTTGTCGTTGGTCTTGACACTAACACTTTACTCCTATTTCACTGAATATCTTAATATAGTGTTTTCTTCTGATGTCCTGTTTTTTTATTACTTGAGGTATATTTCTATGTAAAATCACCTATTCTTCTAAGATCAAATTTTTCTTTCAAATTCATTTAGCTGTTCAAATGATTTTGGTTCATCATCATAACTTCCAACATGTAAAATCTGAATGGATTTACCTTCTTCTATTTCTCTAAAACTCATCTCATCATACAATGCATTAGACTTTTTTCTTTTTATATTCTCAAGTGCCTTTGTGAATATCTCTCTGTGTAATAAAATCAGGTTGTTTAATCATCAATGTGTATTCCAGTTTATTTTTATCATGCTCTGCTCCATTTACTTTTTCCCATAATCCCTCTAATGGATATACCGTAAAATCTGTAATCTCGTTATCAGTTTTTATTTTTCATTGCATTTTTAAACAATATTTTAATGGCATAGCAAGAGAATATAATGCGGATATTCTGTTTGAGAAATCTACTTCATTCAGATTTCCTTTACCTTTTTAGCAAAATAAATTTTTGCTTTGGAACATTTTACAATAATTGGCATTTGTTTTACGCTGTAAAGATTATTTTCTTGTTTTTCGCCATTCATATTTCATCATCTAATCCTCCCTTTATATTTGGCTAATTTTATTGTACAGAAGGATACTTGACATCATTTGTCATGTTATATATTTTTCTGCCATTTTATTTATCATTTCTTTAATCTGCATTCGTATCTCCTTTGGCTCTAATACTTCTGCTCCATCTCCGAAAGAAAAATATAGTTGAATAAATTATAGTCATTCAGGTATTTCTATTTTCAGCATATAAATTTCCCATCATCGTCTTCTATGATTTCTCCGTTTATCTCATCATATACTCAAAGCAACTTTACGATCAAACTTAACTTATATGCACTGTGTTCTCGTGTGGCATTTCTTTTTTGAGTATTGCATCTTCAAAGCTGTCATCAAACTTTTCGGTATGGATGTCTCAAAATTCTTTATTCAGGACAACTTTGAAATATCTAAAATCATTTCTGAGTAAACACAAGAGCATATAGATACCAATCCTGACTCTTGAAAAGTAATCTCACGGGTTTAACGATTCTGTTTGTTTTCTTCTTTCATTGCTGCTAAAATATGTGAATGAAACAATGTTCTTACTAAAAATTGCAGACTTAATACCATTAAATGTTCTTTCATACATCTTATTGTTTTTGCCAATTATTAAAATCAACTCTATCCAATTGGTATTTTTCATTTTAAAGAGTGCAGAAGTTTTGTTAGAAGCTCATTCTCATGTTGTTTTGTTGTATTATCCAATCCTTGAAGAGCTGACATAATTTACTGTTTCTCGTTTTCAGACAGTAGTAATTTACTAAGAATAAAATCTGTCGGCAATTTCTATTCCACCACCCTTTCCTTGCAACGCATAGATGGGAATACCCAGCACTGCTAATAGAGTCAATATCTCGATATATCGTTCTGACTGATACCTCAAATTTATCCGCAAGTTCATTAGCTGTAACTTTTCCATTTTCTAAAAATGTAATATAATATCCTAAATAGTCTATTATCTTTCATGATTTTAACATCTCCTATTATTGATTATAATGCAATAGCTTGACATCAGTTGTCATAGTATAGAATGTTTTCCCAAATTCTGCTGATACTACTTATCTCTCGTTTAGCATAATAAAAATGTGCAACTAAAATTTACTTCAAGAAATTATATCTCTCTGTTTCACTTTTTATAGAATCATTCAAAGTCCATGGCTTCTTCTCTTCTTTAAAAATTGGCAAGAAAAAGACGATAGATAGACGATTAAACTGCTGTCGCCTTATATCTTCAATATTTAGTTTAATTTCCTCTGCAAACTGGGATTTGTCTTTCTCATCTCGCTTTCGTGGGTTCTTTTTCAGAAGTTTTCCAAGTTCATACACACCATCCCAAACAGTGAAATTAATGCCTTATTACGCGATATATGGTAACATTTTAAGGTAAGAGGTGTTATATGACAAAGAAACTAGCTGTAGTAGCACTGCTCATGTTTCTGATTATCGCTACTTTAATTGGTAGTACATTAATCAAGAATGATTTCTTAAATCCAGAAAAAGAGCCAGTCGTTAGTACAACAGAAGATAAAAAAGAAGAAGAGAAGAAAGAAACGCCTAAGCCTGAAATTGACCCTGAAACGGATACACGCTTCAGTGATACAAACAGTATCCTACTTCTTGTAAACAAAAAGCATAAGCTAGAAGAAACCTATGTTCCATCTGACCTAACAACAGCAAACGTTAGTACAAATGGTACCGAGTGGACTCTACGCAAAGAGGCTGCGAAAGCGATTGAAGAATTATTTAATGCCGCTAAAGAAGATGGTATTAAACTACGTTTAGGAAATGGCTTCCGTTCCGGTTCCTACCAAGGACAGTTATACCAGGCAAGTGTTGATCGTATTGGTGAGACTAGTACGAATAAACAACTGCGAAAGCTGGATATTCTGAACTACAAACTGGTCTAGCAGCTGCGATACTTGGCGCAGATACAACCACTGATTTTAATAACAGTTTTGCGAAATCCGATGAATATAAGTGGCTCCAAGAGAATGCCTATAAATATGGCTTCATCTTACGCTACCCAGAAAACAAAGAATCCATTACTGGTTATACCTTTATGCCATGGCACTATCGTTATGTTGGAAAAGATACAGCTGAACAAATTCACGATGCTGGAGATGATACAACATTCGAAGAATTCTTTGGCCTAACAGGTGGCGACTACGAAAAGACTAGTTCTTAATTTATAGAAATCAATTTGAAAGGTAAGTGTAACAACAAATACACTTACCTTTTTTATTAAAATATAAATTGAATTAACACCATATAACAAATTGTTCCACCTGCGATTGAAATTAACATATTACGCTTCCATACATGCAGAATCGTGGTGACTAATATAGAAATGATCTCCCGGAATTCCATAATTTCCCCGCAAGAACTGAACATCTTTCAGACAATATATAACTAACATCCCAAATACAGCGGGTGGAAGATATCTACCAATATAATTTACAAATTCAGGTGTTTTCCTCTTTTCACTAAAAATGATAAATGGCAAAAATCTCGTTAACATTGTGCCAAATATACATAGAGCGATTGTTATAATCTGCTGTGCGATTGTCATTTCTGCACCTCCAACGATTCCATTCTTCTTTTTGATAACGTTAGCGTGATAACGATGACTGCCATCGTAGGTATCATAAAAGAATTTGAGCCAAATATAATGAGGCAGATTACTGACGCCACAATGCCAATTAAGGAAGCGATATGATGTTCTTCTTTTAACCATTGTTCTAAGAAGATTACAACAAACATCGCAGTCATCACAAAACTAACTCCATTCGTATCATATAGATTCCACATGCAAAGCCCAAGAATAGAAAGCCGTAAGAATTGGTAAAGGTGTACGGAAAGTGCAGCTGAATGCTTTCAGCTTCATAGAAGCAGTACGTCCTTCTTTAAAATTTGAATGAACCCATTATAAACCAATCAATCCATTCTTATTTATAAATATTCATCTAGATTACTATCCCGTACGGTAATGGGATTTTTGTT